>Ga0308389_1000548_pt1 | contig 27461 bp, 26 predicted proteins | sample Hotspr2Sample148_FD_202362 | JGI IMG/M metagenome (GOLD analysis project Ga0308389, IMG submission 202362) | Hot spring phototrophic mat microbial communities from Mushroom Spring, Yellowstone National Park, Wyoming, United States - 20040719_148 ... | reverse complement strand
CGTAAACTTTAAAAATACTATTATCATAATGACTTCAAACATTGGTTCACATATTATTCAGGATAAACTTGATGCTGTTTTTGAAGAAAGAATTGATGATGTTATGGGCGAATTAAGGGAAAGACTATTTGAGTTATTAAGAAAAACTATTCGTCCAGAATTCTTAAACCGAATTGATGAAATAGTATTATTCAAGCCATTAATTAAGAAAGAAATCAGAAAGATTGTTGACATTCAGATTGCACGAGTTCAGAAACAATTATCCGAAAAAGAAATTACTCTTGATGTTTCAGACGAAGCGAAAGACTGGCTTGCTCAAACTGGTTATGATGTAACTTATGGTGCACGACCACTAAAGCGAGTTATTCAAAAATATCTTGTCAATCCACTTGCTCAAGAATTACTTGCAGGCAAATTTGGTAATGGTGATACAATTAAAGTAAATGTCGGACCGAGAGTTGGATTGATATTTAGGAAATAATCTTTGTAACATAGGATTATTATTCCATCAAAGTGTGACACAATTTTTTAACCACAGGAGAAAACTTTTGCGATTTTTGCCTTGCCTTTCTCAGAATATTAAATTTTAATATTTTTGATTTAATTAAAATCAGGGAATAAAATGAAAAAGAAATTCACTGCTGTGATAAACAAAGAAGAAAATTGGTATGTGGCTTATTGTGTTGAAATTGATGTTGTTAGTCAGGGAAAAACGATTGAAGAAGCACAGATGAATCTTAAAGAAGCCGTAGAGTTGTATCTTGAAAGCTTTGAGAAAGATGATTATCCTGGTTCAGATAGCGAAATTATTCTCTATCCTTTTGAAGTGGCTGTAAATGGCTAAACTTCCCATCCTTTCAGGAAAGGAATTATTGAAAATACTTGAACAGGAAGGGTTTCAAATCGTTAGACAAAAGGGGAGTCACGTAAGTCTTCGCAAAGGTGAATTCAAAACTGTAGTGCCCTTACATCCAGACCTTTCCAAAGGAACATTGCTCGGTATTCTAAAGCAATGTGGACTAACAAAAGAAAAACTGATCGAACTGATGAAATAAAATATCTTGTCAATCCGCTTGCTCAAGAATGGCACAGCCATCACTATGTTATTACTTGCAGGCAACTTTAACAATGGTGATATGGTGATACAATTAAAGTAAATGTCGGACCGAGAGTTGGATTGGAGTTTTCTAAAATATAATTTACCCAACATTCGATTATCGAATAATTATTAAATTAAATATCTTGTCATTAAAATAATATTTTAATATTTTTCACAAGGTCGGGTTAATATTTGAATATTTCTTTCACAACTCACGCTAAAAATAGAATGCGATGGAGAAGAATCTCCTCGGACACAGTTAAATTAGTTCTAGAAAATCCTGATAAAATAGAAAGCAAAAGCGAAAACGATTTCTTTTATATAAAGAATATTGATAATACTATTTACAAAGTATTTTGTATTGTTGTTGATAATGAGTATATAATAAAAAGTACAATTAAAAAATAGAGGTATAAATGAGAATTCAATACGATAATATAGCCGATGCAATTTATATCTTAATTCAAGAAAAAGATGTAAGCACTTCAAAGGAAATTGAAGATGGTGTTATTATTGATTTTGATGAAGATAAAAAAGTAATTGGATTTGAAATTTTAAATGCAAGCAAGAAATTCGAATTAAAAGATATTTCAACAATAAATATTGATATTATTCCAGCAGCATCATAAACTGATTCTAAAAACTCTCCTAAAATATCAAAGAATAAACTAGACACTAAAGCTAGTTATTCAAAAATATCTTTTCAATCCGCTTGCTCAAGATGACACAACAATCTCTACTTGATTATTTGCAGGCGAATTAACAATAGTGCTGACTTTGACACTTTATTTTCGTAAGTTATTGTATTATAATGACTTAACTTTTTAAAATGGTAATAGTTGTCAACTCAGCTGAGTATTTTGTTGTGAGATTTTAGCTCAAATATGAACTAATTTCTGCTTTATTTTTTTTGAGATTTTTGTTTTAAAATATTTAATATCTTACTTACAAGTGGATTGTGACTTGACCTCAAATAAAACACATTTTCATTGTATTTGACTTCAGATAACTCAAGAGAATTTACTGCCTCTCTAATAGTCTCTGCAGATGCGTTAATTCCATTTTTCCTAAGTTTACCCTCTAATACTCTATCTAACAGAAAAGCAATAAAACACATTACAAAATACCCTATTACTCTCTTAGGTGTCCATACAAATATCAGTTCTGTCTGCATTGTCGATTTCAATACTCTATATGACTTTTCTATTTTCCATAACCGATAATATTCTTTTATAATTCGAGCTACATCCAAATCAGAAGTAGTCTATCGATAACCATAAGATAAATTGTAGTCTCAAAATCGTATTTGATATTGTAATGTTTTCTGCATTCCTTCAAAAGTTCATCTATTCGATATGTATTACATAATTTTCTATAGATAATATCTGCATAGTAGAAGCGGGAGAGTTCTTGGAGGTCGTTAATAGTAGGAACAGATTTACCATCTAAAGAGAGTAGTTTTTTAGCAGTTCGTTCTAAAAATCCCGATTTTTTCAGATGTTCTACACTACCGAAGTTAAGAATAACTTTTTGTTTAGTTTTACCATTTTCTCGGTAAGACTTAACCAGTTTGTGGTATTGAAAATGTTTAGATTTAACAATTTTAAAAAACATAGTTCAATGAAAATAAATTTTCATCATAAAGTCAAGGGAATAATTGCAAATAACAATCAAATTGTCAACACATAAATTTTAAAGAATTATAAAAAACTTCTACTTATAAAAAATTTTCAAGAAAATGAGTCTGAATGAGAAAAAAAATGTCAAAGTCAGGATGATAGTAAATGACTAATATAAGCAAGGAACTCATTCTACATTATAAATTCTACATTGCTTACCGGAATATGTTTTTATCAATTGAGATTAACCAACCTGTCAACTGGTTCGGTTATTTATATGGATACGAAGAAAATGATTTTAAGTAGGTAGAATTTTGCTAAAGTAAGTAATAGAATTACATCTCATAATTTTTATCAAAAAGTTTGATTGAGGTTTGTTTTATAGACAAAAACTAATCTCGCAAGTTTCACTAAATGATATATTTTACAATAAAAAATTCTTCATCAATATAATATTATATGGTGGAACAAATTTTAATTTATAATAATCCGCTCAAAAATTTGCTGGATGAAATAACTCTGATTCCATCTTTTAAAATATCTGTATTTTCTTCTCTAATCACTTGATAATTAAATGGTATTTTTAATCTTTCCTTAAAGTAAATAATGTTTGGAGAGGGTTTTTTGTCATTAAGTTTTGTCTCGACCGAAAACCATGGTTTATTATTAATTGTTACAAGAAAGTCAACTTCTTTTTTATCCACATTTCTTAGATAAAATAAATCTGCTTTATATCCCTCACTTTCATATAGAAACTGAACAAATTTTAGCAAGTGGGAAGCAATCATATTTTCAAAGCGTGATCCTTCTTCCTCAATTTCAGACCAATCAATCAGATATAATTTAGATTCTTTTTTAATTGATCTGATTTTTTTTGAAGTAAAAGGATAAACTCTAAAAATGTAATAAAATGCTTCGAGAATGTTTAACCAATTCGTAACTGCGCGATGACTGACTTCCAAATCTTCACACAAGTTATTTATTGAGAGTAAACTTGCTGCTTTTGAAGATAATAAGTCGCCAAGTAATTTCATATTGTTGATGTCTCTGATGTTCTCAACATCTCTTATATCTTCTTTAAACAATCTTTCTAATTTTTCATTGTGCCATCTTCTAAGAGTCTTGAAGTCTTGTGAGAGTAAAGGCTCAGGAAAGCCACCAAAGTTTAATAAACTCTCCAATGATGATTTATAATAAGATGTCGGAAAATTAATTTCTTCAAAGGGTTGCCATTTATTGCGGATATTTTCAACTTCTGCTAATGTGAATGGATGAAGAGTATAGTAATGATATCTTCCTTGTAAAGAGTCTCCCCCTTTTCTAAAAATATTTAAGCGAGCTGACCCAGTAACAATTATTTTATGTTTTTGTTTAAAAGTATCATAAATTCCTTTTACCAGAGTTTTCCACTTTTTGTATTTGTGAATTTCATCGAAAATAAGAAGGGATGGTTCGCCTGGTAATTCGTTTGAAATTATTTTCCTTCTGTCAGGACTAAAATCCCAATTGTAATAAAAATTACTATTGAATTGTTCGGCAATTATATCCTTTGCAAGAGTAGTTTTCCCAACTTGTCTGGCACCACCCACAAAAACCATCTTGTTTTTGAGATCATTTATAATGTTATCAGTTAAATATCTGTTTCTTTTCACTGGTTTCTCATATTTATTTATTCAAATAATTTTGCTTACAAGCAAAAATATAAGCGAATAATTTTGCTTACAAGCAAAATTATTAGAATACTGTTTTGGTCAAAATTAATTTAGCTGAGGGCTTAAATAAAAGAAACTTTCTTTAAAAGTATGGAAAAACTGTATGAGGCAATATTCATTAAATAAAGAAAATAAAAATGTACGAAAAACAATCTGATAAATGCGAGACGTAACTGCAAAAATTATTTAATGATTTGAAATTGTATTACTTACTGAAATGCTTTTTAATGTTAGTATTTTAATTGTATAATTCAACAGAGCAGTTCATAAAAATTAAATCTGCAAACGATGCAAAAATCTTCTCCCCTTTGTTTACCTTGCTGACCCCTTAAGTTGTTCCAGTAAAAATTATATCTTCATATTCAAGAGTCATAATTGATGAAAGATATTCAAAAATTTCTGTTGGTTTGAAGATAATTTTGTTAAGGTACCTTCTAACAATGTCAGACTTAATAAATGAACATGCATTGCCAATATTAAAGTAATCATACTCTGTCGGTCCACACATATACATTCTGATATTGGGTGAATTAAACGGAACTAATTCTTCTTTTTGCTTTGTAAGGGAGTTGTAAATGTTTATCATTTTCAATCTATAATATTTTTTTGCAAGTATAAAAATGTATTCTGCCTTTAGACGATAAGTTAATAATGATAAAATAATATTTGTCGTTTTTAATGAATTAATCAGTTAAAATCTAAATAAACAGGCTCTCTAAACAAAATCAGCCACGAATTACACGGATTATCACGAATTGAATTGTTGTAATTAAAATATTTTATTAACGCTTGTCATAAATCCAAGATTTCCTCTATTACCTGAGTAACTAATCCAGTAAACATTATCATTTATCTGATAAGATAATATGGGAGAGAAAAGTCCTGGCTTGCCAAGATTGATTAGAAAACTTAATATAGAAGAGTTCTGAAATTGATATGCACCAAATAAAAATAAACTAAAATTTGCAGATGCCCAGCCTCTGTCAGAATCAATAACACCAAGTTCTTTAGCAGTATTCCTGAAATCTAAGAATTCACCTATTTCTGCTACTGCTAAAAAATCTATTCCCGAACCAAGTTTGAAATTAGTAAATTTAAAATTCAACCCAACTTTAATGTTACCCAACAGACCACCACCCCATTTTCTGCCTTCGTAATTTATGTCTGTGAAATTTGCTCCTTGCTTTGCACCTAAGCCATCAACTTTATAATATCCGCCGTATGCAATTATCGAAGTGTTTGAAAAAGCATTTTCTTTTGTTGTAACATAATTAAAAGTAAATCTTAATAATGCCAGATCTTCCTTATCATAATCTCCTTTTCCAAATCTTAAATCTGCTCCAACGAACTTATTTATTTTAATACTGTCGCTAACTTTTTCGTAAACTATTGGGGTTGGGCTGTTGTAATTTATAAGTGAGTCGTAAACTCTCCTGCTGCAACCATTCCCTCCGAAGATGAAATAAACAATAAAAGATAAGATTATTAACTTTATTTTTGTCATATTACAAAATTACCTAGTGTCAAATTTATAAGCATCTAATAATTAACTGGAATAATGAAAACAAAAAAAGGCGATATAATAGAATTAACTATCATTAAATACGCTTTTGAAGGAAAAGGTATTGCAAAAGTTTCTAAATCAAAATTGCTCGGAGAAAAAACTGATTCGGATGAAGAAAATTATGTTGTATTTGTTCAGAATGCATATCCGGGTGATAAAGTAAAGGCAAGACTGCTGAAAATAAAAAACTCTTACGCAGAGGCAGTTGCAGTTGAAATTCTTGAGTTTTCAAAATACCGTGTTCAACCGAAGTGTAAGTTTTTTGGTGTTTGCGGCGGTTGTAAACAGCAGGATTTAGAATACGATTTACAATTGCATTATAAGCAGCTTCAAGTTGAGGAAGTATTCAAAAACATAGCTGGATTAAAAGAAATTAAATCAGAAAAAATTATCCCTTCTGAAATAATTTTTTCATATCGAAATAAAATGGAGTTTTCTTTCAGCGATATTCGTTGGCTAACAAAAGAAGAACTTGAATCAGACCAAAAGATTGAACGGAACTTTGCGCTGGGTTTTCACATTCCCAAAATTTATGATAAAGTCCTTGATATTGATGAATGCTTTCTTCAAACAGAACTTGCAAACAATATTGTTAATTTCACTCGCGAATTTTTCAAATCAAAAAATGTTTCAGCTTATTCTCAAAAATTGCATAAGGGATTTTTACGAAATCTTGTTTTACGACAAGCATTCCATACTAAAGATTTTATGGTAAACATAGTTACATCAGAAGATGAACCTCAGCTTATTGAAGATTATTCAAAATCTTTATTAGAAAAATTTCCTGCAATAACTACAGTTGTAAATAATATAAACAAAAAACTTTCCTCTGTTTCAACCGGAGATTATGAAAAAATTATTTACGGTTCTGGATTTATTTACGATTACATAGGAAAATATAAATTCAGAATCAGTTCAAACTCCTTTTTCCAAACAAATACTATTCAGGCAGAAAAACTTTACCAGACTGTTGTTGATTTTGCTGAGTTCAATGGAAATGAAATTTTATATGATTTATATTCAGGTGCTGGAACAATTACTCTCTATGTATCTGATTTCGTAACAGAACTTTATGCATTTGAGTCGGTGAACTCTGCGGTTGGTGATGCAGAGTTTAATGCAAGTTTAAATAATGTTAATAATGTGAAATTTTTCTTGGCTGATTTATACAAAAGTTTTATTCCTGTCGTTAAAACAAATAAAATTCCCAAACCAGATATAATAATTATTGATCCACCAAGAAGCGGTATGCACAAAAATACGGTTAATGATGTTGCTGAATTATCACCTCAAAAAATAATTTATGTGAGCTGTAACCCGGTTACACAAGCAAGAGATGTAAAAATGTTAATCGAAGCGGGATATAAATTTATAAAAATGAGACCCGTTGATATGTTCCCACACACTTATCACATCGAAAATGTAGTGTTGCTCAAAAAAGTCTAAATCGTTCTATTCTGGTTTCTTGAGTTTATCTTTAAATACCTTTTCAAACTTTTCTACTTTAGGAGCGATAACAAAAGCACAGTAACCTTGATATGGATTTCTTTCAAAATAATCTTGATGATAATCTTCAGCAGGAAAGAACTTTTTGAACTCAACAATTTCTGTTACAATTGGATTTTCCCAAATTTTCTCTTCCTGAAGTTTCTGTTTATAAAACTCTGCTTTTTGTTTTTGTTCAAGGTTATGATAAAAAATTATAGAACGATATTGCGGGCCTACATCATTGCCCTGTCTGTTGGGAGTAGTAGGGTCGTGAGTTTTCCAGAATATCTCTAACAATTCGTCATAACTTATAACAGATGGATCAAATTTTATTTGAGTACATTCTGCATGCCCTGTTTTCCCACTTGTAACTTGATGATAAGTAGGATTTTCAACTTCCCCACCTGAGTAACCAGAAACAACATCAATTACTCCTTTAACACGTTCGAAAATTGCTTCTGTACACCAGAAACAACCCGAGCCAAAAGTTGCTATTTCAAAATTAGAATTTACTTCGTTCATAAAACTACCTTTAGATTTTTCCTGACAAAATGTAAAAGAAAGGAATGATAGTAATATTAAAGTTGTTAATAGATTTTTAAATTCCATTTACTATTAATTAAATTTATTTTAACAAAGCATAATCTTAATTCTCTAACTTAATTAAAAGTTTATCAACGAATTCAATTTTATCTTAAAATTATTTCCATTACGATTGGTTAATTTCCAAGCAAATTCAATTTCTAAAGGTAAAAAGCCTTTCTGTAAACCGAATCCAATTTCCAATAAAGGTCTTTTAAGTTTTTCAATCTCATAATTAGATTCATTGTAAAAATTTGAATTAATATTACTCCAGCCAATATTAAAAAAAGAATTTAATTGTAAATCAAGATTAGTAAAGAAATTTAATTTTAATGCCCTGAATAATTCATCACGGAAATTATGTTCAGTATTTAAGTAATAAACTCTATCACCAAAAATTTCATATGTTCTTAATGTTCTAAAAGTAAATGATGATGAAAGATAAGCAGGATTTCCAGGCAATGAAAACATAAATTGAATAGGGACATTACCGTCAGATAGACCTGCAAAAAATTTCATTGAAAGAAACGAAAATCTAAAAGTTCGAATAGTAGTTTGATATGAGAATTCAAATTGTTTAAATGAAAAATTGCTATTCAAGAAATTATTGTCCGAAAATTTTGCTCCTAAGGAAAATAAGAAGAAATCCTTACCGAATGAACTCCTTCTTCTGAAATAACCATCTTCAATATAATCTCTAAAATCAAAGCTAAATTGAAATGCGAGTAAATTACTTTTTCCCTCATTGATTGGAGAATTATCAGCATAAGCCTCTGAACGCCTGAAAAATGAGAATTCAGTATTCTTTTTAGCGCTTTTATCTAAACGGTTTTGAAATGAAATTTTAGTTTTGATTACTGAAGTCAATTCTGTTTGTAATTCTAATGAAAATCCTTTCTGATAATAATAATCTTTGTCATCATCTTTAAGGAAAAGAGCAGTGATTGTGTTATAAAACTCCAATAATCCTGTTAGTTTTTTCATCAGAGTTCTTTTTGAATTAAATAAACTTAAATCAATTTGTGTAGTGCGATAATCTCCATATAAATAAGTTATATTCAGTTCCTGTTTAAATTTTTTATCTGCAAACCCGTAACTTAGAAGTAATTCAGAATTAAACCTGTTTTCTAAAAGATTTTCTCCGAAAATTCCAAAGTCGATTGAGTGTCCTTCAACTCTATTGAAATGGTAAAAGCTTAGTGGACCTGATATAGAGAAATTTTCATTTATTTTAGTTCTTGAATTAAGTAAAGAGAAATTATCCCAGAATGTTCTTGGGATATTTTCAAGGCTATCGATTATCTTAAGCGCTTCCAATTCTTCTTCTGTGTTTGGAATTGTCTGGATAAGATTCCAATACTCAATGTTTTTTTTATCAGCTTCAGGTAAAACAGAAACTAAAGCTTTTGAAAAAACTTTTTCATCAATCAATGAATTTATTTTGTAGTTAAACAAAATAGTATTTAATTCGAATCCAAATCTGGCTAATCCAAAAAAATTTGCTTTTACCAATAAGCGATAATCTACTGGCATCATTATATCGTCAAACATATCAAATTGTTGTATAATTTCGACTGATTCAAATATACCCCCAGAATTTGCAGGTTTATTTAGAAAGAGATTGACCCTTAAGAGTTCAAATGTACCATCAAGGATAAATATTTTACCAATAAATCCGGGGTCGAGAGAGTCATTTGGTTCTAAATGTATTTGATAAACTCTTTTATCATCAATAGCTTGAAATTTTTCAATGTAGAAATAATAATAATCTAATGCTATATCTGACAAAATTCCTGGTAATTTTCTACCAAAAAAGTTTATATCATCATTATAAAAATTTTGGACAAGTCTGCCACCTGTTAAAATATTTACAGATGGTGGAAAGTTGGAAGATTGTTTTCTTGCAAGTATTATTTCTTTATAATAATTCGGTTTAGCAAAATAGCATTTGCTATGGCTTTCAAGTATGCCAGTAATTTTTAGTTGGCTTGTGTCAGATTTACCCAAACCAAAACCAAAAGTATTAGTTGTTGAGACTATAAAATCAGTTGTTCTTACTACACCTTTTGCGAAAGACTCAAATTCGTAATTTATAATTTTTTTCTCACGCTCTTTTCTTTTTTCTATTGCCTTACGAATTATTTCCAATGCTGGATTTTCACCAGGTGTAACAACAATTTCGGGAAGACTGATTTCTGTAGGTTTTAATCTAAATACTAAATCGCTTATATCTTTATCTAATAAAATTGAAATTGTATCTGAGATGTATCCTATGTAAGAAGCTATTATTTCATATCTACCTTTTTCTAATTTTAATTCAAATTCACCGGATAAATTTGAAGAAGTTCCTAAGGTAGTACCAGCAACTCTTAAATTAGCGTAACTTAAAGGTGTATTGTTAGAACCGTCTAAAATTCTCCCTCGCAAGGATAATAGTTGAGCAAAATTTTCGAATGAAAATAAAAAAAATAGTATTACAATTAAATTAAATAGATTAGTTCTTGCTATCATAAAATTCTTAATAAATATTTTATTAGAAAATAATTTTTTAATACTTATTTTTGTCTACCAAAATAAATTAAGGATACTAAAATGCAAACAAAATCATTAATTACAATCGTTCTATTTTTTAATATTCTTTCAATATATATCTACTCTCAAGAAGATAAGTTAACGGTTGAACCAAAGGAGATAATTTCAAAATATATATCTGCCATTGGTGGTGAAGAAAATCTAAGAAATGTTAAAGACCGCACAACTATTATGCGCGGGACAATAATGGATCAGAATATAACTCTTGTTATAAAGCAAAAAGCTCCAAATAAATTTAGACAGGAAATTAAAATGGCTGGAATGGATCAAGTTCTGATATTCGATGGTGAAAAAGCTATTATGAAAGTAGCTGACGAAAAAATGGAAGTCCCTGACGAACAAATAAAACAATTAAAGATTGAATCTGCTATGGAACTACTCTTAAATCCAGATGAATATGGAGTTACATTTAATTATGAAGGACAGGAGAATGTTAATGACAGACTCTGTCATATTCTCAAACTTACTACTGAAAGTGGTGTAAGTTCAAAATATTATTTTGATGATGAAACTGGGTTAAAGGTTTTAGAAAAAAAGACTGCTGTTACTCCTATGGGTTCTTTGGATCAAACAATAGAATATTCAGACTATAAGGAAGTAAGTGGTATAAAATTTCCTCATAAACTTAAACAATCATTTGGACCGCAGTCAATAGAGGTAACTGTTAGTAGTATTAAAATTAATACAAACCTCTCTGATGATATTTTTCAAATATCTGAATGATAAATAGAAAATACTCTGCTATAGTATTTGACTTAGGACAGGTTCTAATTCCTTTCGATTATAAAATTTTCATTAACTCTCTCAATAAGTATAAAACTGGATTGGGAGAGTCTTTTATCGAAAAGTATAATCAGAACTATCACATCCACAGAGATTTCGAAAAAGGTAGTATCTCTGAAGATGAGTTCTTGAAAATAATGCTTCAATGGACAGAACATAAAATAACCTCTGAAGAATTCTGTTTTTATTGGTCGAATATCTTCTCATTAAATGAACAAGTAATATCTTTATTGCCGCAACTAAAAGTAAACTATAAGTTATTTTTATTATCAAATACTAACCCTATTCATAAAAGATATGGATACCAGCATTATGAGTTCTTAAACTTATTCGATAAACTGTTTTTATCGCACGAAGTTGGTTATGTTAAACCAGAAAAAGAAATTTATCTTGAGATTATGAACTATTCCAAAATTCCAGCAAATGAATTAATTTTTATTGATGACATAAAAGAATATGTTGAAAAAGCAAAAGAACTTGGCTGGGATGGCATTCAGTTCACTGGCTACGAAAATCTTATAAATGAATTTAAGTTAAGAAATATTTTATAAACAACTTTTGTAAAAATGGAAGTATATCACGATAAAACTAATTCATCTTTTGTCATCAAAATTGATGATGCTTTTTCTTATGTATCATATAATCTAAATGAAGATGTTATGGAACTCTATACTACATATACTGCACCTCAACTTAGGGGACGAGGTTTAGCTGAAAGAGTTGTTAGAGCAGCCTTAGAATTTGCCAAAGAAAACAATTTAAAAGTTATTCCTTCTTGTTCTTATGTTAAAGTTTTTTTAGAAAGAAATCCTGAATATAAATTTTTAACTGAAAGATAATTTCCAGGAGTTTTTATGAAACGAAAAAATATTTTTTCATTATTGTATTTAATTGTCCTATTCTTATTTACTTCAAGCAATTATTTCTCTCAACAAAAAGAATTAACATTTGAACAAGTTTATCTTTTTGCAGAACCAAGGTTGCTTAATCCAACTTATCAAATTATCAAATGGCTCGATGATGAAAATTTTATTATACAAAAAAGAACACCAACAAACTCTATAGTTAAAGTAAATGCTAAAACAGGTGAAGAAGAAATTTTTATTAACTATTCGGAATATGATGATTTTTTAATTGAACATGAAGTTACAATAGATAATAAAATAGCAAATTCAGATGATTATAAAGGTTATTTATTTAAGAAAGAAGATAATTTTTATTATTTCAACTTAGATGAAAAAAAATTCATTCAACTAACAAAAATTAAAGGTGAAAGAAAAAATCCTACTTTCTCACCAGATGGTAAAAAAGTTGCTTACACTATGAACAACGACCTTTATTATGTTGATATTGAAAAACAAGAAGAAGTTAGATTAACTTTTGACGGGTCTGAAACTTTATATAATGGCTGGGCTTCGTGGGTTTATTACGAAGAGATTTTAGGAAGAGCCTCTAATTATAAGGCTTTTTATTGGTCGCCTGATAGTAAAATGATTGCATTCCTTAAAACTGATGACTCTCCAGTCCCTAAGTTCCCACTGTATATTGCAGATGGAAATAGAGGGAAACTTGAGTGGGAGCATTATCCAAAAGCTGGAGAACCTAATCCTAATGTAAGTTTATATATTGCTCATCTCGATAACAAAAACATCATTTTCGTTGAGGAGGATACAAAATTAGACCAATATACTGCCTGGGTTTTCTGGACACCTGATAGCAAAGAATTGTTTTATCAGGTCTTAAATAGAGGGCAAGACCATCTAAAAATACTTGCTGCAAATCCTTTAACTGGGAAAAGTAGATTAGTCTATGAAGAAAAACAAGAATCATTCGTTGAATTTTTTGAAGACATACATATCCTCAAAAATGAAAAGGGATTTATTTTAAGATCTGATAAAAGCGGTTTTAGACACTTATATCTTTTTGATATGCAAGGTAACCTAAAGGCTCAATTAACAGATGGAGAATGGACTGTAACAAAAATCGTTTATGTTGATGAAGAAAATCAGATAGTATATTTTGAAGGAAATAAGGATAATTCGCTTGAGAACCACTTATTTTCAATCGGATTTAATGGCAAAAATTTAGTTAAGCTTACAAAATCTCCAGGTACAAATATTACAAGGGTTTCGGAAAAGGGATCTTACTTTATTACAAATAGAAGCTCGATTGATAATCCAGGTGTTGCTGAATTGTGTGATCGAAATGGAAATGTATTAAAAGTTTTGAGTGAAAGAAAAAAAGATATTTTCAATGATTACAAATTTGGAAAAGCAGAGTTATTTAAAATCAAAACTTCTGATGGAGTTGAATTACCTGCAATGTGGGTTTTGCCGCCAGAGTTTGATAAATCAAAAAAATACCCTGTTTTATTTTCTATTTATGGGGGACCAGGAGGGAAGGATGTAAGAAATTCTTTTTCAGCATTCTTAGATAGATTTTTCATTTCACAAAATGGAATTATCTACTTTGTAGTCGACCATAGAGGAAGTGAACATTTTGGTAAAAAAGGTATGTCTTTAATGCACAGGAATCTTGGGAAATGGGAAATGAATGATTACATCGAAGCAGTTAAGTTCTTAAAACAACTGCCCTTTGTTGATACTACCAAAATTGGTATAACTGGTGGTAGCTACGGCGGTTATTTGACTTGTTTGGCACTTACTTATGGTGCTGATTATTTTACTCACGGAATTTCGGATTTTCCTGTCACTGATTGGAAATTGTATGATAATATTTACACTGAAAGGTATATGGATACACCAGATGAAAATCCTGAAGGCTACAAATTTGGATCAGCAATAACTCATATTGATAAATATAAAGGTTATTTACTTATTACACACGGAAGTCTTGATGACAATGTACATATGCAAAATACAATTCAATTTGTAGATAAAATGATTTCACTTAATAAAGATTTTGAAATGATGATATATCCGAATGAAAGACACGGGTATGGATTCCCCAAAAGAAATCATCAGTATAGAGAATATGTTCAATTTTGGTTTAGGCACTTTTTGAATAAAGAATTTAAGCCATAATTATTTTACTTTATAAAGAATAAATTTTACATAATCATCTCAATTTTAGAACGTAAGTTTTCTATTACGCTTTGTAAATGAGTATCTGTTTGTAGATTCTTTTCGATTAAATTACAAGAGTGAATTACTGTTGAATGATCTTTACCTCCAAAATACAGACCAATAGTTTTCAAAGAATTACTTGTATATTCTTTCGATAAATACATTGCTATCTGACGAGCAAATACTATTTCCTTTTTTCTTGTTTTTTCTCTTATCTTGTTTTCAGGTAATGATAAAAATTCACAAACTATTCTGGTAATATCATCAATTCCTAGACTAATCTTTTTATCAGAAGCAATTTCTTTAACTATTTTTCTTGTAAGTTCCAAATCAATATCTTTTGAATTTATTGTAGCAGTAGCGAGCATTTTAATTAAACATCCCTCTAATTCTCTTATATTTGATGTAATATTGCTTGAAATATACTCAATGATTTGAGGCGTTATGGTCATTCCAAATTCTTGAGCTTTGCTATTGAGTATTGCAACTCTGGTTTCAAAATCAGGCGGTTGAATATCTGCTTGAAGTCCCCACTTAAATCTTGAAATTAACCTCTCATCTAGTCCTTTTAATTCTTTTGGCGGCTTATCACTTGATAGAACAATTTGTTTCCTTGATTGATGCAGCGAGTTAAATATATGAAAGAATAAATCCTGAGTCTTTTCTTTACCAGATAAAAATTGAATATCATCAATAATAAGTACATCTATAGTTCGATAGAAATTTTGAAATTCATTAGCTTGATGATTTTGAATAGCATCTACAAATTTTCTGGTGAAATCATCTGCTGAAATATAAAGCACTCTTTTATCAGGAAATTGTGAAACGATTTTATTTCCAATTGCTTGTATAAGATGTGTTTTGCCAAGTCCAACGCCCCCATAAACGAAGAATGGATTAAAGGAAGTCTCACCAGGGTTATCGCTTATTGCTAAAGCAGTTGCTCTCGCTAATTGATTCCCTTCGCCTTTTATAAAATTTGAGAACTGATATCTCTGATTTAAATTAGATTCAATTGGAGGTAATTTATTTCCTTTTCCATTTGTACCATTAATTTTTGGTTCAGCAATTTTTATTGGCTGTTGGTCGTTTTCAACTTCTTCTTTAATGGTAAAACTTAATTTACATTCAGAACCAAAAATTTTATGAACAGCATTAAGTAATATTTTACTGTAATGTTCTTCAATCCATTCCCAGAAAAACTGAGTTGGAACTTGAATTTTTAGAACATTATTTTCAAAAGCAACTGGTATTATAGGCTTGAACCAAGTGTTAAAAGTAATAGGCTTTACATCTTCTTTGATTATTGCTAAACTTTTTTTCCACAATTGTTTAACATCATTTTTAATCTCTGTTTCAAAATTTTCTGATAATTTTACCTTCAGGTTATCCACTATTTTCATTTTTCAATTAGTTTATGTTTTAACAATAGATTAACATTAAATTATAATTTTTTAAGAAATTAACAAATTATCAACATTCAAGGCTTTGATGCAACTTATTAAAAAATAACAACTTATAAAAACTGGTTAAGAACATTTAACAAATCTTTATTAACACTGTTAAAAATTAATCCGTGAAACGCTTTCACAATCCAAAGTTATTAACAATTTATCAACATTTTTTTTTGGTTCTATCTTGAGTTAAAAATAAATAGTTTATTCTAATCAAACAAGAATTTTTTTATCTTAAAAAAATTTTTTTTAATAAACAAGTTTTATCTGAATTAGTAAAAACATCAATTCTAATGAATAAAATAATTTACAGATGAATTTATAAAACGATGAAAATTATGAGGATTAAAAGTAGCAATTCGAAATGATTTATAAGCCTTATAATTTTCTGTTGCTGAAATAGCGACAAAAAGAATAATAAATAATAAGTTTCGAGCAAGTAATAAATTTTTATTTTTCTTAAGGGAGTGAAAATGAACAAACTACCGAAGAAAAAACTCTCATTGAGAGTTCATATTGTAATAATTTATCAACCACATAAAACGGTAAAAGAAAGCTAAGATAGATTAGTTTTAACCTTAAGAGTGAAAAATAAACTCAACGATATAGATGTAAAAAAATCTTAAGAGACATTCAACAAAAGATTTGATAAGCATAAAAAATATAGTAAAGGTTTTAGGAAACAAATAGTTCGAATACATTTTAGGAAAAGATGAGTTTCGGGGTAATGTCAAATATATGAAAAGATAAATTTACTGTAAAAATATCAGCGCTAAATGTGTGAAAAATATTTAACGAAACGATAAATAAACTTAAAACCATCATTAAGATTAAATACCATAGAATTGTTACAGAGTTATGAAAATGTGGTAAATTATTAAATAATATAAAGTGTAATCACTTACGAATAAAACCAGAAACAGATTTCAGAGGAATAGGGAAATGTAAAAATGTTGGTTCACCAATAGAATTTTGCGAATCAAAACTAAAAACTAACAGTTTGTTGAAATTTTTATTAAATTATAATTGAAATTAGTAATCAAAAATTTGAGCGCTTACTAATTGATTTTATTGTTTTTTATGCTTTTCAAAGATAAATTCACAAACTTATTTTTATGATTTATGAAAACATAAATAAGCTTAAAGCTGAAATTGAAAAAACCTGTTATGAATGTGGTAGAGACTTTACAGAAATAAAACTGATTGCTGTATCTAAGTATTTTGGAATTAATGAAATTCTGGAGGCTAATCGCTCAGGTATTGAAGATTTCGGAGAAAACAGGGCTCAAGAATTAGTTTTAAAATTTGATAAATTAGGAAACGCAGTAATCTGGCATTTTATAGGAACGCTGCAAAAGAATAAAGTTAAATACGCTGTTAGATGTGCTGAATTCATTCATTCTGTTGATAGTTTAGATTTACTAATTGAAATTGACAAAAGGGCTCGTTTACAAAATAAAATTCAAAAAGTACTTTTTGAAGTTAAAACTTCCTATGAAGATACGAAATCAGGATTAGCAACGGAAGAGGAGGTTTTTGAAATTGCTGAAGAATCAAAAAAACTCTCTAATATCAATGTCGTTGGTCTAATGACCATTTCGCCTTTGACTGATGATGAAAATTTAATTAGAAATAGTTTCCGTTCTTTAAGAATATTGAAAGAAAAACTTAACCATAATGGATTTAATTACAAAGAACTTTCTATGGGAATGACAAGCGACTTTAAAATTGCTGTTCAAGAAGGAAGCACTATGCTTCGTATTGGTTCAGCCATCTTTGGTGAAAGAGATTATAATAAAGATTGGAGACAAATTTGAAACTTAATTCTAATTCAATTAGAAATCAGGTATTTACACAAAAGTTTTTTGGTTTCAGTAAAGAGGAAGTTAAAGAATATCTTAATCTTTTAGCTGATGGGGTAGAGGTTTTAATTAAAGAAAATGATGAGATGAAAAAGCAAATAAATGAATTATACGAGCAAATTGAATCTTACAAAAAAATCGAAAGCAATCTTCAACAAACTTTATTAAAAGCTCAGGAAAGTTCAAGCAAATCCTTAGAATCAACTCGTAAACAAACTCAAGTTATGTTGATGGAGGCTGAAGTAAAAGCTAATCAGATAATTGAAAATGCCAAATTGAAAGCAAAAAAAATCAACGACGCTATCAACAATCTTCAAGAAGAAAAGAATTTAATTATATCAAAATTAGAATCTATTTTAATGACTCAAATTAGAATATTAGAGCCCGAATTAAATATTGATAGTTCAAAAACCACAGAAGAAAATTTAAATCAGGTAAGTTTTCTTAAAATTGACATTGAAAAAATTCTGGAATCCTTAGAAAATGAATGATTTAATCTCGAGAATTGATGAATCTTTAAGTGTAATTAGACAATACACACTTGATAATTATCCAATCGGCATTATTTTAGGAACAGGTTTAGGCGGGTTAGTCAAGGAATTAAAAATAGAACATCAAATTGAATATGAAAAAATTCCGAATTTCCCTTTATCTACTGTAGAATCGCATCACGGTAGACTAATTTTTGGTGAAATAGCTGATAAAAAAGTTGTGGTTATGCAGGGCAGATTTCATTTTTATGAAGGTTATTCAATGAAGCAGATAACATATCCTGTTAGAGTAATGAAATTTTTAGGTGTTAAAATTCTTCTTGTTTCTAATGCATGCGGTGGAATGAACCCAGAATACCGAAAAGGTGATTTGATGATAATCGAAGATCATATAAATCTTTTGGGCGATAATCCTTTAATTGGTAAAAATGAAGATTTGTTAGGACCTCGTTTCCCCGATATGAGTGAACCTTATTCAAAGGAACTTATTTATATTGCTGAACAAATTGCCAAAGAGAATAATGTAAAAATTCATAAAGGAGTTTATGTTGCTGTTCCAGGTCCTAATTTAGAGACAAGAGCAGAATATAAATTTTTAAGAGCAACAGGTGCTGATGTGGTTGGTATGTCAACTGTTCCAGAAAATATTGTTGCTAATCATATGAGTATGAAAGTTTTTGGAATAAGTATTATTACTGATGAATGTATCCCTGAAACATTAAAACCTGTAAATTTACAAGAAATTATCGAGGCAGCTAATCAGGCCGAACCTAAAATGACTTTGATTTTCAAGGAACTAATTAGAAGAGTTAAAATTGATTGATTTCAAAAAACATATTTTAGATTTTCTCGGGGCTGTTCTTATTGCATTGATTGTCTTTGCGTCCAATTTTCTTGGAACAGATATTTTTAATTTCGGTAATAATAATTTTGCAGTTTGGTTTGTTCTATCTGTTCTTTGTTTTGCGAGTGGATGGTTTCTTTCTCGACAAGCTGGCTGGCAATATGGTGGGAAAATATTATTTGCTGTTATTATTGCAACTATTACTTTAAGTTTATTTACTATTACATTTTTCAATGAATACTTCGGAACAAATAATATTTCCGCTGAAAATATTATTCTTTTTAGCTTGAGAAATATAACCTTAGGTGCTATGGGATTTTTTGGTATGGCGGTGCAATTTATTCTACAAGGTACTAGAGAAGTCTTAATATTGAAAGAGAAAATTAAAATCTTGGAAGATAGTAAGTTCGATTACGAACAAAAAGGTTCTTTAATCATTAAAGAAGCTGAATTAAAAGCTAAAGAAATTATTTCTACTGCAGAACTCCAAGCTGAGAAAATTAAACTAATTAAAGAAACAACAGAAGAAGAATTAAAACAGTTAATTAAAACCGAATTTGAATTGTTAAAAAAATATAAGGGACTTTAGTAGAATCTATGTTCAAGCAAAATTTAGAAAAAATCAGCTATCCCCAAATTGAAAAAGAAATTTTAGAATTCTGGAAAGAAAATAAAATTTTTGAAAAAAGCATTTCTACAAGAGACGAAAAAAAATCATTCACTTTTTATGAAGGACCGCCAACTGCAAATGGTAAACCAGGAATTCATCATCTAATGGCTCGAACATTAAAAGATTTAGTATGCCGCTATAAAACCTTAAAGGGTTTTAGAGTTGAAAGAAAAGCTGGTTGGGATACTCACGGATTACCGGTTGAAATTGAAGTTGAAAAGACTTTAGGAATTAAACACAAAAGTGAAGTAATTGATTATGGAATAGAAAAATACAATCAAAAATGTAAAGAATCTGTTTTCACTTATCTCGATTTATGGGAAAAGATGACTGAAAGAATGGGATACTGGATTGATTTGAAATCTGCTTACATCACTCTCGATAATAATTATATTGAATCTGTTTGGTGGTCATTAAAAAATCTTTTTGAAAGAGGATTGATTTATCGTGACTATAAAATCGTTCCTCAAGATCCAAAATCTGAAACAGTTTTATCATCACATGAACTTGCATTAGGTTATCGAGAAACAAAAGACCCTTCAATATATGTTTTATTCCAAAGAGAAGATGCCGATGAATATTTCCTTGTCTGGACCACAACTCCTTGGACACTGATATCAAATGTAGCTCTTGCTGTAGGCTCTGATATTGATTATGTGAAAATAAAATCCGAAGGTAAAATTATTATTCTTGCTAAGGAAAGACTTTTAGTTATTGATGAAAATTATGAAATTCTTGAAGAGTTAAAAGGAAAGGATTTGGCTGGAATTCATTATGTTCAACTGTTTGACTATTGTCAGGTTGATAAAAAAGCTTTTTATGTAGTAGAAGGAGATTTTGTTAGCACAGAAGATGGTTCTGGTATTGTCCATATTGCTCCTGCTTTTGGTGCGGATGATTATGAGATTTCTAAAAAATATGATTTGCCACTTCTTCAACCAGTTACTCGCTCCGGACATTTTACCAATGAAATCGTTGATTTTGCAGGGCAATTTGTAAAGGATGCTGATAATGGAATAATAATGAAATTGAAACAAGAAGGTAAACTCTATAAGAAGGAAACAATAATCCATACATATCCATTTAGCTGGCGTCATCAAGATGTTCCCGTTATTTATTATGCACGTGAGTCCTGGTTTATTAGAACTACCCAATTTGCTAAAAGAATGGTTGAGTTAAATAAAAAAATTAACTGGCAGCCTCCAGAAGTAGGGTCTGGTAGATTTGGAAATTGGCTCGAAGAAAATAAAGACTGGGCTTTATCTCGAGATAGATTCTGGGCTACGCCGCTACCTATCTGGATATCTGACGATGGAGATATGTTCGCAATTGGTAGTATCGAAGAACTTAAATCTGGTTTTATTGAAGACAACGGTAAACGAATCCCCGTTTCTGAAATTGAAAATATTGATTTACATAAACATTTCGTTGACAAAGTTCTATTTGAAAAAAATGGGAAAATATACAGACGAACACCTGAAGTGATTGATGTTTGGTATGACTCGGGCGCTATGCCTTTTGCTCAATATCATTATCCATTTGAAAATAAAGAACTTTTTGAGTCCCGTTATTTCCCTGCTGATTTTATTAGCGAAGGTATTGATCAAACTCGAGGTTGGTTTTATACTTTGCATGCGATTTCAACTTTGCTATTCGATAATATTGCCTTTAAAAATGTTTTAGTAAATGAATTGATACTTGATAAAAAAGGCAACAAGATGTCAAAATCAAAAGGTAATACCGTTGACCCATTTGATTTATTTGAAAAATATGGTGCTGATGCTACAAGATGGTATTTAATTACAAACAGTCCCCCTTGGCGTCCAACTCTTTTTGATGAAGAAGCATTAGCTGAAACTCAAAGAAAGTTTTTTGGTACATTGGTTAATACTTATTCCTTTTTTGCTCTTTATGCTAATATTGATAAATTTAATTTCTCAGAAGAATTTGTTCCATATTCTGAAAGAACTGAAATTGATAGATGGATAATTTCAAAACTTAATGCTTTAATTGAAGAATATGAAAAAGAAATGGATGAATTCAATGTATCTAAAGCTGCAAGAGCAGTTTCAGATTTTACAATTGATCAACTCTCTAATTGGTATGTAAGAAGAAGTAGACGAAGATTCTGGAAATCAGAAATGAATCGAGAAAAATTATCTGCTTATCAAACTCTTTATGAATGTTTAATTACAGTTTCAAAATTAACAGCTCCTTTCGCACCATTTATTGCAGAAGAAATATATAGAAATCTAAACTCTATAACTCATAGAGAAAAATACGAGTCTGTTCATCTTTCTGATTTTCCAGAACAAACTTATCGGGATAAAGAACTTGAAGAAAAAATGGACATTGCTCAACAAGTCGTTTACTTAACAAGGGCTATAAGAGCAAAAAACAATTTGAAAGTACGACAGCCTCTAAAAAGAATTATGGTCGTTGTGGAAAAAGACAAACATGATGCTTTAGATAAAATGAAAGATGTTATTTTAGATGAAGTCAATATCAAAGAACTTTTAATACTTAATGATGACTCCGAAATTGTAAATAAAACTTGCAAACCAAACTTTAAATCAATAGGACCTAAGTTTGGTAAAAAAGTTAAACAAGTATCTGAGATAATTAAAAACTTTAATAAAGAACAAATCAGTCAATTAGAAACAAATATCCCTGTTGAAGTGTATATCGATGATGATAAAATTCTAATCTCCAAAGATGATGTTGAAATTCAAAGTCACGAAATTGAAGGCTGGTATGTTGAAACTCTATCTGGTGTTACTGTTGCAGTTGATACAGAATTAAATCAGGATTTAATTGATGAAGGATTAGCACGAGAGTTTGTAAATAGAGTTCAAAATATGCGAAAAGATGCTGGCTATGAAGTAACCGATAAAATTTTCATTAATTTTAGTAGCTCAGATGATTTTGTTAAAGCAATAAATAAATTTTCTGTTTATATTTCAAATGAAACTTTAGCAGAAAATTTAACTTCAAATTCTGAATTAAATGGATCATACAATCAAAATTGGGTAATCAATGGATTTGAATGTAATATTCAAATCAAGAAAATAAACTAATTATAGAAAGGGAAATAAGATGGCAAAGAAAGTCGTTAAAAAGTCTGTAAAGAAGTCAGATAAAAAATCTCTTAAAACAAAATCCAGCTCAAAGACAAAAGTAAAAAAATCAACTTTAAGTTCCTCAAAACAAAAATTAGAGAAAAAGACATCAAAGAAATTGCAGCCTAAAAAGAAAGAGATTAAAGAAGCAAAAAAAACTTCAAAACCTAAAAGCATTGTGAAAGAGAAAAAAACTTTAAAAGTAATCATAGAACCAAAAGAAAATTCAACTATTACTCAACAGGTAGAACAAACAGTTCAGGCTGAAGCAGAAATTGATGCTCAAGTGCTGGCGGAATTAGAAGCTGCAAGAAGACGAGCTGAAGCTTTAAAGAAGATTAAAAAATATAGTAAAAAAGAATTAGAACACTTCAAAAACATAATTATAGAAAAGCAGAATGAAATTATAGAACAACTTCAAAATCTAAGAGAACAAATGCTCGATCCTTCCACTGGTGAATATATTAATGAAAACTCTCCTTATTCACTTCATATGGCTGAGCAAGGAACCGACGCAATGGAAAGAGAAAAAACATTCCTTTACGCCCAAAGGGAAACTAAATTCCTTGGCTACCTTGAAGAAGCTTTAAAAAGAATCGAAGATGGCACTTATGGTATTTGTATAGCTTGTGTCGAAGAACCTCAATATCTCTGTCCAACTTGTCCATTAATTCCAAAGGAAAGATTAGAGGCTGTTCCACACACTCAATTATGTTTGCCAATGAAACAGCGTCAGGAGAAAAAATAATTTTTTATAAATCGAGCGAGGTAATTTCTTGAAAATAATCTGGATTTCAGTATCCATAGTAATAGTTGATCAGATATCTAAATTGTTAGTTAAAGGTTTTTCTATACCCCTTATAAACTTTAATTATGAAGGAATGTACTATGGTCAAAGTATTTCAGTTATAGGTGACTTTTTTAGACTAACTTATATTGAAAATCCTGGAATGGCATTTGGTATCGACCCAGGAGAAAGCTTTAAACTTGCAGTTTCATTATTCTCATTGATTGCAAGCATTGGTTTATTTTTTTATTTATACTTGATTAGACTTAAAAGTTTTATTCTTAGATTGTCTATAGCCTGCATTTTAGGTGGTGCAATTGGCAACCTGATAGATAGAGCTTTTTATGGAGTTTTATTTGATTACGCACCTCTTTTTTATGGAAGAGTTGTAGATTTTTTTGACTTCGATTTTTTTGACCTAACTATTTTTGGTATTACTTACACTAGGTGGCCTATTTTTAATATTGCAGATGCTTCAGTAACTATTGGAGTGTTAATTCTTATTATCTTTTATAAAAATGAAGAAGAACAAAAGAAATCTGAAACAGTTACTGAGTCCGTATTCCAAACAGATAATTTAACTGATAAAGAAGATTCTATTTCAAGCAATTCAGAAGTTCAAAATGAATCTTCATTTCAAACAATAGATGAGCAAACTGATAACGGAAAAAAAACATCTGATAAAGGTTCCTGATATAAAGAAACCTGAAAGAATAGATGTTTATCTTACAAACCACATTGAAAATGTAACCCGAAATAAAATACAATTTGCTATTAAAGCAGGCTTAGTTACAGTCAACAATAAACAAGTAAAACCAAATTACATTGTAAAACCATTTGACGAGATATTTGTAATTCAGCCAATTGACCCCAGACCAGAGGAAATTGAGCCCGAAGAAATCCCATTAGACATTATTTATGAAGATGAGCATCTATTAGTTGTTAATAAGCCTGCCGGTATGGTTGCACATCCTGCTTATGCAAATTACACTGGAACCCTTGTTAATGCTTTACTCCATCACACAAAAAAACTAAGTAATGTAAATGACAAATTCAGAATAGGTATAGTCCATAGAATAGATAAGGATACAAGTGGATTACTATTAGTTGCGAAAGACAATTTTACCCACTTTAAATTAGCTGAGCAATTCTCAAAGCATACTATCGAAAGAGAATATCATGCAATTTGTTGGGGAAAGTTTTCCAATCCAAAAGGACAAATATCCTTTAAAATTGCCAGAAGTAAGTCTAATAGAAAAAAATTTACCATAAGCCAAACTGAAGGTAAAGATGCCATAACTTTTTATGAAGTGATTGAGGAATTTGAGTTCGCTTCTCTAATTAAACTTAAATTAAAAACAGGCAGAACTCATCAAATAAGGGTGCATCTTTCTGGAATTGGTAAGCCAGTTTTTGGTGATAGAACTTATGGTGGGAATAAAATTGTTTTTGGAAGTGAACTTCCTGATATGAAAGCAAGAATAAATAATTTATTAAACATAATGAAAAGGCAAGCTTTACACGCGAAAACAATAGGATTTTTACACCCTATTACTAAAATCTTTATGAGATTTGATTCTGATTTACCTGATGACTTCAAAGAATTGTTGAAAAAATTGAGGAGATAATCAAATTAGTGTTTATTTTTTGTCTATTATTTTATCATTATTTAGTAGTTTATGATATTATTTATTAAAATTTGAATCTTTCGATAATGAAATATAAATTTTGAAAACTTAACTAATGATTTTAATTGAACTAATATATAATTTATTTGCGCTTTTATCGTTAAGTGTAATATCAAACTTCATAGTTCAAAATCAAGGATACACTTCCAAGAAGAGCCAGATTTATCAAGGGCTTTTATTCGGCTTAATTGCTGTTATCGGAATGTCCAGACCCTTTGTCCTTACTGATGGAGTTATTTTCGACGGGCATTCTATTGTTATAAGTTTGTCTTCTTTATTATTTGGTCCAATTACAGGTCTAATTTCAACAACCATTGCCAGTTTGTTTAGATTGTATTTAGGCGGTACCGGAACAACAACTGGGGTTTTGATCATTTTTACTTCTTTCCTATGGGGGTATTTTTACTATTTTAGATATACTAAAAACAAGTCCGAGATTAGTAACTTAACCATTTTAAATTTTGGTCTTTTGGTTACCGGTAGTATGATTTTACTAATGGTAACTCTACCTTATGAATTTTTCATTAAATTTTTGGAGAAAGTTGCTCCAACAGTTTTTATATTTTATCCAATAATTACTCTCGGAATAGGAAGAATTTTAATAAATCAGATTTTAAGTTACGATACTTTAATATCTATAAAAGACAACGAAGAATCCTTAAAAACAACTTTATATAGTATAGGTGATGCTGTTATATCAACTGATGTTAATGGTAAAATTATTCGAATGAACCCAATTGCCGAGCAATTAACTGGGTGGAAAGAAAAAGAAGCAAAAGGAAAAGGTATTGATGAAATTTTTATCATTAAAAATGAAATTACAGGGTTACCATCGGAAAATCCTGCCTTAAAATCAATAAATGAAGGGACCATTACAAAAATCACCAATCACACAATTCTAATAAATAAAAACGGAAAAGAAATCCCAATAGTTGATTCTTCAGCTCCAATTAAAAGAGATGAGCAAATTATTGGAGCTGTTTTAGTTTTCAGAGATCAAACAGAAGAAAGAAAAAAATTAAAACAATTAGAAGATAAAGAAAAATTCCAAAGATTTCTTATTGCTAACCTTCCTGGTTTCATTTATCGGTGTGCTTATGATAAAAATTGGAAGATGTATTATTTAAGTGATGGATGTTATGAATTGACTGGTTATACACCTCAAGATTTTCTTCTAGACAATCCAACTTTTAATGATATAATTCATCCTGATTATAGAGAGATTCTTTATTCTCTCTGGGATGAAAAACTCAGGAAAAGAGAAATATTTGAATATGAATATCCTATCTTTACTAAAACTGGTGAAATTAAATGGGTCTGGGAAAGGGGAAGAGGCATTTTTTCAGATAGTGGTGAGCCTCTTTATTTAGAGGGTTTTATTACAGATGTAAGTGAAAAAAAATTAATCGGACAAAAATTAATTGAAAATGAAAAAAGACTTAGTATTATAACTAATCTAATATCCGATTATTTATTTCAAACTAAAATTGAAAAAGATGGGAAATTAAAGTTAGAATGGGTTGGAGGTGCTTTTGAGGAAATATCAGGATATAATTTTGAAGAATATATCTCTGTTGGAGGTTGGAAAGCACGAATCCATCCAGAAGATGTTAAAATAGATGATTATGCTCTTGAAAAGTTGTTGAATAATCAACAAATCACAATTGAATTGAGAACCTTAAACAAAAAGGGTCAAATCGTTTGGGTTAGGGTTTTCGCTTATCCAGTTTGGGATGAGAAAGAAAAAAGAGTTACTCAAATTATAGGTGCTGTTCAAAATATCACTAATGAAAAAAAATCTGAACTAATATCTCAAATTGAAGTTAAAGTTTCTCAAGCAATCCTAACACAAAAATCCAACATAGAACTTTTTGAAATAATTCGGAACGAGCTTGCACTAATTATTGATGTCAGAAACTTTTTTGTTGCTTTCTACAATAAGGAATCAGGAATGTTGCATTCTATTTTCGAAACAGATGAAAAAGATGATATAATTGTCTGGAAAGCCAAAGGTTCATTAA
>Ga0308389_1000547_pt1 | contig 27488 bp, 19 predicted proteins | sample Hotspr2Sample148_FD_202362 | JGI IMG/M metagenome (GOLD analysis project Ga0308389, IMG submission 202362) | Hot spring phototrophic mat microbial communities from Mushroom Spring, Yellowstone National Park, Wyoming, United States - 20040719_148 ... | reverse complement strand
CCAATGTTGGTTGCCTTGGCGTCGCTACTACTAGGGCCAGCAAGCTTCGTGGCTCAGGAAACCGGGCCGGCCCGCCAGAAAGCAGCCCATAGCAGCGGAACGCCACACACCTCCACAACTCAAGCCAAGCCGCCGGCTGCTCGGCCAGCCGGACAGACACCGGTAGAGACCGAAGCTGCGCCCAGACCCAAACCCATGCATGAAACCCTGCGCGGCTACCTGCGCCAGATCAAGGGCGTCCGGCTGGAGCGCGCCGACAAGGACCCCAACACGATCGTTACTCACTACACCTCAACTTCCGGTGAAACATTCGACATCGTTGTGGTTTACTCGCCGCGCAAAAAAATGGTTGGGCTGTATTCCTATGCCTTTGGCAACGTCGCTGAGGCAAAGGATGCCAACGATCTGCGGGCCCTGCTGCTTAGTGCCAACGAAGCACTAGCTTTTGGAAGTTTCTTTGTTGACCGTGAGCAGGACATTGGGTTGAAGTGGTCACTGCGGACTGAGACCCCCATTACATTTGAAGCATTCCAGACGGTATACCTTAGCCTGGCAGCAGCAGCTAAAGAATATCGGCCACAGATCGCTGACTGCATGAAGGGCAAGGCAAAAACCCCAGAGGAAGCCGATACGCCTCCTTCCCCACCTCGCGATGACGAAGAAGACAGAACAAACAGCCCGGCGTCTCCAAAAGTGACACGCGAGCGCCGCGTACGGAATCCGCAAAAGTAATCCTTGCCGACCGTGATAACGCTTGCCTTGGCCAAGGGCCGCCTACAGGAGATGACCTTTGCCCGGCTAGCGCAGGCCGGGATTGTACTTCCACCGGAGCAACTCGACAGCCGGCGGCTCGTTCTTACGGACGTGCACAGTCAGTACCGCTTCCTGCTGGTCAAGCCGGCTGATGTGCCAATCTATGTCGAATATGGGATTGCTCAAGCGGGCGTCTGTGGGCGGGATGTCCTGCTCGAGCAGGAACCTGATGTGTATGAACCACTTGACCTAGGCTTTGGTCTTTGTCGGCTCGTGGTTGCTGGCTTCCCAGATACCCCTTGGCAAGTAGCCAACCCACTGTCGAAACTGCGCGTGGCTACCAAGTATCCACAGGTTACGCAACGCCACTTTCAGGCGCGTGCCACGCCAGTGGAAATCATCCCGCTGAGTGGTTCGGTTGAACTGGCTCCCGTGCTGGGGCTGGCCGACTGCATTGTGGATATTGTCGAAACCGGTCGCACCCTGGCCGAAAACGGGTTGGCCATTCTCGAGGAAATCGCGCCGGTGAGTGCGCGCTGCATCGTCAACCGGGCTGCCTTTCACCTCAAACGCCTTCAGGTGACACGCTTGCTCGAACAGCTTGCCCCGGTGGCTTGATCCAGGCAGCGTGGCGCCTGGCGTAATCACGCTGCTCTGTCAACCACCCTTCCCTAGTTGTTGGTCTGGTTGTCGGTGTCAGTTGATATCACACAGTCCGTCACAGACCTGTGTGCCACCCGGCCCACAACTGGGGTACGGACTGCAGGGACCTGTGTCGCATTTGGACATCCCGCCGCAGTTGCCAGCGCGCCCGACATAGGTTCGGCAGTTGCAACCTGCCGCCCATCGCAGGCGCGGGTCGGTGCGAAGTGAGAACACTCCCCGCCCCTGCCCACCAACCAGCGGCTCCTCACCATAAAAGATGAAGGCAAACTGGCTGGGTTCAAAGTACGGACGATACCCCTCAACCGTGTCGGCGAACTCGCCAGTGTCAGCCGACGGCTGGTACAACGCTGGCGACGTCATTTCGATAGCCTTGTTGATGCAGTCCCGTTGTTGGGGATTGAGCGGCAGCGAGTCCAGGCAGTACCGGTAATGACCCCTCCAAATCGCGGCCTTCGCTTCGGGCGTCAGCCTGACATAAACTTCCCGACGCAACTCCAGTGGTATCGCCTGGTAGCCTTCATACGTCTTCTCCGGCGCCATCCTGGTGAGGCTTTCGGCCAGCCCGTCAATCCTGCGCAACAGTTTCTGCTCCGACTCATCCTGGCTTGCCCTGTGAGCCTCAACCGACTTCCAGGGGAAACCAAGTGCCAGCCCCAACCACACCACCCCACCCAGGAAAAGCATTCCCAGGCAAGACTTCCCCTCATACCACAGAGCTTGTCTGTTCCCCATAGGCTCCTGCCTTTTTTGTCAAAAGTGATAGAAAGCGTGGCTTATCAAGTTCATTGCCACAAGCCAAAACCTTTCATCCCTCCACCAGAAGCCATCCCGCTCAGCAGCGCCACCTCCCTTTACCCACCCGCCGCTTTGGGTCATGCTCTTTGGTGTGCCAGCTTGTGAGCTGCCTGGCTTCTACCGTGTCAAAGCTAATTCGAGAAACCTAGCGCAGTTTTTCCCTACTATGCACGAAAAGTATCAACCACACGTCATCGAAGAAAAATGGCAACGGCTTTGGCGTGAGCAAAACACCTTTGCCGTCCGTGATGACGGCAGCCGCCCACGCTACTACATGCTGGAAATGCTCCCGTACCCATCTGGGCGCATTCACCTTGGGCACGTACGCAACTACAGCATTGGCGATGCTGTCGCATGGTACAAACGGCTTCAGGGCTACGATGTACTGCACCCGATGGGATGGGATGCCTTCGGACTTCCGGCCGAAAACGCCGCCATCCAGCAAGGGGCGCGCCCTGATGAGTGGACCTACCAGAACATTGCCGCCATGCGCGCCCAGCTTCAGCGGCTGGGCTTCAGCTATGACTGGAGCCGCGAGATTACAACCTGCCGGCCAGAATATTACCGCTGGAATCAGTGGATGTTCATCCAGCTTTTCAAAAAGGGACTGGTGTATCGCAAGCGGGCTACGGTCAACTGGTGTCCGAAGTGCAACACAAGCCTGGCTAATGAGCAGGCCGAGGGAGGCTTTTGTTGGCGACACCCGGAGACACCCGTCGAGCAACGGGAACTCGAACAGTGGTTTGTCCGCCAAACATACTATGCCGAGGAGTTACTGGCTGGCATCGAAGGGCCACTCAAGAATGGCTGGCCCGGACACGTGCTCAAGCGCCAGCAGGACTGGATTGGGCGCAGCGAAGGGGTTGAAGTGGATTTTGTTCTTGCTGATGACCCAACTCTCACCGTGCGCATTTTTACAACTCGCATAGACACCATCTACGGAGCTAACGCTGTCATTGTCGCACCGGAACATCCCCTGATGGAGCAACTGCTTGAACGCTCGCCCATTCGGCCTCATGTCGCCGCTTTTGTGGCACGGATTACGGCGCAGTCGCTACGCGAGCGAACGGAGTCGCGGGAAAAAGAAGGTGTGGAGACCGGCCTTTATGCCATCAACCCCTTCAACGGGGAGCGCCTACCGGTCTGGACGGCGAACTTCGTTCTGGCACAGTACGGGACCGGCGCACTGATGAGCGTTCCGGCGCATGATGAACGGGACTTTGAGTTTTCACGCAAGTACGGGTTGCCCATCCGCCGGGTTGTCTGGGATACGCTCCATAGTGACTCGCGGTCTGGGTCGGAGGCTTCCTCCCTGCCCTTTTTGGATGATGGCATTCTCGGCCCTGACTGTGGGCCCTTTGCCGGCATGCACTCGGCTGAAGCGCGTCAGGCTATGGCGCACCATGCCGAAACCCACGGGTTTGGGAAACGCGCAGTCGTGTACCGGCTGCGCGACTGGGGCATTTCCCGGCAGCGCGCCTGGGGCACGCCCATCCCGATGATTCACTGTGACGCCTGCGGGACAATCTCGCCGGAAAAGGAAGAAAACCTGCCTATCACGCTGCCGCCGGACCTAGATTTCTCAGTCGGCGCGCCCCTAGCAACCCATCCGACGTTCACAAAGGTGACGTGCCCCAACTGTGGCGCTCCAGCGCGGCGCGATACCGACACCATGGACACCTTCGTGGACTCCAATTGGTACTACTTCCGCTACTGCGATCCCCATAACGACCAGCGTCCTTTCGACCGGGAGGTCATCCAGCGCTGGCTTCCGGTGGATTTCTACATCGGCGGCGACGAGCACGCCGTCATGCACCTGATTTACACCCGCGCCTGGACGATGATGATGCGCGACCTAGGACTGATCGACTTCGGTGAGCCGGTCAAGCGGCTGCTTACACAAGGGATGGTCATTCTCAACGGGGCAAAAATGTCGAAGTCGCGCGGGAACATTGTTGACCCGGACGACATGATCCGGCGCTATGGGGCGGACGCCACCCGGCTGTCTATCCTGTTTGCAGCGCCACCTGAACGGGAAGTAGATTGGAAGCGGGTCACGGATGAGTACGGCGAAGAGGAATACCCAGCAGCCGAGGGGGCAATGCGCTACCTAGCCCGAGTTTGGCGGCTGGTTTACCGCTGGCGCGACCGTTGCCGTCGTGTCACAGGACGGCCAGCAACGGTTTCTCCAACGGCTGAAGCAGCACGCCGGGCAACTCACCGGGCGTTGGCGCGGGCAACGGAGGCCTTTGAACATGGCTTGCGACTCAATGTCGTTGTCGCCACGTGCATGGAGCTTACCAATGCCCTTTACGACTTTGACGCGGCTGTGGGTGAAACGACAGAGACGACGGACATTCAGACCATGCGCGAAGGTCTGGAAGCATTGGTACTGATGTTGACGCCATTGGCACCCCACATTGCCGAGGAACTGTGGCAGGAGCTCGGTCATACCACTTCCCTAGCCCAAGCGCGCTGGATGGCGTACGACCCCGAGCTAGCCCGTGAACCGCAGTTGGAAATTCCTATTCAGGTCAACGGCAAGCTCAGAAGCAAAATTTTGGTTTCGCCGGACATTTCCGATGCTGACTTGGAGGTAGCAGCGCTTGCGGATGACAAAATTCGCGCCTTGCTTGCGGGAAAAGTGGTTGCTAAGGTTATTGTTGTTCCCAAACGGTTGGTCAATATCGTCGTTCGGTAGCTTGATGACAACGACCTAGAAAGGTTTTTTCTCATGGATGCGATTGTTTTTTATGCCCCGCACGAAATTGGGTTTCAATCCATTCCTCTACCGCCGATGACACCAACTTCGGTGCGGGTTGCCACAAAGCTCACTTCCATTAGTGCCGGTACTGAACGGATGACCCTTGAAGGACGGCTGCCGGGGATGCCCCAACTTCGGTATCCACTTATTCCCGGCTATGAAAACGTCGGTGAAGTCATCGAAGTTGGTGATGAAGTTGACCCGGCTCAGTTTCAGGTTGGTGACCGTGTTTTTCTCCCCGGTACGGTTCGCTACGAAGGTTTTTTCTCTGTCTTTGGCGGCCAGGTTTCGGAATCGGTCAACGATGTCAAACGTCCCATCAAGATTCCGACCGGCATCTCGAATGAGACGGCACTGCTGATGGCGTTAGGAGCCACAGCACACCATGGCGTACGAGACCTCGTTGCGCCGGGGGCTCGTCCGTCCGTCCTTGTGCTAGGGCAGGGTATTGTCGGGCAACTAGCAGCCCGCATGTTGAGCCAGTACGGGGCAGAAGTGACCATTGCCGACACCATTCCCTTCCGCGTTGGACTCGGTGAAGCTGATCATTTCCTTGTGGTCAATCAGGAAGCGGATATTCCATCCGACAGCTTTGATATTGTTGTAGAAGCCACCGGCAATGTGGCTTGTTTCGATACGGCCGTCCGCGCCCTCAAAAAACGCGGTCATCTGCGCTCGCTCGGCTTTTACGAAAACATCCACTTTGCTTTTGGTCCGGCTTTCATCAAGGAAATCCGGCTTGACATTGCTGGTGAATGGGAGGCAACCGACCTAGAAGCGACACGCCAGTTTTTGGCTGCCCATGACTCGGCTCTGCGGCAGCTTATCACCCATCAGTTGCCAGCGCATGATCCTAAGCGGGCTTATGCTGTCGCGTTGCGCGACCCAGAGTGTTTGAAAGTCGCGCTCACATGGTAGGTTGGTGATATGGAAAGGGTGGTTTCGCCTCTCTTTCCTTGGTGTCTTCTCCGGGCAATGTCCCCCAGCCCCGGCTTTGTCGCAAAAAGTACCTTTGGGGTGCAAGCCTCTATTCCATCCGACTGGGAGCATTTGACCGCATGCCGCTTTCACAGGAAGTTGAAAACCTTGCCCAAACTGCTCTGCGCACTGGACTAACCCTTAGTGTCCGCCAGGATGTGGACACCAGCAATGCCTTCTGGGGCGCACTGTTTACGTTTGGATGCCTGCCCGACTTGCAAGTTGTCATCAATGGCCCGGTTGGATGTTACACCTTGCCTGTCACCTCAATCCTCAACTACACCGACACCCTTCCCAACCTTCCAAACGTTATTTCAACTGACTTTACGGAACGGGAAGTGACGCTCGATGGAACGAACCCGATCTTACGGGCAACCCTGAGCGGGCGTTCAAAACTCACCTCGCGGCGGCGGGCAACCATTGTACTCACGACGCAGGAAAGCGAGCTCATTAGCACGGATGGCTTTGAGTCAGGTGCGAGTGTGGATGAGTCTGTGGCGCACTTTGACAGCCGGGCTCTTCAGGATGACGAGTGGCAGGGGCGAGAAGCCGCCCTGCTGTATCTTTACGAACACCGTGATTGGCTGCTGACCTCATCCGGCTATGATGCAGCGGCATTGCGGGCTGCTGCTGCGGCTACCCACACCAAACCACGAGTGACAATCATTGGCCCGACCTACGGTTGCTTCAACAGCTACTCGGACCTGGCCGAGATCGAACGGCTTGTGCGCGGCATTGGTGCAGAAGTGGGCTGTGTGCTCCCGTTGCGTACCCACATCCCCGATCTGGCTACGGTGGATATGTGCGACGCATGCATCGTCATGTATCGGGAATTTGGTGCCAGCTTGGCGGCCCGGATGAACAAGCCCTATCTCTACGCCCCTTTTGGTCTTCAGGACACAACCGAGTTTTTGCGCAAACTGGGCCAGATGCTGGGTCTTCAGGCAGAAGCCGAAGCTTTCATCGCCCGTGAAAAGCAAACGACTCTCAAAGCCTTCTGGGACTTGTGGCGTAGCCCGCACCAGGACTTTTTTGGCACCTCAAGCTTCGGGGTTGTGGCAGGTGAAACGTATGCTCACGGACTGCGGCGCGTTCTCCAAGACGAGTTTGGCATGCGCCCCACGGTGGTGGCTTCGCGGCAAGCTAAGTCGGGCCCGATGGCTTACAGTGCCATGGACATCCGGCAGACCCTGCTGGATGACCCCCCGATGCTGATGTTTGGCTCTATCAATGAAAAAATCTACATTAGCGAACTTGAGCTGCTAACCGGCTACATCCCGGCTTCCTTTCCGGGCCCTGTCGTGCGACGCGCTACCGGAACGCCGTTTATGGGCTATGCCGGCGTTGTGTACCTTGCCCAAGAAATTAGCAACTTCCTGTTTGAGCTGCTGTTCCGGCATCTTCCTCTCGAAAGCCTTGAACGCAAGCAGGCACAGGAAATAACTCTGGCAATTCCAGAAGCGGAAATTGCCTGGAGCCCTGAGGCCGTTGAACGCATGAATGTCATCTTGAAAAAAGTTCCCTTCTTTGTGCGTATTTCAGCCAGTAAAAAGCTCCGCATTGAAGCCGAGCGGGAAGCTGTTCAGCGGCGCATTCGGGAAGTGACTCCAGACATCATTGACGATGTGGCCCGACGTTTCGCGCGCTAGGGTATCATACTGACGCACCAACCCACCTTGCGTCAGGGATGAAACCACGATGGATGACTATGCTGACTTTGCGCGTGCCGTCTATGCTACAGGCGTGCTTTCTGATCCTTGGCTTTGGGGTGAACCGCGCTTTCGTCTACATGCAGCAGTTATTTCCCCAGCATTAGCAGTCCGACTGGCCGAAGCAGCCGAAGCAGTTGCCTACTTGCACCAGTTATTGGTCGAAATCCTGCTCGAATCCCCAGAGTTCTTGACATCGTTTTATCACCTCACACCCTTTCAACAACTGATGTGGTACGCCTCCGGGGGGCTGTGGCATGGCATGGCGCGCGCCGATCTATTTTTGTGCACGGATGGTCATATCCGCTGCTGTGAACTCAACAGCGATACGCCGTCAGGTCAGCCTGAAGCGGTCTGGCTCAACCGGCTTCGCCACACTGCATACCCCGGCTTAGCTGATCCCAACGCCGATTTCCCCGCCCGCTTTGTTGCTATGCTGCGTGAAAGCCACGCCAAGCGTACGGAAGCGCCACTGACGCGGGTCGGTATTGTCTATCCAACCGAGCTGACCGAAGACCTATGCATGATTACTGCCTTTTCGCACTGGCTCGAAGCGGAGAACATTCAGGTCATCGTTGGCTCACCCTACAACTTGCGCCGGACGCCAACCGGTGTGGCTTTGTTTGGGGAGCCGGTGGATTTGATTTTACGCCACTACAAAACTGACTGGTGGGGTGAGCGCATCCCAGTTTGGGCTGATGCTGAAGGCTACCCGGATGATGAACCGCTCGCGGAACCCTTGCTGGCACTATTGGATGCCGAGCTGCAGGGCCAAGTCACGATTGTCAATCCCTTCGGTGCCGTCATCACTCAGAACAAGCTTTCGCTGGCCTTTTTCTGGGAAGAAATGGAGCGTTTTCCATCTGAAGCCCAAGAGATGATTCGGCGCTTGATCCCTGAAACCTATCGCATGACCTGCCTGAACCATGAGCGCCTACTTGAGGAACGCGAACAATGGGTGCTCAAAAGCAACTACGGTTGCGAAGGAGCCGAAACAATCTGTGGCGCTTTTGTCACGCCAGAGGTTTGGGAAAAGTCCCTTGAGCTAGCGCTACCTGAGCACTTTGTCGTGCAACGTTTTTTTGAGGTTCAGGCAGATGCCGAAGGCTGGCTTCCAAACTACGGGGTGTTTGTTTTAGGTGGGAGCGCAGCCGGTTTTTTTACACGGCTTTCTAGGACAACTACGGAATACAATGCTCTCACAGCACCTACGTTTATCGGTTAGGCCCTAAAGCTTGAGTTCAATCAAACCTAAAAAGAAGCCGTTGCCCATTGACGCAAAATTGACGCACCATTCACCATTGGAACGCGAAGAACGCCCAAGGCATCGGTGACATACTCTACTTGGCGCATTCCTACAAGGACGCAGCTCAAATTGGGTAGACTGCGCAAGGTATTGATGGCCATTTGGCTAAGTGTCTGGCCTTCGCCCGTGTAACCGAATCTGTAAAGTTGCTGTCGTATTTCATCCGACCGGGGCTGTGCCTGGGCAGCAGCAAACCTAGCAACCAACGTCAGTGCATCGTTAGCTAGTTCAATAAAGCGCTCGCGCCAGCTTTGGAAAGCGGCTTCTTGACGCGGCGAGGCCGTGAGCTGTCCCAGCCACTGCTGCACCGGGGCAATGACAAGGCGGTAGGCATTCTGCTCCCAGACCAACGGTAAATCGAGGCGGGGCGCAAGCTGCAGCAGCCAGTCAGCCAACCCTTTCCCGAACATCAGAGGGAGTCCGAAATCAGCCGCCAGAAGCGCCTCGTGCTCCCGAAGCGGCGACAACTGCTGGGAAAGGTCATCCAGCGACACCTGACTGCCGGGCGGGATAAAGTCCGCCAGCCGTACCAGACGTTGCCGGGCAAAGGCATTGAGCGGGCGATTGGCAAGGGTACCAAGCCCGTGGGCTGCACAAAATTCCAGAGTTGTGAGACCGTTGTTGTTGATCTCCGTGACAGCTCCAGTTTCAAAGAGATTGAGGGGAAACTGGACAACTCTGAAGTGATGGTTGGGTGTCACTGACTCTGCCTGGGCCAGACAGCGCGCGAGGCTGACATGCGTCGGGTCATCAGCCGGCAAAGGAAAGTGATTTGACGAAATGCCGTAGAAGCGGATGACACCTGCTGCAACCTGGTTTTCGAGAAAAGCGAAGGCTTCCCGAATCCGGCGGTAGAACGCTTCGTGATCAGCCGCCGTAATGCCACGCTTGGCACAGGCCATTAGGAAGTACTCTGGATTGTGCAACAGAAAAATATCTAGTGTAGCAACGCCCATACGTTCACGGCTGCGTTCGATTTGGGTCGCCAGAAATTCCGGGTGAATGCAATGCCATAGTCCCGGCCCGTACTTGACGACTTCGGGGAATTTACGGCTCTGGGCTAAACGCATGTTGTCGCCCTGAATGTAGCCGGCCTTGGTCACAAGAATCACTGCCGAACGGTCTATCTCCCGTACAATGCGCCCAATCGTGCGTTCTGATCCGCCGTCTGTGTAGTTGGCACTAGTGTCAATCAGATTGCCCCCTTGCTCCAGATAAGCTCGGAGTGCTGCTTCGTGGGAAGGGTTATCTTCTTCGATGCGATAACAGCCAAATCCTAGAGGATGGCACCATAATCCTGTTGTCCCAAGCGGTTTGAAGCTTGGTGGTGGCGTCACATCTCCCTGCTGTGCATAGCCTTGGATTTGGTTAGACATGTCAAGCTCCAAGACAAAAAAAGCCTTTGCAGAGGCAAAGGCAACCTAGCGGCACAAAGCCGCCTTGCTTATTGGGTGTTTTTAGATGAACTCTTTTTCAAGAAGCAAGTGGGCTTTGCGCAGCTCGAAACGTGCACGTCCGATGTTTCCGCCGGGGCTCAGGACAATAATGAGAAAATATTCGCGCCCAATCAGACGCACTACGAGGAGAAAAGTGTCTGACATAAGGGTAAGCTCATTGAGCGAGCCAACCCCGGTGTCAGACGACATGCGCATTGTGTTTCGGAGGAGCGTGGCATGCGAAGTGGCGATCAACGCTACCCGCTCCCCTAAGTCCATTTTCGACGGGACTTGTGCTTGCTCAATAGCTAGCCCGTCAAGTCCCATGATGGCTATGCCGATACTCCCCTCGACCCGCGCCAGAATGCCCTGGAGCAGTTCCGAAAAGGTCACGGTTGCCCTCCACTGGTTGCCGGCTGGGGCGAAACCGGTGGCTCACCGCCAGAGAGAATGTTCTCTCCGCGCCCAATCCGGGGTGTGATAAAGAACAACAGCTCACCGGTTGTGCGTGTTACGGCGCGCCGTTTGAAGAGTTCACCCAGCAGTGGCAGGCTTGAAATACCCGGTGTCCGAAATACATTCGTAGTCTCAATGTCATTGAGCACCCCACCAATGATGGTTGTACCGCCATCAGGTACAATGACTTGGGTGTTTGCTGTGCGGCGGCTAATGCTGGTGAAGCCATTGATAACTTGCCCCGGCGCATCATTGGTCACGCTGACCCGCAGTAGTACATTGCCTTCGGTTGTGATCTGGGGGGTGATTGTCATGCTGACGTTAGCATTGACAAAAGTTACTTGCTGGGCCACACCAATACCAGCCGCAGCAACGAAGGGAATTTGAACGCCGGAAACAATGGTGGCTTCAGCATTGTTGAGTACTGTAACGCGAGGAGCAGCAATGGATTTAGCAAGGCCTTTCTGCTCGTTAGCTGTCAGGGTTGCTGCCAACAGAGAAGTACCGATTGGGCCAGTGGTCAAAGCCAAGACCGATGACCCACCGCCGGAAATGCCCGAGGTTGCCACTGGACCAATCAGCAACCCTGGTGCCAGCGAGGGGTCGGCTAGGGCGCCCCCACCAGTATTGAGAAACGTATTTGCTGAAGTCGAGAAGGCAGCTGCCCGCCCTTGGCGGGTTGTCGCTGCAGCGAAAAGCTGCACGCCGAGCTCACGTGCAAAGTTACGCGAAGCAAAGACGATCCGGGCTTCGATTTCAACCTGCGGCTCTGGCACATCGAGACGCGCAATCACATCGCGTACCTGTTCAAGGTAGGAAGGAATGTCGGTGATGATGACCGTGTTCGTCCGGGGATTGATGGAAATCCGCCCAGCCGGCGAAAGCGCCTGCTGAACAATAGCGATGAAACCGATTCCCCCGATCATCCCGCCTATGGGTTGCCCACTTGGGCTTTGAACTCCAACGCCGCCTGCTGCTCCCTGTTGCATGGCTGCACCTTGGTCAACACGCTCATACTTCAGCTTGAAGTACTCTGTTACCGTTGGTGCGCTGTAGATTTCCTGGAGACGCTGGTTACGACGTTCCTGCTCTTCTGCCGTGATAGCCGCCACAGTTGCCACCCGGACAATCATCCCTTCACGCCGATAGGTGAGTTGGTTGGCGCGGAAGATAGATTCCAACACCTGATTCCAAGGCACTTGGTTGACCTTGAGGGTGACCGGTACCTTGCCGACTGATCTATCGAGAATAAAATTCACATCATAGTTATCGGAGATAAACCGGAGAATGTCTGAGAGATCAACATTCGTAATGTCCAGACTCACCGGGTCGCCTTGATATGACGGATCACCAAACTGTGCGCCGCGTCCGCCTTGTGGAAACCGTCCGCCAGTAGACGGCACTGATGGATTAGCTGGTGCTTTAGTAGGCTCGCTAGAAGCAATACTTGGGACGACCTTCGCTGTTGGTGTTGATGCCACAACTGGTAGCGTGCTTCGGGCAGAGGGAGCCGTCGACGCTGCTGGCTCTATTTCTCCCCTGACCTGGCGGGCTGGCGTCACGTGGGGCTTCGAAACAGCTGGAGTAGTTGATTCCACTGGCGAGTCACCGACCGGAGAGGTAGGGGTTGATGCAGATACCATACTTGGGGGGGTAGGCTGAGCTGCTGCACCTGCCAAACGGTTGCCAAAACGCACCACTAACCCCGCTTCCGTTTCAGAAACGGTGTAATCAACCGGTTGCTTCAAGTCGAAGACCACACGAGTAGTCAGTCTTTCTGGCTCGCCGATGCGAATACGAGTTACTACGTCGTCTTGCCCAACTAGCACACGCTTTTCAACTGCTGCCACAGCATTGAAAAGGTCTACAACCAATCGTGGTGGGTTCTGAAGCAGGAAGTGGTTGTACTTGGTTTTAGTAGTTATCCCTAACTCAGCAAGTGTTGTCTGCTCAACACTTGACAGCCTCACAGACTGCAACGTGGGGACCTTAGCGTTGAGGCTTCTTGTTGCCCGCACTGTGCTTGTCAAAGCAGCCGGCTGCACTAGAGGTGAAGCAGAAGCTGCAGCACCGGTCACCAGATGACCAGCTGCTGATGAAACAGGACCTGTCGCTGCCAGAGGATTCCCGGCCGATGCTGGGCGCGTAGCTTCAAACTCAATAACCAGCGTTTTGGCATCATCTCGCAGGTAGGAACGAACCTGGCAGTTTTCACGTAGGGTGATATCCAAGCGGGCGTTCGCTTGGCCGTCCACTAGCCCAGGCTTGACAACAACAGAGGCAATCAGTCCCTGCTCTATGCGATATTCAGGCTGCAGTGCTGAGGTGTCAGCGCCATATAAATCAACTGAAACTAGGTGAGCTTCAAGTCTCGATATGCTGTAATCTAGACGGGCTGTGCTCCGAAGCTGAAGGCGTGCCACGCGAAATGCTTCAGCCTGAACTTCGAGCGTGGAGACAACAACGGTTTCTGAGACAGTCTCTAGCGCTAGTGCTGAGGCTTGAAGAGAGACTGCACTACACCCTCCAAACCCCAAGAACAAGAGTAGTGCCGCACCAGCGCGGGAATGTTTCGGCAGGGATTTCATAAACTCTCCTCCGACAAAAAATCCATTACTAAAAACCCAAACCTAGCCAAAAAACCTAGAATAGAAACGGCCTTGTGGCTGTATCAAAGCTAGTTCCGGTTTTGTAACTACTCACCTCCTGTACCACTGCCAGAGCCTGTTGGAGAAGCTTTCGGATTGTAGTCAAGGAAACGCTGTTTAGTAACGAGCTGTCCATTACTCCGGACAATGATCTCCGAGCAGATGACCCGCCCTACGACCTGTGCCTCACTCACGCCAAATGAACGCGGTGCACGCTGGATGCTAACAACAGAACCGTTCCAAAACTTCGAGCCTTCACGCACAAAAACGGTTACGCCTGAAGGTGTTTTGAGCAAAGCACCAATCCCTCGGTCTGTTGAGTAAATCCCTATCACCGTCAACTCCTCCACAAGGTACTTTTCTGACTCGGCTGGTGGAGGCTGTCCCTGCTCGAGTCGCCGGTCACGAATCTCGCGCCACTTTGCTTCCCGAGTAGGAAAGTCAGGATAGGGGAGATCGGTTACTGGGGGGCGAAGGGGCTCACGAAGCTTGCTACTATCTCGAAATGGATCGTTGCTTGGGCGACGGAATGGGTCGCGTCCCGTACCGGTGTAGCTTGGGGGAACAGCATCTGCTGGTGGGCCAGTTGGTGTTTTCTCTTGGCTTTCTGCTGCCGTCAATCCCATCGTTGCCTTTCGCGCAATTGACGAAGGAGACTGGGCAGAGACTAGGCCAGTAGAATACATCACTAAGTAAGCCAAACCAATAAATACCAAGCTGCGATTGACATTGTGAACTTCCATAAGGGGATTCCTCTAAGTTCTGACGAAAAGCGAGTCCTTTCTAAGGACTTCTTAGGGTATCTTACTTTGGTCACTTACTTGATTCCCCTTCGTCCCCTAAAATATCCTTCTCTGAAGCGAAAAATATTGTAAGCCGGTAGTTTGCTTCAACCGTTAGCCTGGGTGTTTGAGGTGAAGCCTGCCGGATTTCCACATCTGATACTTTGACAATTCTCTGAAGAGCAGCAATATCAGCAAAAAGTTGGCCGATTTGGTCATAAGTTGTACCGGCCCGTACATCAACATCCTTTTCGTAGTAGAAGTCGCGTTTCTTGACATTGCCGGGGCGAAATTCGCGGACAACAGCAGAGCGTGCCTGCGCAACCTTTTGCAGTTGGGCCAAGGTTTCAGAAAGGCGCACTTCTTCCGGTATGTTAGCGCGGTATGCCTGTAGGTCGCGCATGTACTCCTCTATCTTCTTCTTATACTCACTGAGCTGCACGCGGACATTTTCCAGCTCGCGTACTTCTGCATCTATTTTCTGGGCTTCTTTCTCATCCCGTTCAGCTTGTTCCAGCCGATCACTAAACATAACGAGATGAATGAAAAAGCACCCTACAACAACTGTCGCAAGAGAAATGACAATCTGTAACCATAAGCGGTCAAACATACTATCAATTTCCTCACTACTTCTTCACTACTTTCCAACTTGTGCAGCTTGGGTGGTACTAGGCGGCGCTACTGGCTGAGGTGGATTGTAGTCACAAACAATTGTGAATTTCAGTGATTGTTGCTCGGTGGCGTCTGGAAGAGCTTGTCCTGTCTCTTGAAAGGTTGGGTTAACGTTTGTAAAGAGACCATTTGATCGGAGCTCAAGTTGCTGTGCAAACTCAGTAACAATATCCCGGTTTTTCTTTTCCCCTGGTCGCTCAGGGCGGTCCACAACCCCCTCTATGGTAACACTGTTGCCACGCAAACTGAGACGCTCTAGACGTACACCATCAGGCATGCGTGCGTTGACTTGAGACATCACACCAACAGGGCCACGTCGCTCGGCGTCGAGCTTTCTTATGATTTCTAGACGTGTCTCAAGCAATTTCTTCCTTTTTTCATACTCGTCCCGCTCTTTCTTGACCTTTTCTAGCTCGGCCTTTTGTTTTTTGGCTTGTTCCAAATGCTCCTTGGCTTTTCGGACAAGACTCTCAGTGTAGTAATAATCGGCGGCCGTAAAGACTGCTATTAAAGCTAACGCAGCCAACAGGAGCAAAATTAGCGCGCCACCTCGAACTGTACTCGGGGCAGCGGTAGGTGTTGGTTCAGTTACTGCGCTTGTAGCAAGATTTATTCTCGGCATGGCCAAACATTTGCCGGGCAATGTTAGCAGTTTGTGCTAAGTTGCCCGTCTTATCCTTTTCATAGAAGTCCAAATAAGTGAGCAAAGTAAGAGTACATCTGTGTCAGGGTTGGCGTGCGGCTAATCCAACGGCCACTGCCATTGTAGGTGACATCTCGCGAATATATTCTTCATCGAATTTCCTTGGATTCACAATAATCCGGGATGGATTGAAGGCATTGAACCGTTCAACCGGAATCCCGAATCGTTCCGAAAAGACGGAGGTAAGGCCGGACACCTTCGAGCTTCCGCCGGCAACAAGTACTCGGTCAATTGGTGCTACATCCGATGAGCCAGTGGAACGCCAAAAATCAATTGTTTTCTGAAGTTCCATCGCAAGAATGTCCGTTACGGAGTCAATCAGTGATTGTGCATCGCTCGGCTGCAGTCCGTTGTCTGTTGGGACACCTCGCTTGAGTGCCTCGGCCTGCTCGAAAGTCAGCCCTAGTTCTTTCTGGAGAAGGTCGGTATATTGGTTTCCGCCGGCTGAAATATCGCGGACAAATACTGAGTTTGTTCCGCGTACAATATTCACACTTGTCACGCTTGCTCCGATGTCAAGCAAGGCAACTGTTGCCGTGGGCATTGGTTGGTAGTTAATTTCGTAGGCATTTTGCAGAGCAAAAGCGTCCACATCAATTACAACCGGATTCCGTTCAGCCTGCGAAATAACCGTTGTGTATTGGGCAATCTTATCGCGTTTGCAGGCAACTAGAAGAACATGCATGACCCCGTTTGCAGGGTCGCGTCCAACCACTGAGTAGTCCAGATTGACATCTGCAATATCGAAGGGGATGTGTTGATCGGCTTCCCACCGGATTCGTTCGGCTAACTCATCGTCGGTCATGTATCCAACTTCGATTTTCTTGATGATGACAGAGTGTCCCGAAACCGATGTGTGGACATCTTTCGTTTTGATCTTTTGCTCGGTCAAAAGACGTCTGATGGTGTCACTAACGTGATTGAGGTCAATAATGTGGCCATCCACAATGGCGTCGGGAACCAAGTTAGCGTGACCGATAGCTACAAGCTCAAAGTTATTTTTGAGTGGCTTGAGTTCGACAACCTTGACCGCGCTGGAACCGATGTCAATACCGACGACGGTTTTGGCGCCACCGAATCCCAGTAAACCCATAGCAAAAGCTATTGCCTCCCTTCAATCACGGGCTATGTATCTAGCGGCATCAGGGAGAACCTCGGCTTGCCTACTAGCGGCAGTTACTGAGAGACACAGAAGCCTCTCTTGCTCCCTCGTACTGGCCCTGGCCACAGTTGGACCGAATTTTTCCTCAACGTCGCTGGGTTTTGTTCCAATGCACTCGCTCTGTGAAAAAGCTGGTCAACCTGGCTCTAAAAAACGCCTGCTACGCAGCACAAGTGTTCTAGGTCTCTTTGGCGCAGTGAGGTGCGTCAGCGAAACAACCGCTCTATTTCTTTTGCGTGCTGTATGGTTATCACCACACCCTATGCACGTCAACAGCTTTTTGAGCTTGTTATACGTGAATACAACACAAGTGGCTGGACTTTCAATTATTTCCTTCCGGTGCTCCCTAGCCTTTGCTCGTCAAGTCTATAGGTCTGCCATGAGTACCCTCCAGAAACGTGCCAAAGTTGCTGACGTGAAAGCGCAAACAGCTTTTTACCACCCACGTCTCTCCTGGTGGATTCTTCTTGGGCTGACAGCGGTTGGGCTGTTGCTTTGGATGTGGCTTCGGCCACAACCCAAGCTGCCTGAGCTATCAAGTTACACTCCGCGCGAAGCGCTGCTGTTTGTTGAAGCTGGTTCACTTCCCGCGGGATTACATCGCCTTACGGCACTGTCATTTTGGAAAGACATCGAAGCAGCAATTGGGGCCCCGGCACAACTGCATGATGTCCTGCTGGTAGGAAGAATCGTCGAATGCCTCAATCTCGGGCCAGCAGAAGCACGTCTTTTAGCTCGCGCCCGCTGGGGACTGATTGTAACTGACCTAACTGCTGAAGTTACTCCACCTACGGTCGTCGCCGCGTCAAGTGGGGCAAAACAAGACCAAGACGAGAAACCAGCGGCCTTGCCTTCTGGCGCCGTCTTGAATCTGACTCCCCGCCTGACGCTGTGTGTCGCTACCGGGCTATCTTCTCAAGAACTCACTGAGCTTGCAGGGAAATGGCTTCCGCTTGTAGCGCGCAAGCTTTTAGGACAGGAATCGCAGTGTTCCGAACTTGTTGATGAAGCTGGCCAGAAAAGGTGTTTCCGCCACCCGGCACGTCCTGAAGCAGCACTCTGGGCAGCTACACGCGGCGAATTGCTCTTCCTTGCCAATCATGAAGCTGCTCTTCAGGCCTGTCTTGATGTTGCCGACGGTCGCCGTTCAGCTCTTGCCGGCTCTCCTGCTTTTGAAGAAGCGCGGCAGTTCGTGGACGGCCAACGGTCTTGGCTTTTTGCCTTCATCAATCCGTCCGGCCTAGAAGTTGCTCTCCGTCTTACTCAAGGACTACCCAGCCCTAACGATACGGTCTCGACTAACGACGAGCAACAATCGTTCCTGCAGGCTCTGCTTACCGGGATTTCGGACGGGTTGGGTTACAGCTTAGACGTTTACGGTGGGCAGGTCGTGGAGCGTTACTATCTGACGCTTCGCCCGAGCATTGCTACTGCTTTACGCGAGCATTTGCGTCCGGTGTCTTTTTCTTCTGATATGGAGCGGTTTTTTCTTCCAACTGGAGAACTCACCGTCGTCGGCCTATCTCAGCCACTAACGGCGCTTGACCGGATGCAAACTGCCCTTGCCGCTCGCAGCTCGGCTGCGGTTGCATTTCTCAGCCGTGAGTTGGTAGCTGGCTTGCGTGAACGCTACGGCCTTCGCCCTCACGAAACCCTCGATGAGTGTCTTGGTGAACAGTGGCTTGTTATTAACCCCGGCGGTGAAGCACCAGCTTTGATTTTTGGGGTGCCGGTACGCAACCGTGCCCAACTTCTGCCACCCCTTGAGCACTACTTGCGGGCAGATGGTGCCAACATTATCCACTCGACCTTAGGCAAAGACATCCTACTGGCAGCCTCAACCCATCACGACAAACGAGCAGCGTGTTTTCTAGACAACTGGCTGTTTGTCGGCAACCGCCATACGCTTGAGTATCTCTTTACCCAAACTGTTCCTAAATGGCCATCTCACGCTCTTCAGCCTAAGCAGTACGGCGCGCCGGAAGCCTTTCTTCAGCACATTGCTCACCGCCGAGACGACCTCGAGCGCGCTACCCTGGTGCTTATTGCCCTCACTCGTGCCGGCGAACCTATCCCTTCTAGGTTGAAAGAACCTCCCATCCGGCATGCCATTGAACGTCAGCCGTTGGCTACTGGATACTTACGGCTTCGTGGTGACGGTTGTTTCGGTGAAACGCGCTCACCTCTTGGCAGTCTTGCCTATCTGGCTTCGCTTCTCAGTGGTAATTATGGGTCTTGACGAGCAACGTTGATCTACAGAGAGGCCATCATGACTGCTTCTAAACCAAGCCTAGGTATGATCAGCCTGGGCTGTCCCAAAAACTTAGTGGACAGTGAAATCATGCTCGGCCTTGCGACTCGGAGTGGCTATGCCATTACTGACGATGCCAGCAATGCCGATGTCATTGTCGTCAACACATGCGGTTTCATCGAAGAGGCCAAGCAAGAATCCATAGACACTATTCTGGAAATGGCAACTCTCAAGGGCGAACGACCCGGTCGGCGGCTTATTGTAACTGGTTGCCTAGTCGAACGTTACCGCCAACAACTACACGCAGAACTGCCAGAGGTGGATGCCTTCCTTGGCACAAACGAGCTGGAGCAACTCCCCCACCTGCTGGCTACGCCGGCATCCACGGTCACGCCATGGCCGGTTACACTTCGTCCGCGAAATAAGGTTTCCCCACCCGAGCACAACCGGTCAGACGCCAACTACCTCTACAGCGAGACAACACCGCGCTACCGGACCACCCCTAAGCATTACGCCTATGTCAAAATTGCTGAGGGGTGCGACCATCCCTGTGCATTCTGCGCAATTCCCCAAATGCGCGGCAATTTGCGTAGCCGACGCCCAAGCTCAATCCTTGCTGAAGTTGAACAACTAGCCGATGAAGGGGTCAAGGAAATCATTCTCATCGGTCAGGACACGACAAGCTATGGTGAAGACCTAGGTTTGAAACATGGACTAGCCGACCTGCTGCGCACCCTTACCCGCGTACAAGGCATCACCTGGATACGCTTCCTTTACGCCTACCCCACCCGCATTAGCGACGCACTGCTTGATGTGCTGGCCAGTGAACCGAAGCTTTGTCCCTACATTGACATGCCACTTCAGCATGCAGCGACGCGGATGTTGCATGCTATGCGGCGACCAGGATCGCGGTCGTCGATGGAAAAGCTCATTGCGCGCATTCGTGAGCGGGTTCCAGGAGTGGCCTTGCGGACGACCTTCATCGTTGGCTACCCGGGCGAAACCGAGGCAGATTTCGAGGTGTTACTTGACTTCTGTGCAAGTCAAGCCTTTGACTGGGTCGGTGTCTTTACTTACTCAGACGAAGAAGGCACGCCTGCCTTTGACCTGCCGGACAAAGTACCTCCCCGCACGGCGCAAACCCGCCGGGCAAGGCTTATGCGCTTGCAGGCACAAATTTCCAAACAGCGTCTCAAGCAGTTCAAACGCCGCGTCGTCGAAGTCTTGTTTGAGGGCCCTTCTGAAGACAGCGACCTCATCTGGCAGGGCCGGCTGGCAACTCAAGCACCCGGCATTGATGGACGGGTGCTCATTACTGATGCACCAGAAGGGGTTGCCCCACCACAACCCGGCGATCTCGTTCCGGTCGAGATCACAGCCACCCACACTTACGACTTGGTAGGACGTATCGTTGCCAACCACATGGTTTGAAGCCCGTGTCAGCACATTCCTCATCACCAAACCAAGTCGCACCGATTCTTGTGGAGGTCTGGCGTGGCTCAGCCGTTGAGTCTCGTCACCGAGGCGCTATCGTGGCAGCGACCGCCACCGGACAGATCGTGGCTGCCGTAGGTGATCCGAACTGGCTTTGTTTCCTCCGCTCGGCAGCCAAACCTTTCCAGGCCATAGCCGTGCTGCGTACCGGTGCGGCCAAACGCTTCGCCATCACCACCCAGGAACTGGCCATTATGGCTGCTTCGCACAACGGCGAGCCGGAACACACAGCCGTTGTCGCTGGATTGCTTAGCCGACTCGGACTCACGGTGGATGTTCTTCGGTGTGGCACGCATCCGCCATTCAACCGCGCTGCGGCTCGCCGTCTTGCCGGTGTCACCATTACGGCATTACACAACAACTGTTCTGGCAAACATGCCGGTATGCTAGCCGGCTGCCTTGCAGCTGGCTTTCCAACGGCTGACTACGAGACCCCTACCCACCCAATTCAGACCGCGATTGCCGACATCATCGCCACAATGTGTGGTGTAGCGGTAGAAGCTATGCCCAGTGGGCTTGATGGTTGCACTGTGCCGACATGGGCCGTACCGCTTTGGAAGCTGGCCGTTGGTTATGCCCGGCTCTTTGCCCACTCACCTTACCCCGAGGAAAGCCGCCAAGTAGCAGGAGCTATGCTGGAGCATCCCGAACTCATCGGCGGAACAGAACGCATTGACACAGATTTGATGCGCGCTGTGCCGGGACAACTGCTCTCAAAAGTCGGCGCTGAAGGTGTCCACGTCGTTGCCGTTCCGGCAAGCGATCGCTTTCCCGATGCACTCGGTCTAGCGGTCAAAATTGAGGACGGTGACAGCTTTCGCGCCCGTAACACTGTTGTGCTAGAGGCACTCCGGCAACTGGGGCTGCTTGATGCTGAACAGTACGCAGCGCTTAGGGAAAAGTACAGCCAGCCCATTCTGACCCACCGCCAGCAACTGGCCGGCGAACTGCGCGCCGTGTTTCAGCTCGCCTGACGGCGTCGTAGCAGTCTATGGCTTGAGCTGATAGGTTGTGCGGATGCGCTGACCTTTTGCGCTGCCTGAAGCCCGGACGCTCCCTTCCGATTTGACAAAGGAAATCTCCGGCGCCAGGGACACTCCGCGCTCAATATCCTCGACACGGGCGAGATTACCGACCACAACGTAGCGGTCATCGGCCGCCGTGTATCGGGCAAGATCACCCGTCACCCGGCGGCCAGGCTGGACGATGATCACATGGTTGGCGGCCGTCATGCGCTCCAGCCGGTTCTCACGCGCAGCCAGCTCGATGTCAACTTCCTCTGCCGTCAGCGTCATGTCGCCCTGCGTCAACTTGACATCTCCGGTGTAGTGGGCCCGTCGCTCCGCATCGCTGTAGGTAAAGACCTGCGCCGCGCCAAACACCGGGACATCTTCGGTGGTGGAAGTGGATTTGCGGGCTAACCGGTAAAAGGCCGTAGAGACGTGCCCGGTTGCCGTCATACGGCGGTCAGCTTTGAACAGCTCCAACCGGTCACCGCGCACGAAGCTATCTCCCTGCCAACAGCGCGCTTCGCCGATAAAGACGGCCCGTTGTGGTTCGACACGTGCTTCCTGCGCCGTGATGAAAACAGGTGCTGCTGGTTGCCCAAACATCCCAACGTTACCGGTTTGACGGGCTTCGTAGTATGTCGTGCGCACGTTGCCACGGGCCACATGGGACAGTCCCCTTGTTGACAAGTCGAGTTCCTGGGCTTCGACTCGCAGGGTCGCATCCCATACGACCGGACGCTTTTCGCGACCACGTAGCCGAATCACTTCTTGCGCTCGGATAAACGTAGCCTGGTCAGCCCGGGCATGGCGCGGTCCTTCTTCAAACGTGACCTGACCGGTCTGAACGATGTGCACCAGTTCACCATGGGCAGGATCGAAGGTGACTTCTGCCTGTTCGCTCGTTGTTTTGCGGGGAAGCCACGGTACATTATCCAGAGCCGGTTCGGTTTGTGCCTCGACCCCACCGGTAGCAAGACAGGCTCGTACTTTCCCGTCAGGGTAGAAGGTCGCTGTAAGATGTGGCGCACGGAGGGTTTTCCTTTCGCTGCGCGGCGTCGGCGCCTGTGGGATCACGGTCAAGACGACAGCCCCCTCTGCCTCGGCGCTCTGCATGGCTTGCCCCCCTGGGGCGAAGGTCACGCGCAGTGTGTCCGACTGAAGTCTTTTCTGCTCCGGCATCCTACCCGCCGTGGCACTGATCGGCTCGATGTGCAGGCGTGCATTGCCTGTTGCCTGCGCCCGTGTGATTTCACTAGCGCTCGCGCCACGGGTAAAGGACGCTTCCAGACGCTCTCCGGTGACTTCACGGCGTTCGGCATCAGTTTGCTGCTTGAGGACGGGTTGCCCTGCACCGACGACTTGCGTCAGACCACCTAGGGGGTCGAAGTCGAAGGTCAACGCATGGGCCGTCAGAACAAAGCCCTTTCCGGAACTCTGCAAGGTGGCCGCCGTCTGTGCTTCGACTCGACGGAGGCGCTGGGTGTCATCGAGTTGGGCAATCAGGGTTTGCGCAGCGAGGGCATCCCCGCGTTGTGTCACTTGCGCCCCGCGGCTAAGCACAAGGCGTTTTTCCCGGACCAGGTATTCACCCCGGCCAGCGGTAATGACCGTCGTTGGCTGGGTTGAATGTTCAGGGGCAACGGTCGTGTGCACGTCCTTTTCCAACACCAGTCGGTCGGCGTTGCCGTCAAACTGCGCTCCAATGGCTTTACCGCTTACGCGCCCGCGCACAAACTGCACCGGGTCGGACGTGGTTGCGGCTTCAGCCTCGCGGTCATAGCGAATAGATGCGGTTTTGATGATAAGGCCCTGGTTTGTTGTCAGCACAACGTTGCCTCTGAACTCTGCAATTCGCGTCGTTGGGTCGTAGTCGCATGTTTCAGCTATCAGCTTGCCTGTGGGCTGCCCCTGGGCGTCAAATGTCTGCAACTCGACGCCCTCGAGTTTGTGCCGCCCATCCACAAAAGCTGTATCCCGCTCAGCCCGGAGGATGAGCCGGGTGATGTCACCTTCTTTGTGAAGGTACTGGAAGTCTTTTGAAACAACTTCAATGTCTGGGGTCAGGTCACGACGCCCCGTGTTTGGCGGCCGGGGCGGCACACGCCATGTGACAAAGTAAGATACAAGGTAGGTTGTTGTAACCAGCACGCCGGCTAGGACTAGAAACCGAAGCCAACGCTGCGCAACCAATGTCATTTGTCAGACTTTTGTCAGGATAGGGTTTCCTGCGACGTAGCCAGTCCTACTGCAGCTCGGTAAATCATGGCCAATCGCTCGGTAGCCCGGCGGAAAGCTTCTGCGCTGTATGGGTAAGGTGCCATGGCCATGGCTTTGACTTTAGCGATACGGTCAATCGAGGCTTCTAAACGCGGACGGGGGATGCGCCCTGACTCCACGGCGCGCACCAGCGCTGCTTGTGCTTCGTACGCCAGGTCAGGACGACTACAGATCAGGAGCATGTCATTACCGGCCTCGACGGCCCGGACAACAGCTTCCGAAAACTCGACCGTTTTCTGGATAGCGTTCATCTCAAGATCATCGCATATAGCGACACCAGAGAATTCCATGCGTTTGCGCAACAGGTCGGTGACGATGTTATGGGACAGGGAAGCCGGAATGCCGCTGTGGCCATCAAAGGCCGGATAGCTGGCATGGGCCGTCATCACGGCTGGAACACGGGTGTAAAGCGTGCCAAATAGGTCGGCATACACTCGTAAATCCTCTGCCAAAAGCTGTTTTTCAGAACGATTGACGATAGGCAGGGCGTGGTGGGAATCTACTGTGGTGTCCCCTAGGCCTGGAAAGTGTTTACCGCACCCAAGAATACCGTGGTTTTGCAGGCCTTCGAGATAGGTTCCGGCAAAACGGATGACCGTCATCGCCTGCCTGCCCCAGCAGCGCTCTTCCAACCCGTTGGGCTGGTCATGGGGCACTTCAATGTCGAGCACTGGGGCAAAATTCATGTTGAAGCCTAGCAGCCGAAGCAAATCCGCCGTTACCACGCCCAGTTCAAAAGCCAGTTTGGCATCGTCCGCGCGTGAGATTTGTTTTGCCGAAGGCATGGGTCCGGCCAGGTGGCGGAGGCGGTCCACCCGCCCTCCTTCCTGGTCAATGGAGATCAGTGGCAAAACCCGACTGAAACGGCGGATGTCGGCTGTCAGTTCTGCCGTTTGCTGCGGAGACTCCAGGTTACGGGTGAAGAGAACAATGCCGCCCGGTTGGATGGTCTTGATAAGCTGCTGCGAGTCAGCATCTAAGGTTGGACCAGGCAAGCCAATGAACAACAACTGCCCGACTTTTTGTCCCAGCGAAAACATGCGTGTTTTTCAGGTGCTAGCTGCCAACTGGCGTAATGATGCAGTAAAGGGAGGATAGGCGACTCCACGCTCGGTAATAATCGCCGTAATCAAATCGTGTGGTGTCACGTCAAAGGCCGGATTGGCTACGTTGACACCGGCAGGAGCAATCGGTACAGATGCAATATGTGTGACTTCCTGCGCAGCACGGTTCTCTATCGGAATCCCATCACCGGTTTCCAACGTCAGGTCTAGGGTCGAGAGGGGCGCTGCGACATAGAACGGAATGCGATGGCGCTGGGCCAACACAGCCACCATATAGGTGCCGATCTTGTTAGCCGTGTCGCCATTGGCGGCAATCCGGTCGGCGCCGACAACGACACAGTTAATACGTCCCAGCTTCATGAAGTGACCGGCCATGTTGTCGCAGATCAACGTCACCGGTATGCCATCCTGCATAAGCTCCCACGTCGTCAAGCGTGCCCCCTGCAGGAAAGGACGAGTTTCATCAGCATAAACGGTGATCCGCTTCCCTTGTTCGACAGCAGCGCGAATCACACCTAGCGCCGTTCCATAGCCGGCAGTCGCCAAGGCGCCGGCATTACAGTGGGTCAGTACGGTTGCGCCGTCGGGAAGGAGTTCCGCGCCGTGGCGACCGATCTGGCGGCAGATGGCAATGTCTTCGGCATGAATGGCCTGGGCTTCAGCCAGCAAGGCCTCTGCAATCAGCGTTTCAGGCACTTTTTCAGCCTGCAAGTGTTCAAATTTGCGACGCATGCGCTCAATGGCCCAAAACAGGTTGACAGCCGTTGGGCGAGTAGCGGCTAGCGTCTGGCAAATTCGCTCGAAGGCAGCCGGGAGGCCTTCCCCGGCAGCAACGCTGGCTTGGACGCCCAAAGCAATGCCGAATGCTGCTGCCACGCCAATAGCTGGGGCGCCACGGATCACCATGGTCCGAATTGCCTCGGCAACCTCTTCATAGGTTGCGTACGTATGATACACCTCCCGGCTAGGTAAACAGCGCTGATCAATGACACGCACGCCGGCCGGCGTCCACTCCACAGTGCGCATACCGTGCTTTTCCACACCCTTGCTGTTGGAGGCCAGTCTTTGGCGCTCAGCTAGTCATGCTAAGCCAGTTCTGGGACCTTAGCAAACCTGTCATGGCATCTGGCTTACTGCTTCGCCAGAAGAAACAGATTTACGGCGCAGCAGCGCAATGCCAAAGGCCTCGCCAATCGGCGGCGCTCCATAGACCTGCACCACCTCATAGTGCTTGTCAACCCAGGCCAGGATGGTGCGGCCGAAGCGGGGGTCTTGTCCGAAGGGGGCCAGCCCATATTCATCGAAGTTACGTTGAACCAAGGCGATGTAATCGGGCGGATGGGCTGTCAGGGTCTCTGCAACTCGTTTTTCCCCACCATAGACACCTACAAAGATGGGGTCGAAAACAGTGTACGGCGTCGGGTTTTCACGCCGCAACAGATAGTTGAGAATAATGCCGTCGGGGATGACAACCAAGGTTGCCTTCGGCGGCAGGATCTGTGCCATGTCCTGCAGAGCTTGAGACGTAATGGAACTAATGTCACTTACTTTCGGCCTACCAGTCGGTATACCAAAAGCAAACATCCGGTTGTCACCTGTACCTAGCGGTATAATTTTCCACGAGTAAAGAAAAGCACTATTTTCCAAGGTTACTAGGAAGAAGGCTACTAGCACACCTGTGTTTACCCAACGAGTGATTACTCCATCACCCCAGTTATTACCTATGATAACTTTTGGCAACAGGCTAGTTGAAGCAGCAGCTAACAGTACTGTGGCGGGCATAGCCAGTGTGAAACCATAGTTGCTAATATGCGTGTTTAAGACAATCTTTCCAAAGAGCAATAATGCAAAAACACACCATGCTGTAAGTGGAATCCAATGCTGTACACGTGCCGTTTGATCAGTACATCGAATGGTCATCCATATTAACCATAGTAGCGTCAGACCGGTCAAAAATGGTAGTAATCGAAAGGCATAATTCCAGTATAAGACTTCATAGCTAAAAATCCAGCTTGATAGGAAAATCATACTTGATAGTCCTTTCCAGTCGCGCAGCACTCCACGGAGCACTCTTTCTAGACCAATTATCACGAGTGCAACTATAGCGAAACCTCCTAACCAAACACCTATGAGCAGGGAGTTATTTAGTCCTTGGTCTAGTCCTGTGACCCGCCAGTAAAAAGTATGGCCAAAGGTATTCACCCGCTTTACGCTTAACCAGTTGCCAAGCAAACCTGTCAGAGCTAGCGCCAACGGCATCTGTGTAGCAAGGTAGATGGCAAATCCAAGTGGTACAATTAGGCTGCCAAAAATAAACCAACTCACATCCCGTTGCCATCGTTCTCGTCGGAGCGGTAAGTATCTGAAGCCGAGCCAGTAGCCACCAGCTAGTGCTCCGGCCAAAGCTACGGACGGTTCAATCTTCGTCAGGCAAACTGCACCGAAGCAGAGACCGATACCAAAAGAGCGCCATGTCCCGCCATGCTTGATGTAATCGGCAAAGATAGACAGCCCCAGGATGGCCAACTCAAGGCCGTGAACTGCCTCATGACGGTACGGTGC
>Ga0308389_1000546_pt1 | contig 27491 bp, 24 predicted proteins | sample Hotspr2Sample148_FD_202362 | JGI IMG/M metagenome (GOLD analysis project Ga0308389, IMG submission 202362) | Hot spring phototrophic mat microbial communities from Mushroom Spring, Yellowstone National Park, Wyoming, United States - 20040719_148 ... | reverse complement strand
TTGAGGCTGTTAGTATGGGATTAAATTTATCCAAAGATGATGTGGCATATAGATGCAATCTTGTAACTTTAAAAATCCTTGATAAAAAAAGAATTATAATGGAAGATTACTCAGCCGGGCATATTTCTTCTGAAGAAGCAAAAATTCTTATTGAGGAAGTAAATTCAAAGCTTGGTAATGACTCATTAAAGTTTTATCCCGGGGTAAGTTATCGGCATATAATGATATGGAAAAGTGGCTCTGAAGATGTTGAATGTACTCCACCCCATGACATTACGGGAAAAGAAATCTCTATATATCTTCCAATAGGAAAAAATTCTCAGTTTCTGAAAGATTTGATTTTTAAGTCTATTGAAATTCTTAAAGACCATCCTCTTAACAGAAAAAGAATTTTTGATAATAAAAAACCTGCAAACAGCATATGGCTCTGGGGACAGGGTAAAGCTCCTTCTTTGCCAGCTTTTCAGGAAAAATACGGAGTTTCAGGTGCTTTAATATCTGCAGTTGACCTTACAAAGGGGCTAGGAATTTTAGCTGGATTTCATATAATAAATGTTCCAGGTGCAACAGGATGGATAGATACAAACTATGCTGGTAAAGCAGAGTATGCTCTAAATGCCCTTGAAAGAGTTGATTTTGTATATATTCATATTGAAGCACCTGATGAGGCTGGACATCAGGGTGATTATAAACTGAAAATTAAAGCCCTTGAAGACATTGACAGCATTGTTATTAAAAGAGTTTTTGAGGGGGCTACAAAAAGATTTAAGGAATTTAAAATCCTTCTTCTTCCAGATCATCCAACTCCAGTAAAAGTAAAAACTCATACCGCTGAGTCAGTTCCCTTTGTAATTTATGATAGTAGAAAAGAATACTCAAAAAATAGAAAATTTTCAGAGGAAATTATCACTTCTCCTGATATTCAAATAGAAGATGGTTTTAAACTTATGGATTTATTCATTTACAAAGATGTCTGATCTTTTAGATGCTCTTTTGCGCATTATTCATTCTAAAAACCTTTCTGTTAAGATAAGTTTTATCAACAATCATCAAGGCAATATCAATAAAAAGGAGTGAAGAAAAATGATACCAATAAGAGATTGTCTTCCAAGAAGATATACTCCCTATATGACATGGCTTATTATTGCATTAAATTCAATAATTTTTATTTTTGAACTAATGTTGACAACAGAAGATTTAGATTATTTATTTCATATTTTTGGTTTAATTCCTGCAAAATACATGCTTGTAAGCTCCCTTCCCATTGATCCCTTTTACTATCTTCCCTTTTTGACAAGTATGTTTCTTCATGGTGGATGGTTTCATCTTATAAGTAATATGTGGGTTATGTTTATTTTTGCCGATAATGTGGAAGACAAGATGGGTTCATTCAGGTTTTTGATTTTTTATTTACTTTGTGGATTTGGTGCAAGCTGGATTCACTGTCTTATAAATCCAAGTTCGATGATACCGACAGTTGGAGCCTCTGGTGCAATATCAGGAGTTTTAGGAGCTTATATGATATTGTTTCCTCACGCAAGGGTAATAACTCTTTTCCCGATTCTGTTTTTTCCTTTCTTTTTTGCCCTGCCTGCCTTTTTCTATATCCTAATGTGGTTCTTTATTCAACTTTTTTCAGGACTTGGCTCACTTCTTACTCCTGCCGATGTAGGAGGAGTTGCCTGGTGGGCTCATATAGGAGGTTTTGTTTTCGGAGTAATTTTACATCGAATATTCGTTATCAAAAAAAGACTCCGTATTTATGATGATGAGTTTGACTATTACTGCGCATGGGGAAGATTTTTATAATTAAATCTGGACGTTTGTAAAATATGCAAAACATCTTCTTACATTAGCAGTCATCCTGGAGTTTGTCTACACTGTATTAGAAAATATCCATAAGAGGCTATAGAAGTATCATCATAATCTTATAAAGAAAGTAGAATTACTTATGGATTACCTCCATTTCCACCAAAGGCAGACACAGGAATTCAATGTAAAATATGCGTAAATGAATGCAAGAATCCATCTGGTGAATATGGATACTGCGGATTAAGAAAAAATGAAAATGGGAAATTTAGTTTTTGTTCTTGCAGCATCTAAAAGAGTAATTAAAGAAAATTGGAAATATCCATTTGATAAGATAAAATACAAAAATTAAGCTCCTCCTTTCTTAAAAAAAAGCTGAGTATAAAATTTGCAGGTTTTTGATATAAAATAGTTACCATGAATAAAAATCTTAGAGTAGTCACATGAGTGACAGCATGTTTTATCTTATAAAGAATTTTTTTATCGTGTATAGATTTTTAATGATTATGAAAAAAGTTTAGGAATAAAGGAAAATTAAAAAATGATGGTAATCTGCGGGGCTGGGATAACAGGACTTACAATTGCTAAGGAGCTTGTTAATTCAGACATAAGGGATATTGTTATTTTTGATAAAGAGCTTGATTTAGGTAAACATGCATCTGGAAGAAACAGTGGAGTACTACATGCAGGAATTTATTATACTCCTGAAACACTTAAAGCAAGGTTTTGTTTAAAAGGTAATCAACTTATGAAGCAGTATTGCAAAGAAAGAGGACTCACCCTAATTGAATCTGGTAAAGTCATTGTTACAAAAAAGGAAAGAGAATTGCCAGTACTTTATGAGCTTTACAAAAGGGCAAAACAAAATGGTGCAGAGGTAGAACTTGTTGACAGTAAAACTTTAAAAGAAATAGAACCTTATGCAAAAACATATGAAAAAGCCCTTTATAGTCCTTTAACTGCTATTATTAATCCAAGAGAAATTCTAATTTCTCTTGAAAATGAACTTAAAGAGGCAGGTGTAAAAATTTTAAAGGGGGTAAGTTTTAAAAAATTTGTCAATTCAAATACCATAGAAACATCTCAAGGAAAAATTCAATTTGAATATTTCATAAATTCAGCAGGTGCCTATGCAGATAAAATAGCTCATAGTTTTTGCTTAGGGCTAAATTACAGAATTTTGCCCTTTAAAGGATTGTATAAAAAGCTTAGAAAAGAAAAAAACTTTCTTGTAAAAGGAAATATATATCCTGTGCCAGATATAAGAAATCCCTTTTTAGGGGTTCATTTTACTAAAATTTATGATGGCACAGTTTATGTTGGTCCTACAGCAACACCTGCCTTTGGAAGAGAAAATTATGGAATCTTTGATGATATCGGGTTTGAAACTTTGAAAATTCTTTATCGGGATTTTTCGCTTTTTATAAGTAATGCAAAATTCAGAAATACTGCTTTCACTGAAGTAAAAAAATACTTTAAGAAAAAGTTTTATGAAGATGTAAAAGACATGATTGAAGGGGTTGGCATAGAGGATCTTTTACCATCAAATAAAGTAGGCATAAGACCTCAACTTATTGATGTGAATAAAAAAGAGCTTGTAATGGATTTTTTAGTAATCAAAGACTCAAATACCATTCATATTCTCAATGCCATATCACCAGCTTTTACTTCTGCCTTCGCCTTTGCAGAGTTTATTGTAAAAGAATACTTTACGGAGAAAAAATAATGGTTAACTGGGCAGAGGAGCTTAAAATAGAGTCTTTTCCTCATAAGCCAAAGGAATTAAAATTAATCCAGACCCATATTTCCTATGTTTTCATCGCTGATGATTTGGTTTACAAGATTAAAAAGCCTGTGAACTTTGGATTTCTTGATTTTACAACCCTTGAACTAAGAAAGCTTTACTGCGAAAAGGAAGTTGAACTGAACAGAAGACTTTGTCCAGAGATTTATCTCGGCGTTGTGCCTGTTTCTTTGACTAAGGATGGATATAAATTTGAAGATAATTCCAATGTTATTGAATATGCTGTGAAGATGAAAAGACTTCCTGAGGATGGTATGATGCAGAAAATCCTAAAAGATAGAGCCTTAACAGAAAAACATATTGATTTGATTGTAGATTTGCTCGTTCCTTTTTATAAGTCTGCCAGAACAGGCGAAGGAGTTAATCAGTTTGGCTGTATTGAGACAATTTCTTTTAATACGGAAGAAAACTTTACCCAGACAGAAGGCTTTGTTGGAAAAGCTTTAAACAGATGGAGATATGGTGAGATTGTAAGCTGGACAAGAAATTTCATAAAAGAAAAGGCTTTTGTTTTTGAGAAAAGAATAAAAGAAGGCTTTATCCGTGAAGGTCATGGAGACCTTTACTCTGCCAATATATGTTTTGAAGATTTTAAAAAAGTTTACATATTTGACTGCATAGAGTTCAATGAAAGATTTCGATCAGGCGATGTGGCAAGTGATATAGCTTTTTTAAGCATGGATTTAGATTTTCATGATTACAAAGAGCTTTCTGAATATTTTGTCAAAATCTATGTGGAAAAAGCAGAAGATAGGGATTTATTGAAACTTCTTAATTTTTACAAATGTTACCGTGCCTATGTAAGAGGTAAAATCGGATGTTTTACTTCAATGGATAAAGCTCTTACAGAGGAACAGAGAGCGGAAGCTTTAAAGAATGCACAAAGATACTTTGACCTTGCCTACCTCTATGCTGAAGGCATTCCAAAGCTTTTTGTAGTCTTTGGACTTTCTGGAACAGGAAAATCAACTCTTGCAAGAGCCTTAAGTGAAAAAACTCTTTCAGAATGGATTCCTTCAGACATAGTAAGAAAAACTCTTGCTGGAATTGCTCCAACTGAGCATCAATTTGAACCCTTTGAAAAAGGAATCTATGGCAAAGAATATACAGATAAAACTTATAAAAAAATGATAGAGATTGCAAAGGAGGCTTTAAAAAAAGGCAGAGATGTAGTCTTAGATGCAACATTTAGAGAAAGAGCCTATAGAGATATTGTTCAGAGAGAGCTTGGATTTGCAAATATTTACTGGATATGGTGCACTGCACCTGATAGTGTTGTAAAAGAGAGATTTATGAAAAGAAAGGAATCACAGGATATTTCTGATGCCAGATGGGAGATTTACTTAGCCCAAAAGGAAAAATTTGAACCACCAACCGAAATCCCCTATGAAAGGTTATTAAAAATTGATACTTCCTGTGGAAAAGATTATATTTTTAAATTAATTAAAGCAATTTACAAAGAAGATTATTAAAATAGAGTATAGAGATGGAAGAAGAAAAAATTCATCCAAGAGTTCGCAATAGAAGAGTTCATCTTGCAAATGAAAGAACATTCCTTTCATGGATAAGAACAAGCATAGGAATAATGGCATTCGGATTTGTTGTTGAAAAGTTTGCTCTTTTTGTAAGACAACTTTCAATTTTTCTTGGTAAAGAAATTTCTCTAACACCTCATCATGGATACTCTTCATTTTTTGGAGCCTTTCTTATTGCTCTTGGAGCAGTAATGGGTTTTTAGCATTTATAAGGTATAAAAGCGTTGAAAAACAGATTGATGAAGATACATACAAGCCATCTATTTTGCTTGATATAGTTCCCCTTTTTATAGACATTTATTCTCCCCACACTCCAAGGGTTTGAAATTACCCAGGGAATCCTTAAAATATGGATTTTCACTGAGTAATTTCACGGGAGCACTATTACACCCGTTTAGTCTCTCAAGGTAATGTTTTACCAGAACCTTAAGGACTTGCTTTTTCGGAGTGTAAAGTTTTACATCAACAAGAGAACTTCTCTTGCTGATATTTCTTGATCCATTTACCTGAGCATTAAGTTTTTTACCACAGGATTTGCATTCAAAATAATAAGTATTTTTTCTGTTGTTTTTATCTACATATCCACAACAACTACATTCTTGGCTTGTATATGCTGGATTTACTTCTATAACTTCTATACCAAAAATTTCTTTAAACCTGTTAAGTTTTTCTTTAATGTATCTTTTACCAAAATTTTGTATCAATCTGTTCATACGTTTTGAAAGTTCAGGAGAACGAAAATTAAGCTTTTCTATAATTAACTTAGCTGGTTTGTATATCTTAATTATTCTGTTTAAAATCCTGTTTACTTCGTTTTTTAAAAATTCTCTTAAATGATTTGTCAGTTCACTGTATTTTTTGTCTGTTTTTAATCTTTTTATACCTTTGCTTTGCAAATATTTAGCTCTATTTTGTATTTTTCTATCAAATTCAGTGAGTGATTTTAAAAAATTCCTGCCAAACAGGTCTCCTTTATTGGTTGCAAATAAAGGATTTAATCCTAAATCAATAGATATTTCCTGAATTTGAGGGATATACTGTTTTGCATTTAAAGATTTAACTCTTTTTATTATAAGATTATCATTTTGATAGATTATTTGAACAAATTTCATAAATTCTCCATCTATGAATTCAGCATGTGGATTTTTCTTAAGTGGGATATAAATAGGATTTCCTTTATTAACAGTTGAAAGCTTTAGCCAGTAATCAAACTCTTTTGCTTTATTAGGAATCTTTTCTATTAATACTGCAACTTTTTCATCAAGATGCATGAATATTCGTTTAAAACTGGGTTTTCTGTTTTTTTTGATTAAATGTTTAAATATTTTCTTTGCAAGATTTTTATGAAATTCTGTGACAGGATAAACAATTTTGGTTTTATCTTTATAGTAAATTATTTCAGAATTATCATATTTTAACCATGCATTTTTAGAATTTAAGGCAAGCAGTATGTGCTTGTCTTTTTCTGGAAGATTGCTATAAAAAATAATATTTACAAATTGATTTTGTAAATTGCCGATATAGCTTTTAAGTGTACTGCAAACCTGCCATAAACAAGTTTGTTTGTATCGCTCTGATAAGTCACTATTTATTTCTTTAACTGATAAATATTTGTTAAATTTACATTCCCGATTTATAAAAAAGTACTTCCATTGTATATGAGCTATTTTTTGAGCTACTTTTCTGTATTCTATTAGAGTTCTAATAACTTGAGCTACTTTTCCTTTATTTGCAAAGTGTGGATAAAAATATGTGCCTATAATTTTCTCTTCTTTATTCTTCATCTTGCGTGATCTCTTTTATTATTTTTTCTGTTTTTCTCTTTGCTATTCTTAATCCATAAAGTTTTGCTGAAAAACTATAAATAACTGCTACAAAATCTTGAATAATGTCTTCTTTTTCATCTTCAGCCCCGTTTACTATTTCTATAAGTTTCCCCTGTTTTTCACATAATAACCTGATATAATTAAAACCAAACCTTGTTAATCTATCTTTATGCTCAACAAGTAAAATTGAATAATCCTGTTTATTTAGCAAATTTATAAGTTTTGGTCTTGCATCATTTACTCCTGAACCAACTTCTTTTACAATATGTTTTATTTGATATCCCTTTGCTATTGCATACTCTTTTAACCTTTCAGCCTGTTTTTCAAGATTGTCTCTATTTTCATGAGATGAAACTCTTGCATATATTGCCACAATATTTTGAGTGGATAAAACATTAGCTTTTTCTTCTTCAAGAACCACAATAGTTCCCGTTGGTAGTTTTTTTGCATTTGGCAGCCTTCCATCTTTGAACATCTGCCATGCCCTACGATAACTTATCCCCATTTTCTTTGCCCAGGTTGATAATTTCATATTTTTATATTATACATTTTTAGCTATTTATGTCAATATTTGTCTATGAAATTAATTATTTGTATCTAATACTTTTAGTGATTTCACTTCTTGCAATTGCTATTTTCTTAATAATTTATATGCTTTATAGCATTTAAAATTTCATCTAAATCAGCTATATAAATTTGCTTTTTCTATACAAAAAGCTTTGACTTTTAAATAAAGCTCTGCAAGTTCTTTCTCAGGTTCAGAGTCCCAGACAATACCGCAACCTGCGTAGTAGGAAAGAAGATTTTCTTTTCCTACAGCAGTTCTTATTAGCACAGATAAGGTAAAATCTGTTTCATTTCTTATAAGTCCTGCACATCCACAATAATACTCTCTGTTATGAGGTTCAAGCATATCAATCATCTCAACAGCTTTTCTTTTTGGTGCGCCAGTGACAGAGGCTGGTGGAAAGGTTTCTTTTATTATTTCAATTAATGGTTTATCGGTTTTACCTTCAACTGTTGAATGCATCTGATAGAGGGTTTTGTATTTTGTTATTTTAAATAGCTCTGGTACTTTGACACTTCCGAAATGGGATATTCTGCCTATATCATTTCGCATCATGTCTGTAATCATGAGATTTTCTGCCCTGTCCTTTAAGCTTTCCTCAAGAAATGCGGGAGAACTTGCTGTTCCTTTTATGGGTTTGCTTATGATTTTGTTGTTAATTTTTTCTAAAAAGAGTTCCATTGAACCAGAAATTATGAAGAAATTGTTAGTATGAAGAAAAAATGCGTAAGGAACAGGTTGATTTTTATAAAAATTTGAAAAAAGACTTAATGGGTCTCCGCAGAGTTCAAAATCAAAACGATTTGTCAGATTTATCTGATAAACTGTTCCATTCTCTATTAGTCTTCGTATTTTTAAGACACCTTCTTTAAATTCTTCATCTTTGAGTGCTTTGCCTTTCAGTATAAGCTTTATTGTTTCAAGTTTCAGGTTAATTTTTTTGAATTTTTTAATTTTAACTATTAAAACCTCAGGTAAAACAGGCTTTTTAACGGTTAAATTAAGAGTCTCTTCTGAAAGATGATAGGAAAATACAGCAAAACTTGGCGGAGTAAAATTTTTGATTTTATTTAAGTTTTTGTAGAATTTAATATCTTCAATTTCAGCTTCATAGAACCCCTTTTTGTTAAGCCAACTGCCAGAAAGAATGAGTTTCATTTATGGTTGATTTTCCTCATCAATAAGGGAATTTAAATATTTTAAAATTTCATTATCAACAGGATATTTTTTATCCATTACCTGAAATACAGGTAATGCTCCTGTCAGACTATTTAATATAAAAACAGCGCTGGCTTTATAAAAGTCTTCTGTTTTAATTCTTTCCTCTTTTACACCTGCTTTTTCAAGGAGAATCTGAAGTGTTGTTCCTGACAAAAGTCCGCACTCTTTTGCAGGAGTTTGAAAGCTATCTCCTTTAACTATTAAAATATTTGATGAAGAGCATTCTGTAATTTCATCCCATTCATTAAGTATAATTGCATCATCAAAGCCCTTTGCGATAGCCTCTCTTTTTACAAGAATATTTGGAAGATAATTCATTGTTTTGTGGTAAATAACAGGGTTTGAACTATGTCTTTTAATATTTGATATACAAAGTCTTTGAAGTCTTCTTACAGGATTGTATTCTTTTAGAATAATTAAAACCTCTGACTGATCTGGTATTGCATAAAAAAGATTTTTACCCTTTGAAAGAAGACAAAACTTAACATATAAATTTTTTCTATTTTCTGTTTTCTCCTCAATAAAATTGCAGAAATTATCAAAATCTGGACAAGGAATTTGGAGAAATTGAGCTGATGACCTTAGCCTTTCATAATGTCTGTATAGTTTTTTAGTTTTGCCACGCCAAAGTATTGTTTCAAAAATTCCTTCTCCATAAAGAAGTGTCCTGAGTTGCATATTTTATTTTAAATGTTTTTGCCTGATGAGTAAAATTTTTCTTCAAAATTAAGCAAGTTTTATAGGCTTAAAAATCGCCTGTTAGCGAAAGTCAGCATTTTTTATATGAATTTTTTAAACCTTGTTTAATTTTTCAAAAGCTGAATATAATAAAGTTATGATTAGAAACAGTTTTATACTTCTTGATGGCATAGGAGAAAAAAGAGAAAGAAGGCTCTGGAAAGAAGGCGTTCTTAGATGGGAAGATTTTTTTTGTTTTAAAGAAATTCTGGATATAGACAGGGAAAGAAAGAAAATTTATGATGATTTTCTTTACGAGGCTTTGCATTCCTTAAAGACAAGAGATTGCGGGTTTTTTACTAAAAATTTAAAAAAAAGAGAACACTGGAGACTTTTTGAAGAATTTATCAATGAGGCAGTATGTCTTGACATAGAAACAAACGGGCTGACACCAGAAAAGGGAGGCTATGTAACTATTGTCGGCTTGTATTCAGTAAACGGATATAAGGCATTGGTTAAAGGAGAAAATCTTACGGAAGAGACGCTTCAGGAAGCCATTAACGAACATAAATTTTTGATTACTTTTTATGGCACTATCTTTGACATACCCTTTTTGAAAAAGGAGTTTCCTAAATTAAAGATTGAACACATTCCCCATTTTGATCTCTTTTTCGCAGGTAAAAGATTAGGAATTCAAGGGGGACTTAAAAAACTTGAAACTATGTTTCTGATTGAAAGAGAAGACGAGCTTAAAGGACTTAATGGATATGATGCAGTAAAGCTCTGGAAAGCCTATTTAAATGGAAGCATTGATAGTCTTGAGCGTTTAATCTCCTATAACAGGGCAGATACAGAAAATTTATTTCATATTGGAAAGATTTTTTACGATATGTTACGAACAAAGGTGGGTATTGAAGAGTTTATAAATAATGGAAAACAAAGAAGCAATCAAAAAGTTTCTTAATTATCTTCTAACTGAAAAGGCTCTTTCCTTAAATACAGTAAAATCCTATGAAAATGACCTCAAGGCATTTTTAAGATTTGTTGATGAGCAAGAGATTTCTTTTCTTAGCTGTAAGAAAAATGATATTACAAACTATCTTTTAACAATGAAAGAAAAAGGATACTCATCAGCTTCTATTGCAAGGGTTCTTTCAACATTAAAACAGTTTTTCCGTTTCTTGATTTTTGAAAATAAAATTTCCTATGACCCTACAGAGGGACTTAAATCACCAAAACTATGGCTAAGGCTTCCAAAGGCGCTGGAGCTTGATGAACTAAAAAAACTTCTTTCAGTGATGCTTGAAAGCAAGTATTTCTTAAGAGACATGGCAATGCTTGAATTAATGTATGCATCTGGATTAAGAGTTAGCGAGCTTGTAAAGCTTCGCTTGAGTGATATAAATTTTGAAGCAGGATTTATAAGGATTAAAGGTAAAGGAGATAAGGAAAGGGTTGTCCCTATTGCTCAAAGAACGATTGAAAGAATTAAAAATTATTTGATTCATTTAAGGCCAAAACTATTAAAAAAGAGAACTTCTGATTATGTTTTTCTCAATAATCGTGGACAGCCAATGACAAGGCAGAGATTCTGGCAGAACCTGAAAGCAATGGGAAGAATTGCCTGTGTAGAGGTTACTCCCCATATGATAAGGCATAGTTTTGCAACCCATTTACTTGAAGGTGGTGCTGACTTACGAAGTCTTCAGAAAATGCTTGGTCACAGCGATATATCTACAACTCAGATTTACACGAAAGTTTCCATGGATAGACTTAAAAAGGAGTATCTTAAACATCATCCAAGAGCAAAATAACTTTATGATTCCTTTTTTAACCAGACAACTCTTTGAGGGAAGGGAATTTCAATGCCCTCTTCCTTGAATCTTCTAAAGATTCTTTTTCTTAACTCATTCTGAACATTAAACTGATATGATACATCTTCAATCTGGCATACAATTGTAAAATCAAGAGAATTCTCGCCAAATCCAGGAATAAATCTTACAACTGGTTCTGGCGAACTGAGAAGCCCTGGTATTTCAGGGGTTGCATTTTTAATCTCTTCAATTAGTATTTTTTCAATCTTTTCAGGGTCTGCTGAATAGCTTACACTTACAGGGATTTGAAGGGACAATCTTTTTTCAGGAAGATGGTAATTTATAACTACGCTCTGGGCAAGCTTACTGTTAGGTATTATCACTAGATTATTTGGAATCATTCTGATTCTTGTTGTTCTCCATGAGATATCCTCCACATATCCTTCCTGACCTGTTTCAAGGCGAATAAAATCACCCACCCTTATTGTTTTTTCAGCCATAATATGGATTCCTGCAAAGAGATTTTCAAGAGTGTCTTTAATAGCAAGAGCAATTGCTAATCCACCAATTCCCAAAGCAGTAATTAATGGAGCAATGGAAACTCCAAAGATATTAAGAATTATTATTATACCGATTATGTATACAACTCCCTTTAAAATTGTATTAAGAAGTCCTGTTGACTGAACAGCAATACTTTTATGTTGAATATAGTTGCTTAAAAGTCTACTTACAAGATTTGCCAAAGCAACTGTAATTGAAAAAATTATTAGAACATGAATTGATTTGACAAGGTAGGTATTATACTTTATGGGAATTTCTGCTGTATCTAATACGATATAAAGAGATATTCCTATACACCATAGAATTGAAGGAAACTTTATTGTGCTTATAATTAGGTTGTCAAGTTCTGTATGTGTTCTTTCTGCCCAGCGATGAATGAATTTGAAAAAAACAGCTCTTAAAATTAAAAAAATAACTAATGTTAAAGCTAAGAAGAGCAAAGATATTAATGCTTTTTCAACATTCATTGCTAATAAATAAAAGATTATACTTTTACCATAACTTGTTCTGTAGCTGTTATATTACTTAATGCCGCATAAACATCTTCAGCTGTTACTATGTTTCCACCGGGTCTACCATAGAGATAAACCTCTGACATTCCATTTACAGCAAGTTTAACATCTTCAACCATCTGTCCTGCATTAAACTCAACAACAATAAATTTTTCAATTTCCTGAGCAAGCTGTCTTATAGGCTCTTCTGGGAAAGGAAAAAGCGTAACTGGTCTTAAAAGCCCTATTTTAATTCCTTGCTGCCTTAACTTTCTTATTGCTGAAAGAGTTATCCTTGAAGCAGAACCAAAAGCAACAACAACTATTTCTGCATCATCAATAAAATATGTTTCGTATTTTACTTCTTTTTCCTTCCATTGTTTATATTTTTCTTGTAACTTCCAGTTATGTTTTTCAAGCTCACCTTCACCCATAAGCAAAGTTCTTATAAAGCGGGAAGGTCTTCCCTTTGCACCTGTTAATGCCCAGGAGGATTTATCAAAATTTTTTAACTCAGGCACTTTCTGTATAACTGGCTCCATAATCTGGGCAATTATGCCATCGCCAAGAATCATCACAGGAGTTCTTAATTCATCAGCCTTTTCAAAGGCAAGTACTGTATAATCCCAGAGTTCCTGAACGCTAAAAGGAGCATAGACAAGAAGCCTGTAATCTCCATGTCCACCACCTTTTACAGCCTGAAAGTAATCAGCCTGACTGCCAGATATATTCCCGAGCCCTGGTCCGCCACGCATCATATTAACAATAACTGCGGGCAATTCAGCACCTGCAAGATAGGATATCGCTTCCAATTTAAGACTTATGCCGGGTGAACTTGATGAAGTCATTGCTCTTGCTCCGCAGGCACTGGCACCATAAACCATGTTTATTGCAGCAAGTTCACTTTCTGCCTGAATAAATACCCCTCCAACTTCTGGTAACCTTTTTGATAAATATTCAGGGATTTCATTTTGAGGGGTGATAGGGTATCCTGCATAAAATTTTAATCCTGCCTGCACAGCAGCCTCTGCAACTGCCTCATTCCCTTTCATTAAAACTTTATTCATATTTACCTCCGATCCAGCCTTTTTAGATTTTTTATTTTAACACATTATTGATATAATAAACACATTATTGATATAATAGAATATGAAGGTCAAAAATTACATATTATTCTTTTTCCTGTTTTTTGTATATGGTTGTGCAACACTCCCAAAGCCCTTGCAGGATATTCCTGCTTTAAGAGATGTACCATTTTATATAGTAAAAAATAATCCTGAAAAATACATTGATGTATCTCTTTTATGGGGAGGAAGAATTATAAATTGCACAAACACGCAAGATGGAACAGTCTTTGAGATTCTTTATTTACCACTTGACAGAGAAGGTTATCCTTCTGAAACAGATTCATCTGAGGGTAGATTTACAGCAACTTCAAAAAACTTTCTTGACTGTGCAGTTTATTCAAAAGGAAGACTGATAACAGTTGTAGGTAAATTCAGGGGTCTTAAAGAGGGTAAAATTGATGAAATGCCATATAATTTCCCTTTTATTGAAGCTCAGGCAACCTATTTATGGAAAAAAAGAGTTCCCTATGATTATCGCTATTACTGGCGTCCTTCAATATGGTTCTGGTATTGTTCACATCCTTGGTATTGTTCACATCCTTGGTATTTTGAATATGGTTATCCTTTCTGGTAGTAGTATTATTTTATGGGTAAAATCAGGATACTTTCAGAAAATCTTATTGGCAAAATAGCAGCTGGAGAGGTAGTAGAAAGGCCTGCCTCAGTGGTAAAAGAACTTATTGAGAATTCCATAGATGCTAATGCAGAGCAAATTAATGTTTATATAAAAGAATATGGATTGGCGCAGATAAAGGTAATTGATGACGGAGAGGGCATTTCAAAGGAAGATGTTTCTTTAGCATTTCAAAGACATGCAACGAGCAAGATAAAAGATGAAAAGGATCTTTTTAAAATTAAAACATTAGGATTTAGAGGAGAAGCTCTCTACTCAATAGCACAGGTAAGTAAATTAAGAGTAATTACTCAACAAAAAGATGAAAATATTGGAACAGAAGCCTATATTGTTGGCGGTAAAATAATTGATATAAAACCTGCTTTTTCAAAGGGAACTACAATTGAAATAACAGACCTTTTTTTTAATACACCAGTAAGGAGGAAATTTCTTAAATCTTCTTTTACTGAGAAAGCACATATTATTGATACTCTTCAAAACTACTGCCTTGCCTATCCAGAAATTGCCTTTCGTTTATTTATTGATGAACAGGAAGTCTTAAATACTCATCAAGTAAATTCTCAAAGGGAGAGAATAGCTCAGGTTTTTGGTGTTGACTTTTTAGATAAGCTTGATTTTAAAACAATTTCCGAAGATAAATATAAAATCGAATTATTTTTAGGAAGAGAAGACCTTTCAAGGAGTAAACGATCAAGACAGCTTATTTTTATAAACAGAAGACCTGTAAAAGAACCCTCAATTGCAGGAACTTTATATAAGGCTTTGCAAATTAACTATAATCATCCCCTGTTTTTTATTTTTATAACTATGCCTTCCGAAGAGGTTGATTTTAATGTTCATCCAACAAAGAAAGAAGTAAGATTTCAGAAGTCTCAAATAATTCATCAGCTTATCTTTAAAATGTTAAATTCAGATTCAAAACCTTTAATTTTGTCAGAATCTAAGGAAGAATGGAAAATAGAACCAAATTCATTTTATGTAATGCAAGGTTATGTGTTTGAAAAGGAAGCTTCTGCTTTATGGAAAGAAAATTTGGAGTTTTTCCCTCTGGGTAATGCAATTGTTGCTATAAAGAAGGATGATGGAGTAATGTTTCTTGACTATCATGCTGCCCATGAAAGAGTTAATTTTGAAAAAATTTTAAATAAAACGGATGAGCAAATTGTTAGATTAGTTTTTCCACAAATAATTCAATTAGATCCAAAGGATTATATTGTAATAAAAGAGAATCTTCAAATTCTTAATGAGCTTGGAATAGAAGCTGAGGATTTTGGAAAAAACTCAATAATAATTAGAGCAATTCCAGATATTCTTAAAAATGCAGATCTTGCAGGAATAATTGAAAGCATTGCTGTAACACTTAAGGAAGAGACAAGTAAGCCAGATTTTATTGATATTAAAAGAAAAATATCTGCCACTGTTGCATGCCATAGTTCTCTAAGAGCAAATAACAGGATAAATGCCTATGAAATTATAGCTTTACTAAAGGAACTTGAAAAAACCTCTGATCCAGAACATTGCCCCCATGGAAGACCATTAAAAAAGTTTTTCTCGAAGGAAGAGATTAAAAAATGGTTTAAAAAATAATTAAGATTATACTATAACATTTTCCAAATTATGAAAAATAGAAAAATTCCAAAAGTTATGTCTACTCAGCATCCAGACAATGTCTCTATTCCTTTTTTTGCAGAAACATCAGACATGTCAGGAGAAGATGAAATTCAAGAAGCCTATTATGCCTTTTCTCACCTTGGATGCTGTGAACAAATGTGGGACAGTGAGGGAAAAGAAGTTGACAATTATGTTGTAAAAAAACTATTTACTAAGTATCCTCATTTTTTTAAACAAAGAAGACTCGGAAGAGATGTTTTTCTCACCATAAGAGTTCCCAATCCTGCCGTTGAAAAAGAAGAAGCAAAGATTCTTTTAGAAACATTAGAAAGCATTCCCCGGTCTTTTGATGTGTCAAAAATTTTTTATGAAGATGAAACCTATCCTCCTGTTTTTGAAGTAATTTTACCTCTTACAACTTCAGCTATAGAATTAAACAGGATTTATTATTTTTATAAAAATTTTCTTTATGAAAGGCAGTTTAAAAAATTGTATGACAATGATATAACACTGGCTGAATGGATAGGAAAATTTTTGCCAGAAGAAATAAATATAATTCCTCTTTTTGAAGATGTTCCATCAATGTTAAGTTGCCATAAAATTGTTTCTGAGTATTTAAATAATAAAAGCTTGAGTCATATAAGAGTTTTTTTAGCTCGTTCTGATCCTGCTATGAATTATGGAGTAATAAGTGCTATTCTTGCTAATAAAATTGCATTAAAAAATTTAGAAATGCTATCGAAAAAAAAGAAATAGATATATATCCAATTTTAGGAGCAGGATCACCGCCTTTCAGAGGAAATTTGACTCCCTATACAGTTGAAAAAGTTTTATCAGAATACTCCTCTGTAGAAACTTTTACTGTTCAGTCAGCCTTTAAATACGATAATCCTGTTGAACATGTTATAGAGGCAATAAGAAAAATTAAAAATTTTGTAAGAATCCCTCTAAAAGACTTTGATGAAAAACTGGCAAAATCTTTTATTGACAAAACTTCGGAACAATATAGAAAAGAAGTCGAATATCTCGCTCCTTTGATTAATGAAGTTTCTAAATATGTACCAAAGCGAAGAATGAGAAAATTACATGTAGGGCTTTTTGGATATGCAAGAAGCATAGGAAGTGTAAGGCTTCCAAGGGTTATATCTTTTTGTTGTGCCTCTTACTCAATAGGGCTTCCTCCAGAATTATTGGGATTAAACATTTTAAACAAAGAAGATCTTAAGGAAATCAAGAGTATGTAAAAAAATATTGAATTTGATCTTTCAATGGCTATGCAGTATTTCAATCCTAAGTGCATTGAAATTTTACCTTTAGATTTAAAAGAAAATATCATAAGCTCTATAGAATTGATTAACTCATTAAATATTTCCTATGAGCCTGATTTAAATCACAGAGAAAAAACTACACAGATTATAAAAATTATCAAAAATGGTTTCAATCAATCTATTACCGATCTTCTCACAGAGGCAGCTTATATAAGAAGATTTCTTGGTTAAAATTCCCCGTTGCATTAGAAATTATATTTTTCTTATCATATATAGATGTCAAAATTATATCTTTCTGGGAATGAGGCAATTGCTTACGGATTAATTCATGCTGGAGTTAGATTTATCTCTGGATATCCCGGAACTCCCTCAAGTGAAATTATACCCACTGCTCAAAAAATTATAAAGGATAAAGAGATTAAAGCCTATATTGATTGGGCAATTAATGAAAAGGTTGCCTTTGAAGTCGCATATGGTGCATCTCTTGCAAATATAAAAAGTGCTGTTACAATGAAACAGGTTGGTCTTAATGTTGCAATGGACCCGTTTATGAATTCTGCTTATGTGGGAACAGTTGCTGGATTTGTTGTTATAAGCGTTGATGACCCAGGTCCTCATTCATCCCAGACCGAACAGGACAGTAGATTTATGGCAATGGCAGCAAAAATTCCTGTTTTAGATCCTTCAACTGTTGAGGAAGCTTTTGAGTTTTCCAAAAAAGTTACCCAATTAAGTGAAAAATACGGTATTCCTGTGATGCTAAGAAGTACAACAAGAATTTCTCATGGAAAAGCTTTGGTAGAGATAGATGACCAGATAATAAAGCAAGAGTTAAATACATATTTTAAAACTTCTAAAGAATGGACAAAACAGTTAAGTAGATTTGCTGCAACACCAAAGCAAAGGCTTGAACTCCATAAAATTTTAAATGGAAAAATTGACAAAATCGCAAAGGAAAATATACCTTGTCTATTTTTCAATGGTGAAATTCTTATCCTTTCAAGTGGAGTAGTATTTTCCTATTTATATGAATTAGTTGAAGAGTATTCTCTTCAGGATAAAGTAACTCTTGCTAAATTTGATATGCCCTATCCATTGTCAAGGGATACTCTTATATCGCTTACGCTTCCTCAGAATACCACACTTTCTGTCATTTCGAGGGACTCAATGTCCCGAGAAATCTCTCAAAATAAGGAGAAGATTCTTAACATTAATAAAACTTTTAGCCGTATCATTTCTATTGAAGAGACCTATCCCGTAATTGAGTTACAACTTAATACAGAAGGAAGAAGAAACGGAATTGTTCCGAAAGAAGGGGAGTTACTTCCTGAAGTTTGTGAAGAAATACTTGAAAATCTTAAGCTTATAAAAAAGAGAAAAATTTTTAATATTCCACCGCTTAAAAGACCGTCTCTTTGTCCTGGATGTGCTCATAGAATAGCACTTTTTGCAGTGAAAAAAGTTTTTGGGAAAAAAGCAATATACGCAGGTGATATAGGCTGTTACACCCTTGCACTCAATTTTAATGTAACTGATATTGTTCTTAATATGGGAGCAAGCGTGTCTTTAGGATTTGCCTTCAGTAAAGCCTTTGAACTCGGAGAGAAAAGTCAGGATATAGTCTCCATAATTGGTGATTCAACCTTTTTTCATACAGGAATTCCACCATTAATTGATGCGGTTCATTATCAAGTCCCCTTTTTACTTATTATTCTTGATAATAAAACAGTTGCTATGACAGGTAATCAAAAAACTCCTTCAACGAATAAAAATTTTTTTGGTAAAACTCTCAAACCTATTATTATTGAGGATATAGTAAAATCCATAGGAATAAATTTCTTAGAAGTTATTGACCCCTACGACTATGAGAAATCTTTAACAATTATCAAGGAAGCAAAAAAATTTTTAAAAAAAAGAAAAGAGCCAGCTGTTGTGATTTTCAGGCATCTTTGTATAAATACACAAGAAGGACTCAAGAATAATCCTAAGAAACTTGTAAAAATAATTGAAGAACTTTGTAAAGGATGTAAATTTTGTATTAATGAATTTGAGTGTCCTGCCATTGTTTTTGATGAAGGGACATCAAAGGCAATGATTGATAAAACATTGTGTATAAGTTGTGGATGTTGTGCATATATATGTCCAACAAAGGCAATCAATCCAGTATAGTAGGTGACAGATGAAGCTTGTAATTATTGGTAAAGGTGGACAGGGTGTTATATTCTTTTCAAGGATGATTGCTCAGGCATCTGCTCAGAAGGGGCTTATGGTTCGTTCAACGGAAATAAAAGGTATGGCTAAAAAAGGCGGTGCTGTTGAAATCCATATGAAAATTGGCGAGGGATTAAGTGGAGTTGTTAAAAGAGGTAGTGCTGATTTAGTGATACTTTTAAGTGAAGATTTTACGGATTATGCAAAAATTTTTGGAGATAAAGTTTTTACTTTTACCAGTGAAGAGATAGAAAAAGCCTTATCCTCAGTTCCAATGCGTTATGTCAACACATTTTTACTTGGTATATTTGTAAAGAAAACAGCAATATTTAGTTGTGATGATTTTTTGAAAATTCTTGATGATGAAAATAAAAAATCATTTAAAAAGGGGTATGAATATGTTCAATCCTCAACAAGAAACTCTTCCGAGAGAAGAAATTGAAAAAATTCAGCTTGCAGGACTTAGAAAGACCATCAAATATCTTAAAAATTCAAAATCGAAACTTAAAGAAAAATATAAACACATCGAGCCAGAGGATATAAAAACTCTTGAAGACTTAAAATTTCTTTCTTTTACAACAAAAGATGAATTAAGAGATTGTTATCCCTTTTCCCACATTGCCAAAGATATTTCTGATTGTTCAAGGATGCACATGAGCTCAGGAACTACAGGCGTGCCTGTTATAAATGCAATGACAAAGGCAGATTTATCACAATGGGGAGAAATTATGGCAAGATGCCTTGCCTGTGCTGGGCTTACTGAGAAGGACAGAATTCAAATAATGCCTTCTTTTGGACTTTTCAATGGCGGATTCGGTTTTCATTATGGAGCTGAAAGACTCGGAGCTTTCATAGTTCCAGCTGGAGCAGGAAGGTCTTTAATGCAGCTTAAGCTTATTAAAGAGCTTGAGGTTACTGCAATTGGAGCAATTGCATCTTATCCTGCAAGACTTATTGAAGTTGCCCGTGATAGTGGTTTTGATTTCAGAGAAACTAAACTTAAAGTTGCTATACTTGGTGCTGAAACATGGTCAGATCAATACAGAAAAAGAATTGAAGAGGAAATGGGAGTAAAAACCTATGATATAATTGGACTTACAGAAACAGGTGGAGTTGGTCTCGGAATAGATTGTTCCGCAAGAGCCGGAATTCATGTATGGGAAGACCACTACATTATTGAGATTATAAATCCTGATACAGGTGAGCCTTTGCCAGAAGGACAGGAAGGTGAAATGGTTATAACAACTCTTACCCGTGAAGGGCTTCCATTGATTAGATATAGAACAAGGGATATATCAAGCATTTTATCTTATGAGAAATGTGATTGTGCAAGAACGCATGTTCGTGTAAGCAGAATTCGTGGAAGAACAGACGATATGCTTAAAGTTAAGGGAGTTAATTTCTATCCTTCACAGGTAGAGCAGATTTTACTAAAATATAAGGGACTTTCTCCCTACTATCAGCTCGTTATAGAAACAGTAAAAGGAAAAGATGAAATGACAGTTATAGTTGAAAAAGCTGACAATGGATTAACTCAAAAAGAGCTTGAACATCTTGACCTTGAATTATATGACTTTTTAGGATTTCACAGTAAAATTCAGGTTGTACCAGAGGGAACAATTCAAAGGGTGCCAGGAAAAGCTGTTAGAATAGTAGATAAAAGAAAGAAAAATTAAAAAGAAGATTTTTTATGCGTGTGATTATTGTAGGAGCTGGAGAGGTTGGATATCAGGTTGCAAAGTTTTTAACCTATGAAGGTGTAGATGTTGTAATAATTGATAGAGATGGGAACAAACTTAGAAAAATTTCAGAAGAACTCGATATAGCAACAATAGAAGCAGAAGGAAGTGATCCTTCAGCTTTTAAGGAAGCGGGAGCTGATAAAGCGGATTTGCTTCTTGCTGTAACAAACAGTGATGAAACCAATATGATTGCTTGCCTTCTTGGAAAAGCAATGTTTAATATAAAAAGAAAAATAGCAAGAATAAGAAATCCCGATTATTATTTCAATAAAGAGCTTTTGGGTAAAGCCAATCTCGATATTGATCCGGCAATTAATCCAGAGCTTGAAGCTGCTGAGGCAGTATCAAAACTGATTGAAAATCCCTTTGCCAGTGAAATAATAGAGTTTGAACAAGGAAAAATTAAAGTAATTGGATTTAAAATCCCTCAAGATAGTTTTATTAAAGGAAAAAAATTAAAATCTTTGAGAGTTTTTTTAAATAGAGATTTTATTATAGGTGCTATTGAAAGAGATGAAAATGTTCTAATTCCTACTGGAGAAGATTTTATTCATGAAGGAGATATAGTATACGTGCCTATTCCAAAAGAACAAGTTCAGGAGGTGGCTCAAAGCCTTGGAGTTTTAGGGAAGCCTGCTAAGAAAATAATGATTTTGGGTGGAGGAAGATTAGGTTATTATATTGCAAGTAAGATGGAAAACCGAGCAGATATAAAAATAATAGAAAAAGATGCTGAAAGATGCAAATTTTTAAGTAAACATCTTAGCAAAGCATTAATTTTACATGGCGATGGTGCAGACAAGCAACTTTTGAATGAAGAAAACATAAGTAATATGGATATATACATTGCTTGTTCAAATAATGATGAATTAAATATTATGGCATCTTTACTTGCTAAAAAATTTGGAGTAAAGAAAGTTATTTCTATTATCAATAGAACTGATTATATCTCTCTTGCTCATAACTTAGGAATACAATCTGTTTTGTCTCCGAGATTGATTACTGCAAGTATAATTCTAAGATATTTAAGGAGAGGAGAGGTTTTATCTCTTACCGCTATAGCTGAGAACAAGGCTGAAATTATAGAAATAGTTGTCACTGAGAGATCATCAATAGCTGGAAGAACTTTAAAAGAAGGAATATTCCCCCGTAATTCTATTTTAGGGGCCATTATAAGAGATGACAAAATAATTATTCCCTCAGGAAATGATTTCATTCGTAAGGGAGATAAGTTAATTATATTCACTTTAAAAGATTCAATAAGAGAAATTGAAAAACTTCTTACATGAACTTTAAAACAGTCATCAATATAATCGGAATAATTTTAATTATTATTTCAATTTTTATGTTAATACCATTCGGAGTATCTATAATAAATTGTTCATCAGATAAACTTGCTTTTGGACTCTCCTTTTTAATAACTTTTTTTTCTGGCACTGTTATGCTTGCTTTAACTAAACAATACAGATACGAGGAGTTGATGTATAGAGAAGCTTTCATCACAGTAACTTTTACTTGGATAGGAGTAGCTTTTTTTGGTTCATTACCTTATGTATTTACAGGAGCTGTTAGTTCCTTTACTGATGCCTTTTTTGAATCTATATCGGGATTTACAACAACAGGAGCAAGCATATTTAAGGATGTGGAAAGTCTGCCTGCAGGGCTTCTTTTCTGGAGAAGTATGACCCAATGGATAGGTGGTATGGGAATTATAGTTTTTGCTCTTGCTGTGCTACCAATTATTGGAACAGGTGGAATGCAATTATTTAAGGCAGAAGTACCAGAAATAAGTGTTGACAAATTAAGGCCTCGGATAATTGATACCGCAAAGTCTTTGTGGTTTATCTACATCGGTATTACTACAATTATAACCTTCCTTTATTTTATTGGAGGAATGGATTTTTATGATGCAGTCTGTCACGCCTTTACAACGATTTCTACAGGAGGATTTTCCACAAAAAATTCAAGCATTGCTTTTTTTAATAATCCTACAATTGAATACGTAGCTTGCATTGGAATGTTTCTTGGCTCTATTAATTTTTCTCTCTATTTTTATCTGATAAACAGAAAACCTCAAAAAATTTTAAAAAATGCTGAATTTCGATTTTATTTTTTTGTAGTTTTGGTTGTAGTTAGCTTTTTAACGGTACACTTATATAATTACTATCATTCAATTTCAGAATCATTTAGATACTCAATTTTTCAAGTTTTATCTATAATGACTACCACAGGATATGCCACAGCTGATTATCTTAAATGGAGTTTCTTTGCTCAGTTGGTTATTTTATTAATTATGTTTTTAGGAGGCATGATAGGTTCAACAGCAGGAGGACTAAAACAGGTAAGAATATATCTTATGCTAAAACAGATTTATAGAGAATTTTATCAGCTAATACATCCAAGAGCAGTTATAGCTTTAAAATTAGATGATAAATTCTTGACAAAGGAAACTCTTGGAAGTATATGGGGATTTGTTTTTCTTGCTCTTTTTGTTTGTGCTATATCAAGTATTGCAATGACTGCAACAGGACTAGATTTAATTACAGCCGTATCAACCGTTGTATCTGCCATGAATAATGTTGGTCCTGCCTTGGGAGAAGCAGGTCCGGTAAGTAATTATTCTTCTATTCCTCCCCTAGGTAAATGGATACTGATTTTTTGTATGCTCGCTGGAAGATTAGAATATTATACTGTTTTGATTCTGCTTACACCTGCTTTCTGGAAAAGATAGTTCTATTGTATTTTACCCGTTCTTCTTACTGGTATATATTCTACTGATTGTTTAACAGGTTGTGGATAAAGGTTCATAAGAAGAAGTATTTCCTTAGGTATATTTTTGCTTACAGGAAGACCAAGTTCTTTTGCTTTTTCAGCACTTATAGGATAGTCATGAGTCCACATTCCAGATACCAATTTTTCAGCAATCTCTTTAGCTTTAACTTCAGGATGTTTTCTTGAAAGAATTTCAAAAATAATCTCTTTCATCTGTCTAATTGCTTTTTCCGCCTGATCTGCAAGAACAATAGTGGAATCGTCAATTTCATTGATTGGTTTTTTTTGTAAAACACTTAATACAGAGACTGCCGAATACTGACCAAGTTGAGGATCCAATGGTCCAAGCACAGCATGCTCACACATGACAATCTCATCGGCAGATAAAGCAATAAGAGTACCACCAGACATAGCATAATGGGGAACAAAGACCGTTACTTTTCCCTTATGCTTTGACAACGCTCTTGCAATTTGAGTTGCTGCTATAGCTAATCCTCCAGGGGTATGAACAACAAGATCTATAGGGGTTTCATCGTCAGTTAAATGGATGGCACGTAATACTTCTTCTGAATCATGGATATCTATATAACGCATGATTGGAAATCCAAGAAAGCTCATCGTTTCCTGTCTATGAACAAGAAGTATCATTCTGCTATTACGTTGTTTTTCAATTTCTGCTATTAGCTTTATTCTTGCATTATCAAGTAGTTTTTTTCTTATTACAGGTTGTAATGCAATAACTATTAGAAAAATCCAGAAAAAATAAGTAGGGTCAAAATTCATGAATTCCCCTCCCCTTTGTTTTTATTAATTATAACAAATTTTAGTGAGTTTTAAGTGTTCCACGTGGAACATCGGAAACTTTTAAAATTATTAAATGTTACATAGTGTTTTGAATTATTGATTATTTTTTTGTAAACTAAATAAACAAACTCTACTAAGGAGGCTAAGTAATGCAGACTCATTATGCTGAGAGAATTAAAACTTTACCGCCATATCTTTTCGCAGCAATCGACCAGATGAAAAAGGAGGCTCTATCAAAAGGTGCTGACTTAATTGATTTAAGTATAGGTGACCCTGATATCCCAACGCCAAATCATATTGTAGAAGCAATGAAAAAAGCTGTTGAAAAGCCAGAACACCATAGATACCCAAGCTATGAAGGAATGTTATCTTTTAGACAAGCTGTTTCAGATTGGTATAAGAAAAGATTTAATGTTGACCTTGACCCAGAAAAGGAAGTTCTAAGTCTCATTGGTTCAAAGGAAGGAATTGGTCATATCCCCCTTGCTTTTGTTGACCCGGGGGATATTGTGCTTGTTCCTTCTCCTGGATATCCTGTTTATCCTGTTGGAACAAAGTTTGCTGGAGGAATTCCATATTTTATGCCTCTTAAGGAAGAAAATAGCTTTTTACCTGATATTGACTCAATCCCCGAGGATGTATGCAAAAAGGCAAAACTTATTTTTATAAATTATCCTAATAATCCAACCAGCGCGGTTGCTGGTGAAAGTTTTTACAAAAAAGTTATTGAATTTGCAAAAAAATACAATATTATTGTATGCCATGACGCAGCTTACTCAGAAGTTTACTATGAAGAAAAACCAATTAGTTTCATGCAAATAGATGGAGCTAAGGAAGTCGGCATAGAATTTCATTCTTTATCAAAAACATATAATATGACTGGATGGCGAATAGGATTTGCAGTAGGTAATAAAGATGTTCTTGCAGGGCTGGGAAAGGTTAAAACAAATCTTGACTCTGGAGTTTTTCAGGCTATTCAGGAGGCAAGCATAGTAGCCCTTGACACAGATGACAGTATTTTAAAAGAAATCAGGGACATATACAAAGAAAGAAGAGATATTCTATATGAAGGACTTAAAAGGGCTGGTTTTGAATTGCGAAAACCCATGGCAACCTTTTATCTTTGGGTGAAAGTTCCACGTGGAACAAATTCAATAGATTTTGTTGCAAAACTTTTGAAAGAAGCTGAAGTTTTATGTACTCCTGGGGTTGGATTTGGTGAGCATGGAGAAGGATACATAAGATTTGCTCTCACTCAATCTAAGGAAAGAATAAAAGAAGCAGTAGAAAGAATAGGGAGGCTTAGGATGTAATGAAAACTTTAACAGTTAGAACTTCTTCAAGGGAAGAGTTTTTAGATATTACTTATGAAGTTGAAAAAGCAGTCAAAGAAAGTGGAGTAAAAAGGGGAGTTTGCTATCTTTATGTTCCTCATACGACAGCGGGGATAACAATAAACGAAGGAGCAGACCCTTCAGTAAAAAAGGATATAATCAATGCATTAAAGAAAATCGCACCCTATGGTGCAGGTTATCTTCATATGGAGGGGAATGCAGACAGTCATATTAAAGCAACTCTTGTAGGTTCTTCAGTGATTGTTTTAATAGAAAGTGGGAATCTATTATTAGGTCAATGGCAGAGCATATTTTTCTGCGAGTTTGATGGTCCAAGAACAAGAAAAGTTTATTTAAAAATAATTAAAGAGGAGGAATAATGTTAAATATTAATGCCATAGCTCCAGAGGAGCTAACAGAAGAATCAAAGTTTAAGTTTCGCTGTTATCCAGGCATTTCCTGTTACAAAAGCTGCTGTAAAAATATTGATATCATGCTAACACCCTTTGACATAATGAGATTGAAAAATAGATTTGGTATATCATCAGGAGAATTTTTAATGAAATATACCTATGTATTTGTTGAACCTAAAAGTGGATATCCCTTTGTTTTTCTCAATAAAAATGATGATGAGGAGAAAACATGCCCATTTTTATGTGAGGCAGGATGTTCTGTTTATGAGGACAGACCAGCCACTTGTAGATACTATCCCATTGGTCAGGCATCCCTAAAAAAGTTTGATATGACAGAGGGGATTACAGAAGAGCATTACTTTTTCGTAAAAGAGCCTCACTGTAAGGGCTTTGAAGAAGATAAAGAATGGACAGTAGCTGAATGGAGAAAGGATCAGGGAGTTGATCTTTACGATGATATGAACAGAGGTTGGCGTGAGCTGTTTTTTGGAAGAAATATGAAAGCAGAAAGGCTTGATGAAAAAAAACAAAAAGCATTTTATACAGCATGCTATGATATTGATGCTTTCAGAAGATTTGTTTTTGAAAGCAGGTTTCTTGATGTATTTGATGTTGCAGAAGAAAAGGTAGATAAAATTAAAAAGGATGAAGCAGAACTTTTGAACTTTGCCTTTGACTATGTGAAGTTTCTTTTAATGATGAAGGAAACATTGAAGCTTAAGAAAAGTTAAGTGCAGATTTAAAAGATATTTATATTACTTAAGCTTCTTGATTAGTTTATCTAAAGGTTTTGTTATTGGAGCGAGGGGAGAGGTAATGGTTTTACCAATTTCTTGTTTGACTTTGTTTTTCAAAGATTTTTCTAAGTCATGCTGAAGATTATCCCATCTCCCCCATATATTAAAGTGTAAAAGGATTTCTTTATTTTTTTTCAAAAGCTCAATTATAAGCGAAGCACTTACCCCAAATAAAATTCCTTTGGATTCTAAAACAATATCATAAGCTCTTAAAATAGATGGAGCATTTATGTAACCTTTATTAAATAAAAAGCTTGAATCAAGATTTAAGCTTCCTTTTTTTATAATAAAATCTTCTTTCATGTAAGTCCTGAGGACAGTGATATTTAAATCTTTTATGGATAGGACTCCTTTAAATTGTTCGTCTGAAAAATCTCCCTCTGATTTAAAAGAAAGACTCCCTCTATCATTGAATTTTGCCGATGCTTTGAATGAAGCTTTTCCAGATTGGAAAAGGGAGATACTGCTTTC
>Ga0308389_1000542_pt1 | contig 27597 bp, 27 predicted proteins | sample Hotspr2Sample148_FD_202362 | JGI IMG/M metagenome (GOLD analysis project Ga0308389, IMG submission 202362) | Hot spring phototrophic mat microbial communities from Mushroom Spring, Yellowstone National Park, Wyoming, United States - 20040719_148 ... | reverse complement strand
TGCTTTATCGTAAAATGGACGGAGTTTTATTGAAACTATACCAAAACTCACTGGATTTATGTTTAGCACCGTCCCTTTTGCGTGAACAGAATATAAAAAATTAAACTTTTCATCATAGAAATTAATCTTATTCATATCAGCAATACAGAATTGATTTGTCTTTTGATTGTAATCAATACATATCGGACGAATATAAATTTCACCTGGTCCTTCTCCAACTTTCAAATCACATTTCTTAATTGCACAACCTGTTGAGTCAAATATCAAAATTTGTCGTCCAACTCTATCGCATAAATAAAAATTACCAAATATATCTTGAGTAACTTCTTCTGACTTCCAAGAAATTGATCCTATCAACATTGAATCGTTACTCTGAATTTTTATTGAGTCTTGAAATAGAAACACATCCTCAAAATTTAGAGTAGTAGGTAATTTTTTTCCACAAGAGCTCACGAATAATAATAGCGAGAATAGAAGTACAATTTTCATAGTCGTATTTAGAAGTATAGATCTGTGCGCACCACTATCGATGCGCACAGTTTCACTTTTTAACCAAAACTTAATCTTTATTAACACAACCTCTACAATCCCATACACCCATTTGAGGACATGGAAAGCACTCTCTGTAAGAATATTGTTCAAGAACGTAACAATTAATTCTTTGAACTAAATTTGTACCACCAGAACCACAAACATGGCTACAAATGGCTGTCTCCTCAGTCTTATAACATCCTTTATTCGGGAGTGCATCAGTTTCTGTGAACGGAAAGAAACTAAAAACCAGTGTTAAGAGAAGAAGTGCCATCATTGATACTGAAAACAGTTGCTTTTTCATATTTATTAAGCATTTAAGTTAAAGAAGATTTCTTCCTACATTCGTGCAGGAATTGCGACTATCTTACTTTTTTCTTCGCTTCTTTCCAAGAACTTTCGTCTTCGGTTTGTTGCTTCGGTTTGGCTTTATTTTCTGCTCGCTTCTGAACGATATACAATCCACGCCATTCCTATTAGCACTACATTTCTTAACACGCTCCACCATGTTATCGGCTCTTCCCATAATACCCCAAAACACCCGCAGGTTTTTAATTCTGAACTTGGATATAAGATGTTTACTATCAGCACGATGCTGAATAAACAAAGAAGAGATATGAGAAGCAGGGAGGCTATTTTTGTTTTGTAATCCACAATTAGCATCAGTCCTATTAGTAACTCATTTGCTAATATCACCCAAACAAAGACTGAAATAATGGGAGTAACTTTATCGTATAAACTTTTCTTACCAGAAAGAGAATACTCGCTTATAGCGAAGAAAGGGAGGAATTGGGTCTTTACTTCTTTTTCAAAACTTTTAATATCCAATCCCTTACCAATAAACGATATTAGAATAACTAAACTCAAAAGCGTGCGAATAGTTATTTTACTCTTTTTTGGGTAGGATAAATTCATTTTTGATTATATTAAACCATTCATATTGTTCACTGATGTTTGCATGAGGACCGTCATAGGAAAGAACTCTGCCTGTTGAATCTGTTAGTATCTTTAAAGGCGTATGGCTCTCATTTAGTTCTTTTTGAATTCGTTCTATGTAGCCTGACGTATCGTAGTAAGATGGAAATTCTAATCCTAGATTACTAATCCATGCCTCATTCTCGATTGTTCGATTTTCGTTCAATACACCGACAACATTCAAGTTTTTTATTTTGGATAACTCATTCCAAATTAGTCTTTCGTGCATACACGCGGGGCAAGATTTGAGCGAAAACATTATGATTAATGATAAAGGCTTATGCTTGATTATTTCTTTAATATTAACTAACTCGCCTTCTCGATTTAAGACAGTCCAAAATTTTTGATTGTTTAAGTAACTACCTTGTCTTGATTTTTTTTCTTCATATCTACTTTTATAGAAACTATTTTGGCGCAAATGCTATAAGCAAAGAGTCATAAACTGATAGTTTCTTTGGAATCCAATGATCAGTTCCAAAATAGAAAAATCTCTCGTATCTCCCATTTTTATTATATTTGATTAACTTTCTACCTCCATTGTCCGAAACAAATATATTGCCTTTACTGTCTAAACCTATTCCAATGGGTTGTAAATATTCACCCGGTCCTTTACCCTCACGGCCGATGTTCATTAATTTTTTGCCTATGCTATCAAAAACTACTACGTTCTTTGAACCAACGTCTACAATAATCAAATTGTCATTTTCATTACATACTATTTCACCAAACACTCCTGACAACCCATTACCTTGATGAATTGTAAACTGCTTATTTTTTCGAAAAAAATTATCAAACTGTTCAATCTTTTGCGCGAAGCAATTAGCAGTTGCAAAAAGAGCACTAATCAATGCTATATATACAAGTGGAAACCTTTTTTCCATAGATTATTTTATCCCTTGAATTATTAGAGAGTCTTGGTATGTCATGCACTCTTAAAGCAATCTCATACCAAGACTTATTTGTTGATGGTTTAATCTGGGATTACAGTTGCACATACACAGTTACCGACTAGAACTGGGCAGTAGCATATAGGTCCATCTAATATACCAGCTGAGTACACTATTCTTTCTGCTTTTGCCTCCTTACTCGAGAAGGTAATAATTGTTGATAGTGCTAGCAATACGATTGCCAACACTAGCATCGAGTTTAGGATAATTGTCTTCTTCATATTTATTAAGCATTTAAGTTAAAGAAAGTTTCTTCCTACATTCGTGCAGGAATTGCGCCTATCTTACTTTTTTCTTCGCTTCTTTCCAAGAACTTTCGTCTTCGGTTTGTTGCTTCGGTTTGTTGCTTCGGTTTGTTGCTTCGGTTTTCCGTCAGTGTCAACACTTTTTGCGCGTAACTTGTTTGCTTTTCTTCTTCATTCTCCACAGAATTTTTGCGTGCTTCATACCACGCACCAATCGCTCCATAGCGGTCTTGCATTTTGCGCTCTGCTTCCATTACATTCACTTTGGCTTCGTGCGGCGAACACCCAAACGCACGGTGCGCAAACGCTTGAAACGCGCTTTCGCTCTTAAAGCCAAGCTGCTGTCTCAACGAATGGAGTTTAAGCGTTGGATTGCTACGCACAACTTGCACAAAGGCTTTGGCTCTAACCCAATCCTTCACATCGTGCGGCGAGCAGCCAACTGCATCTTGGGTGTGTTTCCAAAGCCTATCCGGCGAGAGATGAAAGTTTTGGCAAAACGACTTCAAGTTTAATCGTTGATTGCCGATACAAGCAGAGAGATGCTCAAACATCTTTTGGCAGATTTCAGAGGCGCGTTGTGGGCACATATTGTCATAGGTGATTTTGTGGTTTGTTGGAAGTTAAAAAACTGTGTTTTAAGTTGCAACTTGATTCAAAAGATTGAAAAGACACTACAAAACCCTGAATTGAACCGATTAAATAGCCGATTTACACATGAGTCGCATTGTCCAAAGCCTTTTAAGTCGCCCTGTTGGATTGAGCATGGTGGGCGTTTTGGTTTTAGGTTTAGCGATATTTTTTGGATTGAAATTACCCCTCTCGACTTCACCCGAAGCCGAGTTTCCGCGTGTTTCTATTCGCACCAGTTGGAGCAACGCTTCCCCTGAACAAATGACGGTTCAAGTAACGGCTAAAATAGAGGAAGTTGCAACCGAGTTACGCGGTGTTAAAAAGGTTACGTCTCGCACGAGAGAAGGGATTTCTCACGTTTATGTAGAATTTGAAAAAGATGCGGATGTCAATTTTATCAAAGTTGCCTTAATGGAAAGGCTCGAGGAACTTTGGCAATCGCTTCCCGCAGGCGTTTCCCGTCCGATATTAGAAAAATATGTCCCAAAAGAATTTCAAGAGTTGCAAGGCTTTTTAGTCTATCAATTTTTCCCTAATACTGAGTTTTCTATTTCACCTTCTCTCATTAAAGAGCAACTTGAAAAATATCTTATCCCGCTTCTAAATGGATTAGAAGGAATTGGGGAAATTCAGGTATATGGTGCAGAAAGGGAACGGCTTATTGTTGAACTTGATGAAACCGCACTACACAGATATGGATTAAGCGTAGAAGATGTAGAAACTGCGCTCAATCAAGTTTCAACGCAAAGAAGTTATGGCGCAGTTCTGCACTTTCAAACCCAAATGCCTTTGCGACAAGTCCACACCTTTGCTTCGCTTTCCGACCTTGAAGCCCTTGTAATTAAGCCAACTGCTTTTGCGGATACAAGCGGCATATCGCGAGTGATTCGCTTGCGTGATGTCGCCAAACTCCGCATAGAAATGCCCGAACAGATGAACTACTTTCGGATTAACGGCAAAGACGCGGTTACGATGACCATTAGCCGAGAAGCCAACTCAAACAGCCTTAACCTTGCCGACAACATAGAACGAACCATAAAACAAACGCTTTCACGTGATTTAAGCACTTTGACTTACACCAAAGCCCTTGACCGCACAACGCCTTTAAGAAAAGAGTTAGAAAATCTCAGCCAAGATTTGATCATTGCGCTTATTGCCATTATCATTGTTTTATTTTCATTTTTGCGCAATATCCGATTTACGCTTATTGTGCTTCTCAATGTTGCGTTTGCGCTTTCGTTCAGCGTGCTTGCGCTCTCTATGCTGGGATATAGTTTGAATCTCATTACGATTGCAGGCATGATTTTAGTATTTGGAATTTTAACGGATAATGCCGTTGTAGTGATAGATAACATCGAGCGCAACATTTCAAGCGGCACAGAGCAAAAAGAGCTTATTGCGAAAGCCACTGCGGAAGTTTTCTTGCCTGTATTAGCCTCGACTGCGACGACTATCGGTGCGCTTCTTCCGATTCTATTTTTGCCTGATGAAATTCGTCTCTATTTCATTGAATTTGTTGTTTCTATCTCAGTTTCGCTTGTCGGCTCTCTCATTATCTCTTTTACACTGATTCCTTCACTTGTCTTTCACTATGGCGTGCGTGCTTCACCCACTTCACCACGATTTGAAAAATTTTTCTCTCAACTTTATGTTTCCATACTTGGCTACATTTTAGACCGACCCAAGCGATTTATTTTTCTTACACTTCTGCTCATTGGCATTCCAATTTATTTACTTCCCGACCGATTAGATGAAAAAGAAACCATAGAAAAAGATAAACTTAAATTTTTCAGAAGTGCTTACAACTTTATTTTCGGCAATGAATATATTTCAGCGGCAAAGCCTTATTTGAATTACGTTCTTGGAGGAAGTTCGTATTTATTTTATCGCTATGTTTCTCGTTCCGAATTTTTTGGCTACGGCGGCGAAACGTATATCGGAATAGAAGTCAGTGCGCCACAAGGTACCAGTCCTGAACGCTTAAATGAAATTGCAAACCGTTTTGAAAAGCCGCTTTTAGAATATCAAGAAGGCAGAAAAGGCATTGAAAAATTTATCACAGAAATTAATGGTAAAAATGCTTCTATCACCGTTCACTTTGATAAAAACGCCTCAATGACTTTGCCTTATATTGTCAAGGCACATTTAACCGCGATTGGAGCGAGAGTTGGTGGTGCAACGGTTGCCGTTTATGGTTTTGGACCTGGATTTTTTTCAGGTGGGAGTGAAACGAGTTCATTTCGCTTGAAGGCGTTAGGGTATAACTACGATAAGTTAAAATGGCTCTGTGAAAAATTTAAGCATGAGTTAGAAAAAAGCCCGCGTGTGGATAATTGCAGAATTGATAAAGCCTTCGGCTTTTTTGAGAGTGGAAGTGAAATTGCGCTCACGCTTCAACGCGATAATTTAAGGCATTATCCTGTCTCGCTTAATCGTCTATTTTCTACAATTCAAAGAAAAACCAGCGGGAATGTCTCTTTTTTATCGCTTACAGTAGGAGAGCGTGAATATCAATCAGAGTTAAAATTTTCTCGTGCTTCTCTTTTTTCAACGAGTGATTTATTCTCTGGTCTTTATTTTGAGAACGGCTCAATTTCTCGTTTTTCAGATTTTATTGGAATTGAGAAGCGGAAAGTTCTCTCCGAAATTTTGCGCGAAAATCAACAATATCAGCGATGGATTACATTGGATTACAAAGGTCGTTATGATTTCGGACAGCGATATATTGAAAACACTCTTTCCCGCTTTCCGCTGCCTGCGGGCTATGAAATAGATACCAAGCAACAGGGCTTTTTTATGTTTTCCGATAAAAATTCAGAGGATTTTATTTATGCCGCGCTTTTTTCAATTTTTATTGTGTTTATTGTCTGCGCCGCACTTTATGAATCCTTTTCCAAGCCGTTTTTGATTATTTTAGCCGTTCCGATGTCGCTTGCAGGCGTTTTTTTAAGTTTCTATTTTTTTGATGCCAATTTTGGAAGAGGTGGATATGCTTCTATTTTACTTCTCGGTGGAATTGTGGTAAATAATTCAATCGTATTAGTGGATAGAATTATTGCTTCTATTAAACATTCAAATTTTAAGTCGCTGAAAGAGGTCGTTATTACAGCCTCTTTGGAGAGAGTTCGTCCGATTTTAATGACCAGTTTGCTGACGATTGCCTCGCTTTTGCCGCTTCTTCTGCGTTCGGAAAAAAGTAGTATTTGGTATGGGTTAAGCGTTGGTGCGATTGGGGGCATGGTTTCTTCTACGTTGCTTGTTCTACTTATTCTGCCTGCGATATTTTATCTTTTTGAGCGACGTTCTAAAAAAATTTAAGCAAAAAGCGTCCTTTTGAGACGCTTTTCCCTTTTCTATTGGGTGAAAAAGTTTACGCCGCACTGGCTTCTAAGACAGGCTTTTGAATGGCATCTTTATCGTAGTTCAGCACGGGCGAAAGCCATTTTTCTATTTCTTCTACCGATGTGCCTTTTCTTCGGGCATAGTCTTCGACTTGGTCGCGCTCTATTTTGCCAATGGTGAAATACTGCGCGTCTTTATGGGCGATATAGTAGCCGCTGACTGCCGCCGTCGGATACATTGCGCAACTTTCGGTAAGGAAAATTCCTGTTCGGGCTTCCACATCAAGCAGTTCGAAAAGGTCGCGCTTTTCGGTGTGGTCGGGACAAGCGGGATAACCGGGTGCTGGTCTAATGCCTTGATAGGCTTCTCGAATCAGTTCTTCGTTTGTAAAGGATTCATTCGGCGCGTAGCCCCAAAACTCTTTGCGGACGCGCTCGTGCAGATATTCGGCAAAGGCTTCTGCCAATCGGTCGGCAAGGGCTTTGACCATAATTGCGCTATAATCATCTTGCTGTTGTTCATATTTTTTAGCGAGTTCTTCTGCGCCAATACCGGCGGTAACGGCAAACATTCCGAAATAATCTTTTAGCCCAGTTTCTTTTGGCGCAATAAAATCAGCAAGGCATTGATTGGGTAAGTTTTTGGCTTTTTCGCCTTGTTGGCGCAAGAAGTGAACGGTTTTTAAGACAGTCGTGCGCGAGTCATCGGTGTAGAGTTCGACATCATCGCCAATACTATTTGCGGGGAAAATTCCGACCACGCCTTTTGCGGTTAGTGCATTTTCTGCAATGAGTTTATCGAGCATTGTATTCGCATCGTGAAAGAGTTTTGTGGCTTCTTTGCCCACGAGTTCATCGTTTAATATCGCGGGATATTTACCTGCGAGTTCCCACGCTTGGAAGAAGGGTGTCCAATCAATATAGTTACGCAGTTCGGCAAGGGTTACAGAAACATCAAATACGCCGAGTCGATTCGGTTTATAGACGCTCTGTTCGTTCCATTCTATTTTGGTTTTATTTTGGCGCGCAACTTCTATCGGGAGCGATTTTTTTTCTTGCTTGCGCCGGGCGTGGTCTTCGCGCACGAGTTCATATTCGAGTCGCATTTTTTCGATAAACGCCTGTCTTGTTTCAGGCGTAACCAGATTTTGCACCACAGGCACAGAGCGCGAAGCATCAAGCACATGCACGACGGGACCTGAATAATTCGGAGCGATTTTTACGGCGGTATGCACACGCGAGGTTGTTGCGCCACCAATCAGAAGCGGAATCTTAAATCCCTGTCGCTCCATTTCTTTGGCTACGCCGACCATTTCATCAAGCGAGGGCGTAATCAATCCTGATAAGCCAATAATATCAACTTGTTCTTTTTTGGCGGTTTCTAAAATTTTATCGGTTGGAACCATCACGCCTAAATCAATCACTTCAAAATTATTGCATGCAAGAACGACGCTCACGATATTTTTGCCAATATCATGCACATCGCCTTTAACGGTTGCAATTAAGACTTTTGCACTTTTTTTCGTATCGCCAGTTTGGGCTTGGAGTTGTTTTTTTTCGGCTTCAATGAACGGCACTAAATAGGCGACGGCTTTTTTCATCACACGCGCCGATTTGACGACTTGCGGCAAGAACATTTTGCCTGCACCGAATAAATCGCCGACAATGTTCATTCCGTCCATCAAGGGTTTTTCAATGACATCGAGCGGACGTGGATAGTGTTGGCGGGCTTCTTCGGTATCTTGGTCGATATAATCCGTGATACCGTTGATAAGGGCATATTTAAGGCGTTCTTCGACGGGCAAGTTTCGCCATTCATCTTTCTTCTTTTCTTTATTATCGCCGCTTTGATGTTTGATTTGTTCGGCATATTCAATCAATCGCTCGGTTGCATCGGGGCGGCGGTTAAGGAGCACGTCTTCCACACGCGTGCGTAGTTCAGGCTCAATATCATCATAGACTGCCAGTTGCCCTGCATTGACAATGCCCATATCCAATCCTGCCTTGATGGCGTGATACAGAAAGACCGTATGCATGGCTTCGCGCACGGGGTTATTGCCTCTGAACGAGAAAGAAATGTTCGAAATGCCGCCGCTGACTTTGGCGTGGGGTAAGTTTTCTTTAATCCACTTTGTTGCGTTAATAAAATCAACCGCGTAATTGTTATGCTCTTCCATTCCTGTCGCAACGGTAAGCACGTTGGGGTCGAAGATGATGTCGTGCGGATTGAAGCCAACTTCTTCGGTCAAGATTCGATAAGCACGGGCGCAAATTTCAATGCGGCGTTCAAATGTATCGGCTTGCCCTTTTTCATCAAACGCCATGACAACCGTTGCCGCACCATAGCGTTTGATTTTATGCGCATACTCTTTGAACTTTTCTTCGCCTTCTTTGAGCGAAATCGAATTCACAATGCACTTTCCTTGCAAGCATTTCAAGCCTGCTTCAATCACTGACCATTTAGATGAATCAATCATAATCGGCACGCGGGCAATATCTGGCTCGGCGGCAATAAGGTTCAGGAATTTCACCATAGCCGCTTCGGAATCGAGCATACCTTCGTCCATATTGACATCGAGAATTTGCGCACCGTTTTCAACTTGTTGACGCGCAATGGCAAGGGCTTCATCAAACTGACCGTTGAGAATGAGTTTTGCAAACTTCGGAGAGCCAGTAACATTTGTGCGTTCACCAATGTTGATGAAGTTGGTTTCGGGGCGAACGACAAGTGGCTCTAAGCCTGCAAGGCTCATTGTTTTGATGATGTTATTTTTTTTGCGCGGCTTATGTCGTGAGGCAACTTCGACAAAGGCGGCAATATGTTCAGGCGTTGTGCCACAACAGCCACCGATGATGTTGACAAAATTTTCTTTGATGTAATCGTCTAACTGCTTCGCCATAAATTCAGGGGATTCGTCATACTCGCCCATTTCGTTAGGTAAGCCTGCATTGGGATACAGGCTTGTATAGCAATCAGCGATGCGCGCTAATTCTTTGATGAAGGGGCGCATTTGTGCCGAGCCGAGCGCGCAGTTTAAGCCAACAGAAAGCAAATTCGGCGCGTGCGAAATTGAAATCCAAAATGCCTCTGTTGTTTGCCCTGAAAGCGTGCGTCCGCTTTGGTCGACAATCGTGCCTGAAATCATGAGCGGAAGCGATTTGCCTGTTTGGTCGAAGTAGTTTTGAATTGCCGCAATCGCTGCTTTGGTATTGAGCGTATCGGTAATCGTTTCGATAAGAAGCAAATCCACGCCGCCATCAACTAATCCGCGCACTTGTTCAAAATATGCCTCGTAAAGTTGGTCAAATGTAACGGCGCGAAAGCCAGGGTCATTCACATCAGGCGACATTGAGGCAAGTTTCGTGGTCGGTCCAATCGCCCCAGCGACAAAACGCGGCTTGTTCGGATTCTTCTTTGTGAATTCTTCTGCCACTTCTTTGGCAAGCCGTGCCGATTGAAGATTCATCTCATAAACCAAATGTTCCATGCGGTAATCGGCTTGCGAGATGGCATTCGCACTGAACGTGTTGGTTTCAATAATATCGGCACCTACTTCCAAATACTGTCGATGAATGCCTTGAATAATCTGCGGCTGTGTGAGCGAGAGCAGTTCGTTGTTGCCTTTGAGTCCGTCTTTTGGCTTATTGAACGATTCTTTATCGAGATGCGTGTGCACACAGGCTTCGCTGTGCTCGTGATGGTGGTCGTGGTGGTGATGCTCCTCGCGGTCAATGCCTGTGCCGCTTTGTGCATGCGCTTCGTGCAACAGTTCATCGAGTTTGCGTTCATTGGCTTCGGCAATGGGGTCGTGCGGCAGTTTCACATTGAAATCTTTGAACCGCTCGCCTCTGTAATCGGCTTCGGTGAGCCGATGGCGTTGAATCATCGTTCCCATTGCGCCATCAATAACGAGAACGCGCTCTTCGAGTAACTCCTGAATGCTCTTGCTCATGTCGCTAAAAGTGATTGAATTGACTTCAAAGAATCTTCGAAAACAAAAAGCCTTTCCGACGGGAAAGGCTCGTGTGAAACTTTATGTGCCGCTTGAAATCACTTGATTTGATGCGGTTCTATGGACACTTACGGCTTTTCCGTCGTGATTTCCTTTCGGAAACCGCTTTGCGCTGTGTCCATAGATAATGGTGCGAAAAGCGTTGCAAATATACGGCAATTCCTGAAACTTTCAATGCGGTTCTTTCTGTAACTTGCGTGGATTTCCAATCATCTCGTTTTGCTCATGATAGTTACTTTGCCGATTCAAATCGGTCCTACTTATCGTGATGTGCTTTTGGCGCGTGAGCGTATTCAGCCGTTCATTAAGCGCACGCCTGTGATGACCTCTGAAAGTCTCAACCGCCTTACCCAAGCCGACCTTTACTTCAAGTGCGAAAATTTGCAGAAAGTTGGCGCGTTCAAATTTCGGGGCGCGTGCAATGCCGTGTTTTCGCTTTCCGATGACAAGGCAAGAAACGGCGTTGCAACACATTCATCAGGCAATCACGCGGCGGCACTCGCCCTTGCGGCACGCTTGCGCGGCATTTCCGCAACGATTGTCATGCCCAAGAACGCACCCAGCGTGAAAGTTGATGCCGTCAAAGGCTACGGCGGCACGATTGTGTTTTGCGAACCTACCTTGCACGCTCGCGAAAGCACTTTGACCTCGATTGTGGAACAAACCGGCGCAACGTTTATTCCGCCCTACAACTACTGCCCCGTGATTGCAGGACAAGGCACAGCGGCACTTGAACTTCTCGAAGACACGCCCTCTCTCGATATGCTCATTGCACCGATTGGCGGCGGCGGATTGATTTCAGGCACAGCCCTCGCAACCATCGGAAAAAGTCCAACAACCCAAGTCATTGGCGCAGAACCCGCAAATGCTGACGACGCATTCCGTTCATTCAACGCGCACACGCTACTTCCACAAACCGCGCCAAATACGATTGCCGACGGTCTGCTCACCTCGCTTGGCAACATTACCTTTTCCATCATTCAGCGTCATGTCTCTCGCATTTTCACCGCCAAAGAAGAAAGCATTATTCAAGCGATGAAACTCGTTTGGGAACGCATGAAACTCATCATTGAGCCTTCTGCCGCTGTGCCGCTTGCCGTTGTGCTTGAACACGCCGATTTCTTTTCAGGCAAACGAATCGGCATTATCTTTTCAGGCGGAAATGTGGATTTAAGCAAGCGTTTCTGGTAACTTTTTCAAACCTTAAAAAATCCAACAAGATGTCTTACCAACACATTCTCGTAACCCAAGAACCCGACACCAAAATTGCTATTGTGCAACTCAATCGCCCACACGCCCTCAATGCGCTAAACTTTGAGTTGATGAACGAACTGCTTTCGGCGTTCAGAGCCTTTGCGAAAGAGCCTTCTCTCAACGCCGTTGTGCTGACGGGCAACGACAAAGCCTTCGCCGCAGGTGCCGACATCAAAGAAATGGCAACTGCAACAAGTGCCGAAATGCTCACCAACGGATACTTGGAACTGTGGGACGAACTGCACACGTTCAAGAAGCCGATTGTGGCGGCGGTTTCGGGCTACTGTCTTGGCGGCGGCGCAGAACTGGCAATGGTCTGCGATATGATTGTTGCTTCGGAAACGGCGAAGTTTGGTCAGCCTGAAATCAATATCGGCGTGATTCCCGGTGCAGGTGGCACGCAACGCCTCACGCGCCTTGTCGGCAAAGTCAAAGCGATGGAACTGATTTTGACTGGGCGACAATTCACCGCCGAAGAAGCCTTATCAATGGGATTGATTAACAAAATCGCACCTGTGGCATCTTACCTTGATGAAGCCAAAAAACTTGCGATTGAAATTGCTTCGAAACCACCGATTGCGGTTCGGCTTGCCAAAGAAGCCGTGCTTCGCGCCGCTTCAACGAACCTCAATGAAGATGTGGAATTTGAACGCCGACTTTTCGCCCTTCTCTTCGCAACCGAAGATATGCGCGAAGGCATGAAAGCGTTTATTGAAAAACGAAAACCAGTTTGGAAAGGGTGTTGAGATAAGACTTACTACATCACAAGAACGCTTAATTAAAGCAACATTGCCCTATCCTTTGACCTCACCTGTTTTGGCTTCGCCAAAACGTCCCTCTCCTTACGAAAGGAGAGGGACGTCGCACCGCGACAGGGTGAGGTTACATTCGCTCTCCTTTGTTTTTTGAACGATTTTCAATGTAGTAAGTCTATAATTAAAGTGGGAACGCTCCGCCACAGCGATTGTCGCGGAGCGATTGGCTGAACTTGATTACGATTGGGTTTCGGCAGGTTTGGCGGTGCGTTCTTTGACTTTTGTTGCCGCTTTGCCCGTGCGCTCGCGCAAGTAGAAGAGTTTTGCACGGCGGGCTTTGCCTTCTTTCACCACTTCAATTTTCGCAATGCTCGGCGAGTGAATCGGAAAGATACGCTCTACGCCCACGCCGTTTGAGATTTTGCGCACCGTGAAAGTTTCTGACATTCCTGTACCTCTGCGGTTAATCACAATGCCTTGATATTGTTGGATACGCTCTTTATCGCCTTCCACCACACGCACATGAACATTGACCGTATCCGATGGGCGAAACGGCGGAATATCCGCTTTCTTGAAGCCTGCTTCCACTAATTGAATTTTGTCCATAATTGATTTCCGTTAGAAGTTAAACTTATTGAGTTTTGATTTATTGTTTTGCGTCGTTTTTGTTGTCAAGCAAATCGGGTCGTCGTTGTTTGGTTCGTTCTAAGGCGTTTTGCACTTGCCACTCACGGATTTTCGCGTGATGTCCTGAAAGAAGCACGTCAGGCACTTTCATGCCGCGAAAGTCAGCAGGGCGCGTGTAATGCGCGCAATCGAGCAATCCTGTTTGGAACGAATCGAGCAACGCCGATTCCGAATCGTTCATCGCATTTGGAATCAATCGCACAATGCTATCAATGAACACTAATGCGGGCAGTTCGCCACCTGAAAGCACATAATCGCCGATTGAAATTTCTTTTGTTATCAATGCTTGGCGCACGCGCTCATCAACGCCTTTGTAGTGTCCGCACAAGACAATCAAATTTTTTTTCAAAGAACACTCGTTAGCAAGGCTTTGCGTGAGTGTTTCGCCGTCGGGCGTCATAAAAATCACTTCGTCATAGTCGCGTTCGGCTTTCAACTTTTCAATGCACGCAAAAATCGGTTCAGGTTTCATAATCATACCAGAGCCGCCGCCGAAAGGCGCATCATCAACTTGCTTGTATCGCCCCAATCCATAGTCGTGCAAATTGTGAACTTCAATCTCGACTAATCCTTTCTCTTTGGCAATTCTCACAATGCCGTTTTCAAGGGGACTTTTGAGGTATTGCGGCATTACAGTCAGAATATCAATGCGCATCACAAGAACTCTTCATGTCGTTTGACTTTGATATAGCCTTCAGTCAGATTGACTTCTTCAATAAACTCGGAAATTGCAGGCATCAAGATTTTTTTTCCACTATTGAGCGAAACTTCATAGACATCGTTCGATGGAATTTTTATCACATCGGTTAGCGTGCCAATACTGCTTTTTCCGTTAAGAACTGTAAGTCCTATCAATTCGTGAATGTAGGCGACATCGCCTTTGAGTTTTGGCAAATCGGTTGTTTCAATGAACAACCTTTTTCCGACTAATTTTTGCGCTTGTTCGGGCGTTTCAATGCCAACAAAACCGTAAGTTGCAACCGTCGGCGCAACCGAGACCGAACGCACCTCAATTGGCGTTGCTGTATCGGGCGTGTTTCCAATCCAAAGTTTTTTTCGTTGTTTAAGGCGTTCAGGGAAGTCAGTTTCAAGTGCGACTTTGACTTCCCCTTTCAGACCTTTGACTTTGACAATTTGTCCGATTTGCAAGCGTTGTATCACGTTGCATTAGGAAGTGGCTTCAGCTTTTTTGGCTTCGGCTTCTTTCTTGGCTTTGCGGCGGCGAGCTTTGCGTTCTAAGTTTCGCATCAGTCGCGCCTTTCGCATCTCTTCCCACTTTTGCATTTCGGCATTGATTTCTTCTTCGCTCTTTCCTTTCTTTTTGAGGTAGAGGCGATAAAGCAATCCTGTGCCGCGAATCAGACTGCGTGCGGTGTCCGTTGGCTGTGCGCCGATACTGAGCCAATAGGCAACACGGTCCTCTTTGAGTTCGACCTTGTGCGGACGTGCTTTCGGCGTGTATTGCCCCAATACTTCCAAGAATGCGCCGTCGCGTCGGGCGCGGGCGTCTGTCGCCACAATTTGATAAATCGGCAGTTTCTTTCTGCCCGTGCGTCTCAATCTAATTTTAACCAATTCGGTATTCGGTTTATGTTGAAAAAATGATGTCGTTTGAAACTCGTTATCGCCGTGCCGCCAAGCGTTCAATCGGAATGTTTTGCGCGGTGATGCGTCGCCCTGCTTTATCTAATTTTGTTAGCGACTTCATCATTTTTTTCATTTCTGCAAATTGCTTGAGCAGGCTATTGACTTCCTGAACGGTCGTGCCGCTTCCTTTTGCGATTCTTGCCCGGCGGCTTCCGTTGATAATGTCAGGGTTGCGTCGTTCCTCTTTCGTCATCGAACAAATGATAGCTTCGACGCGCTTGATTTCTCTTTCGTTGATTTGGTCTGTGGGAATCACCTTGTTCATACCCGGAATCATTGAAATCAGGCTTTGAAGTGAGCCCATTTTCTTAATCTCTTGAATCTGCGCGTAAAAGTCATCAAAGTCAAATTCGTTTTTAAGCAGTTTCTTTTGCAGTTCTTCGGTCTTTTTGAGGTCTAAGCGTTCTTGTGCGCGCTCTACGAAACTGACAATATCGCCCATTCCGAGAATGCGTTGCGCCATGCGGTCGGGATAAAAAATATCGAGGTCGTCGACTTTTTCACCACTGCTCACAAATTTAATCGGCTTATTGACCACACTTTTAATGGAGAGAGCCGCACCGCCGCGTGTGTCGCCGTCCATTTTTGTCAGCACCACGCCGTCGAAGTCTAATCGGTCGTTGAAGGCTTTTGCCGTATTGACTGCCTCTTGCCCAATCATTGCATCAACCACGAACAAAATTTCTTCGGGGTTCAGCATCTTTTTGAGCGTTTCGGCTTCTTGCATCATTTCTTCATCAATCTGCAAGCGTCCGGCAGTGTCGATGATAGCAATATCGCGTGCGTTTTGTTTTGCGTATTCAATGCCGAGTGTTGCGGCTTTAATTGCATCTTTTTCATCGATAGCGAAGACAGGGATTTCGATTTGCGCGCCCAACGTTTTGAGTTGGTCAATGGCGGCAGGTCGATAGACGTCGGCGGCAATAAGGAGCGGATTACGCCCGCGCTTTTTGAGATGAAGTGCTAATTTTGCCGCAAAGGTCGTTTTCCCTGCACCTTGCAAGCCCGCAACCATAATCACCGCTGGAATGCGATTGGTTTTGAGATTCAAATCGACTTGCTTGCCGCCCATCATGTCTTTGAGTTCATCAAAGACAATTTTGACAATCATCTGCGAGGGCGAAACGCTTTTAATGACTTCTGCGCCGAGTGCTTTTTTGCGAACTTGCTCGATAAAATTTTTTGTAACGGCATAATTGACATCTGCGTCCAACAACGCACGCTTAATATCGCGCAACGCATTGCCGATATTGACTTCATTGATTCGTGCTTGCCCTGATAGTTTCCTTAGCGCAGAATCAAGTTTATCGCTGAGTGTTTCAAACATAAAAGTTTTCAAAAATCCACGTTCACTAACATTTCAATCGCAGGCGTTCTTGCCTGAACACGGTTGAAAATCCTTGATGTTGGTAAAAAATCTTAAACAAGGACGGCAAAGATAAAAAAAGGTATATGGCGTGCAAAACTGCCCTTGTGGTTGTTGCTGTCTTTCTCGAATCTTCACGCTTTGTTGTAATTTCGCACTTCCAATTTTTAACGGTTATGTGGAAACTGGCTCAACTCTACTCGGCGTCGATTGAAGAGAAACTCAAAGAGATTGTTTTCTCGATGCAGGAATTTCTTTTCTTTTCGCTTCGTGCGTTTCGTGCGATTGGGGCTTGCAAACGTTATTGGCGCGATGTGCTTGACCAAGCCTACATCTGCGGCACGGAATCACTGCCGATTTTGATGGTCAGTGCGCTTTCGATTGGCTCATTGATTGTGATTGAAGTGGGTCATCAACTTGCGGAGTTTGGCGCGAAAACGATGACGGGTCGGAGTGTTGCGCTGTCGGTAGTGCGAGAAATTAGTCCGCTCGTGGCAGGCTTGATGCTTGCGGCGCGCGTTGGAGCGCGTAATAGTTCTGAACTTGGCGCGATGCAAATTTCCGAACAAATCGATGCGCTTCGCGCCTTTGGCACTGACCCGATTGCCAAACTTGTTGTGCCGCGCCTTGTGGCCTCGTTTTTGATGTTCGTTCCGCTTATCGCCCTTTGCGACCTTGTCGGACTGATTAGCGGTGCCTACCTTGCCGAGTGGGATTTACATTTGGATAGAGGCATTTATTGGAACTCGGTTATTGACATCTTGCGCCCAATGGATTGGGTCGTGGGCTTTTCCAAACCGCCCGTGTTTGCGATTGGCATTTCGCTGATTAGTTGCTACACAGGATTTAGCACCACTGGCGGAACGGCAGGCGTTGGCAAAAACACGATTAAAGGTATTGTGTATTCTTCTGCCTTCGTTTTAGTGATGAATTTTTATCTCTCCAAAGTGATTCTCGACCTCATGCGCGGTTAATCAAACGCTTCTCTCATGATTGAACTTCGGAATGTCTCGCTTCGATACGGCTCACGCGAGATTTTGAAAGACGTGTCGCTCACGATTGAAGACAAAAAAATTAAAGCCATTCTCGGTCCTTCAGGCGCAGGCAAAAGCACTATTATCAAATTGATGTTAGGATTGATTAAACCGACATCAGGACAAGTTTTGGTTGATGATGTCGACATCACGCATTTCAGCGAGGTTGAACTGTTTCCGATTCGTCAAAAAATGGGCATTGTCTTTCAAGGCAACGCGCTCTTTGATTCTATGACGATTACAGAAAACATGAGTTTTTTTTTGCGTGAGAACTTGAACTTGCCTGAAAGCGAAATTGCCGCACGTGTTCATGAGCAAATAAAGTTTGCAGGATTAGAAGGATTTGAAAACAGCCTTCCTGATAGTTTATCGGGCGGTATGCGCAAGCGTGTAGCGATTGGTCGCGCCTTGATTTTCCACCCCAAAATGGTTCTCTTTGATGAACCTACGGCGGGACTTGACCCTGTTAGTTCAAAAAAAATCTTGGATTTAATCAAACGCCTTCAAAGTGAGATTGGACTTGGTGCAGTGATTGTTACACACATCTTGCAAGATGTCTTCGCAGTGGCTGATTCTGTTGCGGTGCTGTATCAAGGCAAAATTATCTTCAACGACGTGCCACAAAAACTTTACGACTCAACACATTCATTCATAACATCATTTTTATCTAACCCAGAAGATTAACTTCACTCGCTTCAATGTCATCTTCACGCGGAAATCTTCAATGGCGCGACCTTCGCACGGGGCTTATCTTTGTCATCGGGCTAATCGTTGCCGCCGTTCTACTTCTGATTGTCGGTAGAAATAGCCCTGTTGTCAATAGGTTTATTGACCTCAAAATTTTCGTTCAAGATATTGAAGGGCTTGCTGAAAACAACTTCGTGGCGATTTCAGGCAAGAAGGTTGGCACTGTTCAAGCTATGACAATTAAAGAGCGTAACGACACTATCGGCGTTGAAGTGCTGATGAGCGTGCGTGCTGAATTTCAGCCTGTTATTACCAAAGATTCAAAAGCGAAAATCAAGCCACTGGGCGTGTTGGGCGATAAGTATGTCGACATCACGCTTGGCAGTGGTGAACCTGTCTCCGATGGCGACTTCTTACTCGTTGAAAAAGATTTGGGACTTGCCGACCTTACCACCGAAGGCGTTAAACTGATTCGCAACTTGAACGATGTGTTAGAAAAAATCAATCGCGGGGAAGGCACGCTCGGCAAATTGATTACTTCATCGGAACTTGTCGATAAACTTACGCGCACCGCAGATAATTTAGAGCGCGTTTCTGCCTTGCTTGCTTCTAATCAAGGGTTAGCAGGACGCTTGATGAACGACTCCGAACTCGCTAATCGCTTTGCTAACATTATGAAGGATTTGGAAGCCATCACAGCATCACTTCGTGAGGGCAAAGGCTCAATGGGAAAACTCTTGGTCGATGACTCGTTCTACAACACCCTAAACACCACAACAAAACGCCTTGATTCGCTTATCTCTAGGTTGCAAAATCCATCAGGCACAATCGGCAAATTAACAACAGATTCTCTGCTGTATCATAATCTGAATCGTTCTTCCCTTGCACTTGATTCGCTTTTGCGCGACTTAAAAGCAAACCCCAGCCGATATATCAACGTGCGCGTGTTTTAAGGTCTGCACGCCTAACTTTGACCCGCCATGCAGACCTTTCACACGAGTTTCAATCACTTTTTGTAGACAATTTTGCGAATCGTGTCGAACTGCAAGTAAGGATACTCGCGTTGCACGTGTTCGATGGCGTCAGCGGCGGAAAGCCGTTGTGCGCGCGCATTTTTGAAAATTTGCCGAATGTGATAGTCGCGAAGTTGCTTTTCATCAAGCAATCGGTGAGCACGCAGCTTTGAGAGAACTTCGTCTGAAACGAAATCACGGATTGGGTTTCGCATCTTTTTCTTCGGTTAAGTTTCAGTTGATAATGATTGTTAAAGAATCGGCGCAAGTATGGTAGTTCGCCAAATGTTCAAAGTCATTATCACTGTTTGATGCGATGTTCTCCGCTTTCGATTAGGTTTGTTGTGATTTTAATGGCTCAAATATAGAACGGCAAACTTATATTTGCAACTTCTCTGCAAAAAACAAAACTATCAATCATGACTAAAAAACATCTTGAACATCTTTTCCAAAGTTTTGAAAAAAAGCGCGTTGCGGTTGTTGGCGATGTGATGTTGGATAAATACATCTTTGGCAAAGTTGAGCGTATTTCGCCTGAAGCCCCTGTGCCTGTGATTGATGTTTCTTCGCAAAGTTATCGTTTAGGTGGTGCGGCAAATGTGGCAACCAACCTTCGCTCGCTTGGCGCAACCGCACTGCTTTTCGGCGTGATTGGCGATGACGACGATGGCGCAATCCTTGCTTTGCAATTACACAAAGAACATCTTTCTGCCGATTTTCTTGTAACCGAACACACGCGCCCAACTACCGCTAAAACCCGTGTCATTGCTCAAAACCATCACATTGTCCGTATTGACTCCGAAACACGCGCCCCAATTTCAAGTGCAACGGAACGCACCATACTTGCACTTCTTTCCGAACATCTCCACACCCTCGATGCGATTATCTTTGAAGACTATAACAAAGGTGTGCTCACTGCAACGCTTATCAAAAAAATTATTGCGATGGCTAAAAAGCACGACATACCCATCACCGTTGACCCAAAGAAAGACAACTTTTTTGAATACAAACACGCCACTGTCTTTAAGCCTAATCTCAAAGAAATTTCTGACGCACTCGGACGCAAGTTCAGCAACAGCGATAGCGATGCCACACTTGCCTGTGATATGCTTCAGAAGAAAATCAAGGCGAAAAACATTGTTCTTACGCGCAGTGAAAAAGGCATGACGGTTTTCAATGGAAAGGCAGAACATATCCCATCAATGGCGTTGGAGGTCGCCGATGTTTCAGGTGCAGGCGATACCGTGATTGCCACTTTGACCGTTGCACTTTCGGCAGGATTAGATATTACAACGGCGGCAAAAGTCGCTAATCTTGCCGCAGGCATAGTTTGTGCAGAAGTCGGTGCCGTTGCCGTAGATAAGCAAAAACTTTTTTCGGCTTGCACGCGCTATTTCAGTTCTGCGCCTACTTCTTAATTTTGAAGTTGAACGGAATCACAATCGCACCCGCAACAGTTTTTCCACCTGACACTCTCGCAGGTTTGAACTGTGTATCTTCCGTCAAAACACGCATGACTTCGGCGTCGAGAATCGGATTGATGCTTTTGAGAAAGTTGACCTTCACAATGTTACCCGACTTATCGACAAACACTTGTGCAATCGCTTTGCCTTCCACACCGGCTTTTAAGGCAAGGTCGGGATACTTGATATTTTTGTAAATCTGTTCAACCCCGCCGACAATTTCGACATTGCTTTCTAATGTCGCCACTTGCTCCATGTCATCAGCATTGATATTTTCTTCGGTGAGATTGATAAGTTCTTCTGCTCCTTTGTCGTCTTCATCATTATCGCTTTTGAGTTGTGCGACAATTTCTTTCCGCATTTCAGGGGTTTTATCTACTGCTACCACTTCAACTGACTCTTTTTTCTTCTCGACAGGCACGGTCTTCTTGACAGCGGTAGATGTAGATTTCTTCGTTTCGGCAAACACTACATTTTCTTCTGCTTCTTCGGTGCCTAACTTTACATCGACTCGCGTGATTGAGTTTGCAACCACTGCTAATTCGGAATTCCAAGTGCTGTAACCGCGCTTGTAGGTTCGAATCTTGTAGGTTTCAGGTGGGACATTCAGAAAGGTATAGTAGCCTTGTGCATTTGAGACTGCCGCCTGCGTTACAGTTGTAGAGGTGATATAGATGGTTGCTCCAGCCACAGGTTTGCCTGAACTATCCAACACGCGCCCCATTAAACGTCCTTGTTGCCCGAAGGCTTCAATCCTGAACACAAAACATAGCGAGATAATTGCAACAGCAACGCTCATGCGCTTTGGTGTTTGATGCAAGTTACCCATTGTCATATTCTACTTAAAAATGTTGTAGTAAAAATGCTTCCAACGTTTTCAGCCGCACGTATAGTGCTTTTCCAAAATTGAAATGAAGTTATCTCTCGCTTGTGAGATTTGCAAGCGTTTTTGCTTTTGGAAAAAGATTCACGGCTTCTTTGAGAACAGTATCTTCCAAAATGAGAATTGATGTTTGTGCTTTCCAGCCCCAGAGTTGTCGCGCCAATGTGGCTTTTACCATGTTTTTGAAATAGCGTTCATCTTGTTTGTACTCGCGCTCATTGAACGGAATATCTTTCTTTGCCGCCAATCCAATCAGCGATTGCATCATAGATTCAGAGACAACAAAGTTTTTTCGGAAGTCATCGACTTTTTCGTAGGTCTGTTTGAGTGATTTATTTTGGTCAAGGTAAGTTAAGGCAAATTCGTCGAAGATTTGTTTGGCAAGCATTTGGCGGTAGTAAGGCGTGAGCGTATCGTTCCAACAGAAGTAATCGGGAATAATGCCGCCTCCGCCCAGCACAATGCGCCCAAGTGGGGTTTTGAACACTTCGTGGGTTGAATCGCGCTCGACAAAGGTTGCCGCTTCAACGGGTTTGCGAGTTAGGCTCCAAATTTTTTTGGCTTCGCTTTCAAAGAAGTGTTCGTCTTTGTCGCGCTCGGAAAGTTCGTTGTAGTATTCTTCTCTGCCGCGTTTGCCATTGCCATACTTGCGCTGAATGAGCCGCCCTAAGGGCGTGTAGTACTTTGAAATCGTTACACGAATTGCTGATGAATCAGGCAAGTCAAACTGTCGTTGCACCAGTCCTTTTCCAAACGAGGTTTCGCCGACAATCAGCGCACGGTCGTAATCTTGCAACGCACCCGCCACAATTTCCGATGCTGATGCACTCCCACGATTGATAAGCACCACAACCGATTCTTTCTCAAACATATCATTTGGCTTTGAAAAGAAATCTTCATCTTTGACATGCGCGCCACGTGTGTAAACGATTTTCTTCATTCCGCCGATAAATTCGTCTGCAACTTTGATGGCTTGGTCTAAATAGCCACCTGGGTTTCCCCGCAAATCCAACACAAGTTGCGTCATACCTTGTGCTTTAAGCGATTTCATCGCGTCCGAGAACTCATCGTAGGTGGTTTGCACGAAGCGGTCGAGTTTGATGTAGCCGGTTTTATCGTCAAGCATTAGAACCGCGCCAACGCTGTATGTGGGAATTTTATCGCGCGTAATAGTGAAAACAAGCGGCACCGGTTCTCCTTGGCGAATCACTTTGATGCTGACTTTCGTGCCTTTTTGTCCGCGCAATTTTCGGATAACATCATCTCGCGTAATGCCGATTGCGCTTGAATCATCAATCGCGATAATTCGGTCGCCAGATTGAACACCAATTTTTTCGCTCGGTCCACCTGCAACTGGTGCCACAACAACGAGTGTATCGGCAATAATATCAAACTCTACGCCGATGCCTTCGAAGTTGCCTTGAAATTCCTCTTTGGATTTGCGCACTTGTGCAGGGGTCATATAAACGGAATGTGGGTCTAATTGCTCTAAGATTCCTCTAATGGCACTTTCGGTCAGTTTTGTATCGTCGACATTCTCCACATAATTTTTTTTGACAATCGAGACTACTTGCCCAACTTTTGCGGCTGAATCTGTCACGCCAAATTGTAACTTACTTCCAACGATAAGCCCGAACACGATTGCGCCTATAATCAGTAAAACTCCGACAACAACTCGCATGTGTGATTGAATTGGAGTTAAACAATGTGAGAGAATCTACATTCATTTTGTCAAAAAAAACAAGGCGTCCCGAAGTAACTTTTTCGGAACGCCCACCCCAAACAAATAACCACGATGAAAAAAATCGCTTACTTTTTATCGCTGAGTGTTTTAGTTAGTTGCTCATCAAGAAGTGCGCTGAAATTATCATCAAAGATGTTCGAGAGATCGACTTCCACTTCTTCTGATGCGATGACTTCCAAGAGTTTTACTTTGGCTTGCTTGGAGTAGATGCGAATTGTTCCAGGTGGAATTGATGCTTTGAAGATAATTTCAAGTAAATACTTTTCGTTGAGGCTTAATAAGTAAATGCTCCGTGATTCTCCTTCGTGAAATAGCACTTCAAACGATGCTTTCTCGCCGATTTGTTTTGCCATTTCAGCAGTGGCAACGAAGTTCGAGGCGGCAAGCACGCTGAAAATTTCAAGGTCTCGGTCTAACAATCCGCCATACTTTGCCAGAATTTGCCCTGTCATGTCACCAAGAATCACTGCTGATGACCCTGTCTTCGCCGCAAATTCTTTCAAAATTTTTTCAGCGGCGCTGATTTGGGCTTCCGTAAGGACAACCTTTCTAAACTCGTCTTTTCCCGTGAGGCTCATGTTGAATTTGGTTTAAAGTTGTTTTTGTATTTCGGGAACAAATTTTGCCACTTGGTAGCGGATGTTTCCGAGCATTGCACTTTGGTCAGCGATAACGGTCAAAATAATGTTCCCGTCGGGAAAAATTCTCGATAGGATAATTCCGTTTTCATACTCCACCATGCTTTGCTCGACTTTTCCAACATTGAGTTCATTACCGATGCTCTCTGAACTATGCAACCCACCAATAACGATTGCGCCGACTGTCTCCATATCGACCTTGCCATTGCGCGTCTTCTGTTCAATCACAAATCCATCTCTTCCAATCAGTGCTACGGCTTTTACACCATCGACTTTCACAAGGTTGCTGAGCAACTCCGATATTTCGGGCATATAAAGATTTGTGTATTATGAAAATGTAACAAACTTAGATTGAAGTTAATTCACAACCAGTCGCTGATTCAGTTGTTAAGTGTGAAAATGTTTGATGAAATATATCGGATTACGGTAAATTTACAAAACTCCAAGTGCCTTGTTTTATTAAGTTTTGTTTAATTGCAGATAATCGCCGCTCATTCGGTTTATGACAAGGGTTTCTATATCACATGAAAAATTACCTTTTCAATCGGCTTTTCTTTCTTTTCTTTGTTTTGTTCTCTCTTCCACAGATTGTTTTTGCTCAATCGGATTCAAGTGCCTTTTCATCGCTCTCGACTTCTGAAACTGTCTTGCCGCAGTTTCTTGACCGCTCTTCATCATTCTTGGATTCAAGCGAAACTATTTGGAACGACCTTCTCCAAAGCCTTTTTCAAGATACCATTTTACTTTCCGATTCAGCACGCTCTTTGTTTTATGCCACTGCGCAATCTGTTGACAGCATCTTCAACTCACATCTTTTTCAAGCACGCACGCGCCTTGTCCCTTCTGAACATTCCTCTCTTTTACTCACGGAACAGATTCATCGCGAACAGGCACGATTAGCCGATATGATGCTTACGCTCTACGATTCGCTCTCGCGTGCCTTTGATGCCCTGCTTCCGCCAAGAACGACAGCGCGCAAGACACTCGCAATAGATTACAAAAAACTTTTAGATAACTTGTTGGAGACACGTGCCTTATCACATCGTTTTTATTTCAGCACGGCGTATCAAAGCCGCTCGGTGTGGCGCGGCATTGACCAAAATTCGGGCAATGGGGCTTATTCGCTTTCGGCAACCTATCAGCATCGCACGGGATTGTTTCTTTCAGCCAGCGCACTCGGCTTGCAAGGACAGCCCCAAGCCCTTGACCAACTCTCGCTCACACTTGGCATTGATTACAACTTTTTTGAGAATGTGTTTCTCTCGCTTGCCTACACACGATACCATTACAGCGATTCAAGCGTGCAAGCCCGCGCAAGCATCAACAGCGATTTGACTTTTTGGATTTCGTATCCAACCGCATGGCTTACGCCATCACTCACGCTCATTTGGGCTATCGGCGAGAACAAGAACGATTTTTTTTGTGATTGGGAAATTTCTCGCGCGTTTTTACTCTCACAATTTTCTACGAGCCGACTTGTGCTTACGCCAAGCCTTCGCGGCGAGTATGGCACAATTTCCAATGTTCGTGCTATTGCGCGGCGGGTGCGTCCAAATCAGCCGTTGCAAACAAGCCTTGTGCAGTCTTCGCCGTTTGTGCTCACGAACTACAATCTTTCCCTCTCTCTGCTTTACAGCATCGGGAGTTTTCACATCGTGCCTGAATTTCTTTTTGTTGTTCCTATCAATGTGTCGAGCCTGACGATTACGCGCGTCGGAGCCCTGAACCCGATTCTTTCAAACTCGCGCACCTTTTCGCAAGGCGGCAGTTCCTTTGGATATTTTTCCGTCAGTTTTTCCTACTTGCTTTGAATGCTTTATCTTTGTGCCGTCACTTCAACTTCTGATTTTCAGAACACTTAAACTTCATCAACTCACATGAAAACCACAGTCTGCCTCATCTCACTATCGCTCTTGCTTGCCGCTTGCGGTCCGAGTGCCGAACAAACCAAACTTCTTAGCGACTTCAAATCGACGGTCGAACAACTTGCTTCACAAGACAAGTCCTTCCAAGAAGCAGAACAATCAATGGAAAAAATGCACGCCGAGATGGAGCAAAAACACAATGAGCTTAAAGCCAAAGGCGTTGAGATGCCCGCTCATGACTCCATCATCGCCGTTCATCAAAAGCTCACCAAAGCGCATGAAGAAATGCACGAGAGACACAAGAAAATGATTGCCAATTACCAAGCCAAACTTGATGCTTTCACAAAGAAAATGCCACCTGTCGAAGAACTCAAAAAAGCCTACGCTTCAGCAATGAGCGATTTAGAAAATTTGAAAAAAGATTATGAGAAAATGAAAGCTGACCACGAACAAATGCACAAAGACCACGCCCAAATGGAATCCGACCACGCAAAATTGGCAACCGACTCCAACAAGAAGAAAAAGTAACGCTCGCTTTAATGCCGAAAAAAACCTCGTTCAACGATTTAGTGACGGCAATTAGCAAGGGCAACATTGAGCCTGTGTATTTTTTCTATGGCAAAGAAGATTTCCTGATTGAAGAATTGATTAACCTGCTCCGTGCCAAAGTCTTTCGTTCAGAAGATGATGCACGCGCAAATTTTACCGTCCTTTATGGCGGCGCAGGCGCAGAAAAACCTATCTCACTTGGCGACATTCTCTCTGCCGCCTCTGCCTACGGAATGTTTGCCGAACAAAAAATGATTGTCGTGCGTGAGTTCGACAAAGTTCAAAAGCCGAAAAAAGACCTTCAAAAATCCACCTACAACGCCCTTGCCGAGTATGTCAAGAATCCGCTTGAAACAACAGTACTGGTGCTTTGTGCAGGCGAACTTGATAAAAAGGAACTTGCCAAAGAGCCGTTTTCAATTTTGGATTCGGTGGGATATGAATTTTCGCCCTTGCGCGATATGTCGGGCTTTGCTGACGATTACGCCAAACGCTTGGGTTGGCGGCTCACGCCTGAAGCCTTGCGGCTCTTGGTGATGTATGCCGGAAGTTCCGCACGCGATATTGGAAACGAACTGCAAAAACTGACGCTCTACGCAGGCAATCGTGAAGACAAAACACTGACAGAAAAAGATGTTTTGGAAGTCGTTGGCGTTTCGCGCGAGTATAATGTGTTTGAGCTTCAAAAGGCGATTTGTAGCCGCGACCTTCGGCAGTCGTCAGGCATTGCGCTTAAAATTTTAGAGAAGGAAGAGCCTGTCTCGATTGTCAATACTTTGACCGTATTTTTTACGCGGCTGTGGAAATTACAGTCGCCTGTTCTTCAACGAATGTCGGAACAAGATGCGGCGAAAGAACTTGGAATGTTCGGCGGACAAGCCTTTTTCTTGCGTGAGTACAAACAATACGCCATGCAATTTACGCCCACACAAATTGAACGCGCCTTGTTAGCATTGAGCCATGCTGACCAAACACTCAAAGGAATCGCGCCACCGATTGAGCGTCCGCTCTTGATGCTGAAATTGATTCGCGAAATTTTATCGTGAATGTTATTTTGATTAACACAGTCCAACATCATCAACTCTAAACTCGCACGAATGTCGGTCATTAATCTCGTCAAACACATTCTTTGCCCCGTTGATTTTTCGGAAAAATCTCTCCAAGTCATTGACCATGCCTTGCGCCTCTCCGATGTCTTTAGGGCAAAAATTTCCGTGCTGAATGTCATTGATGATTCTTCACCAGAATATGCCGCATATCGCCGTAGCGAAAAAGATGTGCAAACGCTTCGCCGCACGCTTGAACAAGATTCGCAGAATCGAATGAA
>Ga0308389_1000539_pt1 | contig 27629 bp, 22 predicted proteins | sample Hotspr2Sample148_FD_202362 | JGI IMG/M metagenome (GOLD analysis project Ga0308389, IMG submission 202362) | Hot spring phototrophic mat microbial communities from Mushroom Spring, Yellowstone National Park, Wyoming, United States - 20040719_148 ... | reverse complement strand
ATTCGAGCTTTTGCTTCTTTATTAGCCATTGAAAATCCTCTTTGTATTAAGATTAAATTGTTTCTTAGATTAAAATAAATTTATAAATCTACCTTAACCTTCTTGTCAAAATACTTAAATAAATTTAAAAGAACTTTTGCTCTAATACTTATATTTTCTTTGTCTTAAGTCAAAAATAATAATAAAAGAGTTCTACTAATAAGTATACAAAACAATAATAAATACAACAATTAAAATGACTTGTCATTTATTATCGATGAAAGTAATAACATCTACTTATGAATTAATTGCGCTTCGCATAGCGAAAAAAACTACCACCTTTTTACATTTCAGAAATTTTTTAATAGATAAATGTTGAAATATCCATAAAATTAAAAGATTATTAAACTTTTCTTTTTGAGATTTAATTTGATCTATTGATTAGATTTATATGCATTTTTAGTTGAAATCAAATGACAGTGTCTTCAAATTACTGACTTTGGCACTTTATTTTTATAAATTATTGTTTTTCAATGAATTAACTTTTTAAAATGGTGATAGTTGTCAACACAGGTGGGTATTTTGTGGAAGAATTTTATTTCAAATATGAACTAACTTCTTTTTATCAATTACTTCTTTAAGATGTTTGATTTTCAAGATATTCAATATCTTACTGGCAAATGGATTGTGCCTTGAACTCAAGTAAAACACATTTTCATTGTATTTGACTTCTGATAACTCAAGAGAATTAACAGTTTCTCTAATAGTTTTTGCAGATGCATTAACTCTATTTTACTTAAGTTTACTCTCAATACTCTTTTTAATAGAAAATCAGTAAAACAAAATACAAAATGCCCTGATACTCTCTTCGAGCTCTATACAAACATTAGTTCTGTTAAAAGATTCTTAAGAAACTAATTTATACTACATCTTTTAACTAATAGATATTTTTTACAAGTTTTTTTTGATATTTTAATGAATGTTGCAATCCTATCAAAAGATTTTTTTACTTATGTATTTCTTTTTTTCTAAACCCTAATGGCTTATAAGGATAACTAATTTACGATATTATTAAATCTCTCATAATAAAAAATTTAAATCTAAAAACCCGTAACTTAAGATTGAACATAGCAAATTATTACTTAATTAAAAGAAGCTTTTTAGTATCACTAAATTTTTGAGTTTCAAGACGATAGAAATAAAGTCCGCCTGACAAATTTAAATTATCAGCGTTAAATTCAACTTTATATCTACCTGGCAAAGTTTCTTCATCGAAAAGTTTAGCAACTTGGCGTCCCAAGATATCATAGATAACCAACCTTACATTTAACATTTCAGGTATTTCAAATTCAATAGTTGTTGATGGATTAAATGGATTAGGATAATTTTGGAAAAGTTTATATTCTCCTGCTACGAAGTCAGTTAAATTTATTACAGATGTAATGTTACCAGTGGGATTACGTTTGTAATATATTTCTGTGTTTCCGTCACGAGTGTCTTCCCAAACTACGTGGACAGTTGAGCCAGATGTAGTCACAGAGGGATATTCAGAGAAACCAATGAAATTAGTTAGCCTTGTATCTATCTCCCAATTTACGCCAGCATCAGTTGAACGCTTGTAATATATTTCCCAATTGCCATCTCGTTCATCTTGCCAGACCACGTGCACAAAAGATTCCAATGCTGCAACTGAAGATGACCGTGACAAAGCAATATTATTTGTCAACCTTGTATCTGTTTCCCAAGTTATTCCACCATCAGCCGAACGCTTATAATATATCTCCCAGTTTCCATCACGCTCCTCTTCCCACACCACGTGCACAAATAAACCAGATACTGCTACAGAGGGACGCCAAGATAAATTAGGATTATTCGTGAGCCTTGTATCAATTCCCCAACTTACACCACCATCTGATGAACGTTTGTAGTATATCTCAACATTACCATCACGACTATCCTCCCAAACAGTATGAACAACTGCGCCAGATACAGCTACAGAAGGATACCAAGAAAAAGCAGTATTATTAGTCAGCCTTGTATCAGCTCCCCAGCTTATTCCACCATCTGATGAGCGCTTATAATATATTTCCCAGTTTCCATCACGAGAGTCCATCCAAACAACGTGAACGACAGAACCAGAAACTGCTAAGGAGGGATGCCTTGAACCAGAAGGGTCATTAGTCAACCTTGTATCAGTTCCCCAATTTACGCCGCCATCTGATGAACGCTTGTAGTATATTTCAAGGTTACCGTCCCTTTCATCCATCCACACTAAATGCACAATGGAGCCTGATACTGCTACAGAAGGTTGAAAAGATATAGCATTGTTATTAGTCAGCCTCGTATCAGCCCCCCAGCTTATTCCACCATCTACTGAGCGCTTGTGATATATTTCTGCATTTCCGTCCCGCCCATCACTCCACACTGCATGCACAACTGACCCACTTGAGGCTATACACCAAGCATTATTAAACGATGTATTTGAGCCAGAAGGATTATTGGTCAATCTTATATCTGAACCCCACTGAGAAAAAACTAAGTAATTAACTGCTAATATTAAAATTGAAATTTTTGTTTTCATTTTTAATTGCCCTCCTTTTATCTTAAAATTATATTGCATTAAAATGTTAACTAATGGCTATGTATTAAAGTATGTTCCAACTAATAATTCTTGTAATTAAAAACTAATTTCATAACCTTTAATATCAAATCTACGTTCAAAAATCTTGGTAATTTTACTCTAACATAATAAATAAAAATGCTTATAATTTCTTTGCTAATTTAAAATTGATTTAATTTAGTCAAAATATAATTATCAATATGTCTCTGGAAAAGTTTATATTTTATATTTGCAGTCATTCCCAGTTTTAATAGGCTATAACTGCTTTTATACATAAGTGTATATTCTCTTACATCATTTATACTTTGCCTCCTTAATTAATCTGAAAGTTCTCTCAACGTCTCTAACATTTTCATATATTTTCTTTACAGGTTCTAATTCTGTTACAGAATAATAGAAAATAATATCTTGAATTAAATCGTCTAAAAGGTTGATTGAAAATAAGGCATATCTAGTTTCATCTAATGGGCTTGAAGTTAATGAAGACTTATAAGAACCATCGCTTTGATATAAATTCTCAATCTTTTTCTTTAATTCCTTAATCTTACTAACTAGCTGGGCAAGTTCATTTCGTTTCAGTTCAATCTTGGAATAGATAAAGTCAATACAATAAACAATTTTAGATATATCTTCCAGTGAGACATCTTTGTCTATATAACTCAAAAGGTAAATGAGCCAAAGATTAGCATTTTGTGGAATCTTATTTAAGTTATCCAAAATAAAACATACTTTGAAAAAACTATTTAAGTCTTTTGGGATAATCTTTACAATTTTATTTTCATCAATCACCCCTTGAAGAAGACACGAGAGTCTACTTTTGTTTATATCAATCAAATCATGTTGAAAATTAAGTAAGAAATTTTTTGCCTCTATTATTTGACAGAGATTTTTTAAAGATTAATGGACTAAAGTCCAAATGGTGGGGTTGGAGATTTTATTTTTCTCCCGAGTTAAAACTCGGGGCTATTGTAAATTTTATAAGGATTATTTTTATCCGAAATAATAAGCCTGTGCTTTAGCAGTGGGTAGAGATAAAGGAAAAAAAATCTGGGGCTTCAGCCCAAATAAATTTGTTTCTTTTAATCTGTCCTGATTTATTGGAATTATATTTCCCTTTTTTTGAAAATTCAATCATTATATTCCGATCCTAAAAGCATTCGGGTCGGAATGACAGCTATGCGACAGCCACAATCGGGCTTAAAAATTGCATATTTAGGAAGTGGATTATAAATATTGACAAAGAATTTATTTTCAATTGGTTCTCGTATATTACCTCTTTTTTTAGCGACCTTAGAAACTTTGAAATCATAAAAGTCTAAATCTCCTTTTTCAGCATATTGAAATTCAAACTCTATTTTTTCACCATTTATATCAGCAATAAAATCTGGTTCTCTTGTAATCCCACCTTTTCGTAAAAACCATAAAAATTTATCCCCACCATATTTATAAACTTTGACCTGTTTTCTTGGATATAATTCTTTCACTTTGTTTTCAAGCCATTCCAATACCTCTAATTCGGCAATTGCCTTTTTCTTCATATCCCTGCGGTATTCCAGATATGTGCGAGATTTTATATCGCTTGATTGAGCATAGATTGTTTTCCCATCCAATTTCATAATATCTACCTTACCATAATTTAGTTTGATAACTTTTTAAACTCTTTAATGCCTCAAAAGCAATCTCTGGGTTTATTTCATAACCTATTGCATTTCGTTTTAAATCTGCTGCTGCTAAAAGAGTAGTTCCAGATCCAACGAAAGGGTCAAGAACAGTCTCACCTACATAACTAAATGCTTTTATTAACCTATATGGTAATTCATAAGGAAAAGGAGCGATATGATTTCTTCTGTCACCACTACCTTGTGGCTTCATCACCCAAACATCACTCTTTTTGATAGATAACCAAAATTCTTTATCTAATTTGGATTGTTCCTTTTGCTCTTTGGTGAGATGGTCATATTTATTAAATCCCTTTTTTTTGGGTTTATCAAATTCTAAAATAAACTCGTGCATATTGTTTATCAGAATACCACCTGGATAGGGATATGTTCCAAAATGTGCCCTCACAGCATTTGTCTTATGCCACACAATATCCCGTTTAAAGATAAAACCTATTTTTTTACACACATCTATTGTCCTCCCTACCAAATTTAAGGTTCTAAAACTTCCATTTTCCAACCTTATAGGAAGATTCATTATATTTATAAACGCCTTTCTTCCTGGTTGTAGAACCCTATAAACTTCTTTCCACACATCGCCTATTTTCTCAAACCATTCATCAATATCATGGATATTTCCAATGTCTCCTTCAATTGGTTCTTTTGAATACATCTTTGCATCAAAATATGGGGGGGATGTAATCATTAAGTGGATACTGTTATCTGGCAAGTCATGTATTTACATAGAATTTTTGACTAAAATCTTTTGAATTGTATCATTTATCTCAATAACATTTATTCTCTCAATGTCTATCTTACTTTCTTGAGCTTTACGTTTAAGATTTGGTTCGTATTTTTTTAAATCCGTTAAATCAAACCGCATCTGTCCACTTGCGGAGATTTGAGCTTTAATAATTTGATTTTTAGCAAGGTTATGAAGCATTTCAACAGAAATACCTAAATATTTAGCTTCTTCAATGGCTGAAAGATAAGTTCTATTTTTATAATCTTTTGATTCCATAATAATCATTAGCTTTGCTTAAATAATTGACTGAGATATTGTTATCTAAGTTTACTACAAATTTAACATTCCTCATTACATTTTTCTGAAGTATTTCACTAATTACTATTAAAAATTCTTAGCATTTAACATTTACAATAGATATTGAACCAGCAATTGAAATAAAAGAGTAGTTAAAATTATTATTTATATCAAATGTGAAGATATTTTTTTCTGTGGTTAGTTGAGAAGTTTTTAATGAACTTGGATTTTATACCACAATCCATATATATTTCATTGATATTCAATATGACCGTAGATAAGGTTATAAAAATTTGTTAAATAGATAATCTCTATATAATTGCCAACCAAATATTTTAGACTTAACGATAAAATAATTTAATACAAATTTTTGAACGGAAAGTAAAAAATAAGATTTTTCAATTTGGATGTATTTCTAAATTATTAGTGTCTGTTAAAAATTAAATAAATATTAAAAGCATTTTAAGAGAATTTTACTTAATTTAACTCACCTTTGTTAACTTTGTATAAAATTTTCTTATAATAAAAAATAATCCGAAGCACTGTTTATAAATTATCATAAAAAGTTTAATTCTTTTGCTGATTAAATTGTTTTGACAACTTTTCTTCTAATTTTACAATTTGTTCCCTTAAATTTTTTATATCGTTTCTAATTTCATCTTTTTCATCTTGAATTATATATTCAATTTTAGTTGTTTCTTGAGAAGTAATTTTCTGTTGAATTTCGGACATTGTATTAACTACAATAGCAATGAAGATGTTAAGAGTTGTATATGAAGCTATAAGAATAAAAGAAATGAAATAAAAGTAAGAGAATGGATATTTCTGATTGATTGTTCTAGCAATCTCAGCCCAACCTTCAAGCGTCATTATCTGAAAAAGAGAAAACATAGAAGCCCACAAAGAACCAAACCACTCAGGAAATGAAGTACCAAATAATTTTGTTCCTATAACAGAAAAAACATAAAATACAAGAGTAAGTAATATAAATATCCAGCCAATACTTGGAAGCGAAAGCAGTAAAGATTCAACTATAAAACGTAGTCTAGGAAGATTTTTGATAAGTCTTAAAGACCTGAATATTCTTAAAGAACGAAGAACAGCAAGCGAACCAGATGCAGGAAGTAATGCAATTGCAACGATAGAAAAATCAAAAATGTTCCAGCCACTTTTAAAGAATGAAAATCCATACACGTATAACTTTAATGAAATTTCAATTATAAATATTGTTAGAATAATTTTATCAATTAACAACAATTTTTCCCCAAACTTTGACATTATAAAACTAAATGTTTCCATACCAATAGTAATTGAGTTAAAAATTATCAATCCAATTATAAATTTTTGAAATAAGTCATTTTCTACAAATTGTTTTAATTTTTTTCTGATCATTGCTTAATAAATATTTTTTTAGGACATTTTAATTTAACTACTAAATGATTATCTAACTAAAAAATGATCTTTAAGTCTCAATGAAGTAAAGTATTTCAAAATCGGCTTTTTAATCTTTGAAAACCTGATTTACTTACAGGTAATACATTCCCATCTTTCAAAATTAATTTATAAGATTCTGTTTCTGTTTGCTCAACTTGTTTATAAGATAGATATTAACTATATAAGATCTGTGAACTCTTATAAATTGATTCTCATTAAGATGGCTTTCAAAGTATTTCATAGTTTTTTGTTTTAGATAACGACCATTTACAGAATTTATTAGGACATAATCATCCTGTGCTTCAATCTATTTAATTTCTTCAACTGGAATAATTACAATTTTTGAACTTTCTTTAACTACCACTCTTTCTAAAAACTCTTCTTTCTGGTCATTTGTTTTTATTATGTTATCAAGGGAAAATTGTTGAGTGTTTTTTGAAGATAATTTTTCTATTGCTTTTTGAAGTGCTGCATTAAACCTTTCCTCTGAGAATGGTTTTAACAAGTAGTCAATCGCATTTACTTCAAATGCTTTGATTGCAAAATGGTCATAAGCAGTAGTGAATATTATAAATGGAGGAGAATCAAGTAGTTCAATCATTTCAAAACCAGTAAGTTTTGGCATTTGAACATCAAGAAAAATTAAATCTGGCTTTAATTCACTAATTTTTTTAATAGCATCAAAACCATCAGAACACTCTGCAATTATTTCAATATCAGATCGTTTACTTAAATAATTTTTAGTAATCTGCCTCGCAAGAGCTTCATCGTCAATAATTATAACTTTGATTTTATTTTTCATTTTATCTTTTATATGATTGAAAAAAACTATAAGGTTATTAAAATTTCAGTCATCGATAAGTTTAATCTGATAATTATTATTTGAAGAGCTCATTTTTTTAATTTCGGATAAAGTATTTCTCTCCCAGAATACTTTATTGTAATATCCTTGAATAGAGTTATCAAAATCAGCAAGTTCTAATCTTTTTTCAATTAGACAAGCATAATATTCATCAATTTCAATGGAAAGAAATTTTCTGTTTAATTTTTTTGCCACAACTGAAGTGGTTCCTGACCCTGCAAAAGGATCAAATACAAAATCATTTTCATTGGATGAGGCAAGAATAATCTTTGCAAGAAGTTTTTCAGGTTTTTGAGTTGGATGGTTAGTATTTTCGGGCATAGACCAGAAAGGCACTGTAATATCCGTCCAGATATTAGAAGGATATGTTAATCTAAATTTACCTTCATTAGTTTCTTTCCAGTCCTTGGGTTTTCCATTTTCTCTATATGGAGCAATAACTTTTTTGATCAATTTAACTGAATCAATGTTAAAAGTATAATCGTTGCCAACAGTAAAAAACCATATATCTTCTGAATTATTTTTCCAATTTTTATTCGAGCCCCGTCCTTTTTCTCTTTCCCAGGTAATTCTATTTCTTACATTAAAATATTTTGACCCAACATTTTCAATAACAGAAGATGAGCGATAATCACAGCAAATGTAAATCGAGGCGGTTGGCTTTAACAATCTTATCATTTTACTTAACCAAGAGTCAACCCACTGAAAATATTCCTCTCTATTCATTTCCTCAAATTTTAATGAATTAAATTTTTTATTCATATTATAAGGCGGGTCAATAAAAAGTAAATCAACGAATTTATCCGGTAAAAAATCAATAATATCAAATAGATTCTGGCATATCGTTTTATTGGTAATTTCATTTATCGATAGATGCTTTGAAACTTTTAAGAATTTTTTAGAATACTTATCAATTTCGTTTTCAGTTAAAAAGATAGTTCTATTATATGGAGCTCTGTTTGACATTCGATTTTTTATTTAATTGCTTTTAATTTGAAGTAAACTTCTTCTGGAGAGAAAATACCTGCGAAAAATCTTTCATAAATAACGGGTTCTATATTGATAAAATAATCTAACCATTTTAATACTTTGAAATGAGAGGAAATAAATTTTTTTTCGATTATCTCGAATTGCACGCCTGTATTATAATTAGTCCGATGATTCAATTTCCATTTTTCATAAAATTTCAACTTCTTGTTTCCAATATATTCATAGTTGTCAAATGTTCTGATAGAAAAAGGAATTTTATGATCTGGATCACCAAAATATTTGGTATTTAAAAAAAATGGTGCATAAACTATCAATATGCCATTTGGTTTTAGTATTCTAAATAATTCAGTGATAGTTTTATTAAAATTATTCAAGTGTTCAAGTATGTGTGAAGCATATATTTCATCAAAGTAATTATCTTCAAATGGATAGGGAAAAGAGTTCATATCGTGAACAATATTTCCACCATAATCAACTATATCAAGATTAACATAGTCTGGTTTAATGTCATTACCACAACCGATATTAAGTTTTCTCATAAAGATGAAAATTATTTTTCGTAAAGATAATAATCAAAAAAATTACTAAGTGATATTTACTGAAGGAATTATTTGTTTATTTGGATATGACAAAGTTTTAATGCAGCATTAGTTTCAGTCAGTATGTTTAGAAAAAAATTTTAATTATAATGCAGAATAAATTAGAGAAACCTAATTTACTCTGCATTCAAAGAAGAAATAGATTTAATCTAATGTTATCAATCAAAGAATATAATTAAGTAAAAAGAACTAAGCCGCCAGCAGATTTTTGATAAAAATCACCGACAGTTAAAATATCATCAACGCCTTCCCATAAATCTTTTTTTTCTAAATGAAACATATCCATAGCAAGTTTGCAAGCATAGATACCAGCACCGGCATCTTTAATCATCTGTAAAAATTCACGAACTGGAGGGACATCGAGTTTTTCCATTTCCTTCTTCATCATCATAGTTGCAAAACTTGCCATACCAGGTAAGATACCAAGTAAAGTTGGCATTTTCTGACCCCAAGGAAGTCTCATTGCAGCGTTACCTACTGTAGAAATTGAGAGATTATCCATTCGTTTATCGATGATAGCATCCATACCAAAAAATGTAAAGAATAAATTAGCTTCTATTCCTTCCATTCTTGCACCGTTTGAAAGAATAAGACCGGGATAAACCCCGTCTAAAGAACCACGGGAAATAATTACAGATATTTTTTTAATTTCTTCGGATTGATTTGACATTTTGTTACTCCTTATATTTTAGATACAACCTTTAGGTTTTGGTAATCCAGCAATTTTGGAAGCTAATTTAGCTGGTCCTTTTGGAAAAAGTTGATAAAGTTCTTTAGTATCAACACCGCTTTCTTTGGTTAACCTTCTAATTGACGGGGCATCACCCTTTTCCTGAAATTCTTTTCTCATAAAATTTATAACGAGCCAATGCCTATCAGTAAGTTCATTTATCCCAGCTTCCTGTGCTAATACTTTTGCTATATCTTCATTCCAATCAGCAGCATTCTTAAGATGTCCATCAGCATCTAATTCAATTGTTTTTCCGAGAATTTCCATTGTAGCCATAGATTTTCACTCCTTTTTTGTTAGATAATTTGTGTTCCCATTTTGATTTATTTCTGATAAACTTTGTAAAAATTGTAAAGCAAATAACATTGCCTTTTTAGTTTCAGGTTGATTTAATTGTTTTAATATTCTTATAAGAGAGACATTGTCCTCAACTTTTATATCAAGTTTTTTATAAACATTCAATGCATTATTAACCGACTGCAAAATATCAGGTTGAGTAAGATTTTTCACAGTAGTTAATATAGTAACGATATTATCACCTAAAGCATGAACATCTTCAACAGTAAAGGAAGTAAAAATATTATCTATTACTTTAAAGATTTCTTTTAAAAATGGGAAGTAGTTCTTTCTATCTAATTCATCAAGTTTATTCATTAAATCAGTTGAAAGCTCCCTTGAAATAGGAGCAAAATCTTTGATGAAGTCTCGAATATTCTCAAGTTGTTCAAATAACTTATTCAGGTTATTAATATTTCTTAGTAATTTTTTTAAAAGATGTAGGAGGTCATCAGTATTAAGATAATCACTAACTTGTTCAAATTCATCCAATGCAGTTTTGTACAAATCTTTAGATACCCGCATTAAATCTGCCTTCAAATCTTCCATTTCTTGTCGATGCTTTCTCTGAAACTCAATTTCATCTAAGATAATTTTGAGCTTCGAATTGATTTCATCAAGTTGAATTTGAATGTCTTTTGTTTCCATATTACATCCTTTTGCCTGCCATCGACATATGAGATTCAATTGGTAGTTCAACACCTTTTAATAAGAAATTCCAATACATCCATCGGAACATTATCTTACCATAATGATTCATCTTTGTTTCTTCGAGTAAAGAAAATGGTCCAATACCTGGAAGCGGAAACTTTCCAGGTAGTGGTTCGGTATCATAATTAAAATCAATTAAAATTCCCTTACCAAATCCAGATTCAATGAAACAATTAGCGTGACCATCAAATTTCGCTTTAGGTGTTCTTCCTTCAATTACATCAATAAAATTTTCAAGCAGAATGTCTGCTTCAAAATGAGCAACAGAACCTGCTTTTGAACTTGGTAAATTTGTAGCATCACCAATAACGAAAATATTATCGTAACCTTCAGCTAATAAAGTATGTTTATCTGTTGGAATGAAGTTTAATTCATCCCCCATACCACTTCTCGCTATGGCTTCATCTCCCTTATTAGTTGGAATTGTAACTAAAACATCAAAAGGAATTTCAATTTCATCCCACGATACGATTTTCATTTCATCATTATCTACTCGTGCAATGTTAAAATCAGTTATCAATTTGATATTTTTCTTTTCTAAAAAGTCACCAAGTATAGCAGAAGCTTTAGGTTTTGTGAATGCACCAGGAAGCGGAGTAACAAAAGTAATATCAACTTTATCCCTTATACCTCTTTCAGTGAAGTACCAGTCAGATAAAAATGCAAACTCAAGAGGTGCTACAGGACATTTAATAGGCATCTCTGTAATATGAATCACTAATTTCCCCCCTTCCCAATGTTTGAAAAAATTTCCTAACGCACAAGCACCATCAATTGTATAAAAATCAAAAATATTTTTATACCATAGTTTATCTTTCATTCCTTCAACTTCACTTGGGTCTATAGTTGAACCTGTAGCAATAATCAAATAATCATAAGAAAGGATTTTATTGTTCTTTAATATTACTCGTTTTTCGGTTGGTTCAATTTTTTCAATTTCGCTTAAGATAACATCAACACCTGGCGGAAAAAAATCTCTTTTAGGTTTTATAACATCTCGTCTGTTATAAATACCAAATGGAATAAAAAGGAACCCTGGTTGATAATAGTGAGTTTCTTCTTTATCTACAATGGTTATGTTCCATTCTTTCTGGTCTAATACATTGTAAAGTTTATTTAGCATCATTGTGCCAGCGGTGCCCGCACCAAGTATAACCAATTTTTTCATACTATATCCCTTGAATTATTGTTTGAATTGCAAGAGTCTTTGCTGATTATTTGATTGAATAAAGTTTGTTTAATTTTTTCACAATTTGTAAAACTGTTGTAGACCTCACATTCCCTACAATTTAAGTTCGCACAAATATTATTTTTATGTTTGAAAGCCCAGCAAGGTTTGGTACTATCATAAATAGCTTGACAATTTTGACGGTCTTCTTCAGAACATTTTACCAAAGTCCAACAAGGAATTAAGGATAATAATCTTTTAATTCCTTCAATGCTAATTTTCTCTTTATTTATTGCATCTCTAAAACATCTTATTCTTTCTAAATCTGAATCTGAGTAAAGGCGATGGCTACTTTCTTTTTTATAAGGAATTATTAATCCTGCTTTTTCATACATTCTTAAAGTATGAACTGAAATGTTTAATAGCTTTGCAGCTTCACGAATGGGATAAACTGGATTATTTTTTATTCTTTCCTTGAACATCATTTTTTAAAAATTTAGTATTTATAAATATCAACTTTATTGCCATTAAAAAAATTAAAATTTAACTCTTAAATCAAGTTTTTATTATTAGCTTTATCATAATTAAGAATTTCAATTTAGAATTTTTCCATTCAATAGAATAATTGCTTCAGTTAAAGTTATTTTTCGAAATGATGAATTTTTTGTTATAAATATTTATCGATGAGATACTCTAATACAAATTCCTTCGATTTAGTTACCATGGAACAAGGTTAAAGTTATTTTATAAAATCTTTTAAGTTTTATATATTTTTTAGATGGGTCAATTTTGAATGGGAAAAGAATGTTCATTTTTTAAGTGAGAATTTCCAACCTTTTTACAATTAAGTAAATTAAACTTTACAATAGATATAACTTTTAAAATAGATTTGTGTTGAAAATTGATTTATGATAATAAAATGTTCAGATGATTATTTGTTTATCAAATCTAATTTATAAATTAAATAATGAATCGATTCTTAAAATAGTTTTAACATTTTCTTAAAAGTTTATGTTTGGAGACAAGAGGAATATGAGCTCTAATTATAATTATTTTAACAATTTCAAGATAAATTATTTGCAATAATTTTATGGCAGAGAATTAGAGAGGGCAGTAATTTTTTCGGTATCAAGTGGATTTTTTTGTCCTTCTTCAAAAAGAACTTTAACTTTAATCGAAAATGAAATTAAAAATTCTATCATTTCTTCGGGAATAAAAAAATGATTTTCAATTTCAAGTTTAATAAAATCTTTCCTTTGAACAAATTTCATCTGGTTTTTATAATCTTCGAGTATTAATTGCATTAATTTTATAAATTTATTTTTATAATAATCCTCTCTATCACCTGGTGGTAAAGTAATAGAAATTATCTTTTTCTGAATGGAGATTTTTTCAAATAGAGCATAAGAGGCAAAGAATTTTAATTTAGCACTTAAGATTAATCTGTTAACTATATCTGGGATTGAACCAAATCTATCAATCATTTCGTTTTTAACTTCTTCAATATCATCCAATTTTTCAGCTGAGAAAAGTTCAGTATAAAAGGATAATCTATCTGACTCTGAGGGAATGTAATCTGCAGGAATTCCGATATCAAAATAAGATTCAATTTTAGTATCAGATTTTTCAGATGGTTTAGGAAGATTTTCAAAGATGTCTTTGAATTCTGTTAATCTTAGTTCTTCAACTGCTTCATTTATCAGTTTTATATAAAGGTCAAATCCAATTTCTTCAATAAAGCCAGATTGCTCTTTGCCCAAGAGATTACCAGCCCCCCGAATTTCTAAATCACGCATTGATAGATTAAATCCTGCACCAAGTTCAGTATGTTCTTCAACTGCTTGTAGTCTTCTCAAAGCTTTTTTAGTTAATCCTTGAGTTGAAGGAACTAAGAAATAAGCATAAGCTTGCCTATCTGATCTTCCAACTCTTCCCCTTAATTGATGAAGTTCAGCCAATCCAAATCTATCGGCTCTATTGATAATAATCGTATTAACAATTGGAATATCAATACCAGATTCAATAATTTTCGTTGAAATTAGTACATCGAATTGTTTATTTAAAAATTTGTGAATCACTTCTTCTAATTTTGTTGGGGATAACTTTCCGTGTGCAATACCAATTCTTACCTCAGGAATGTGTCTTTTAATATACTCAGCAATTTTATCAATAGATTCAATTCTATCGTGAACAAAATAAACCTGCCCGCCACGACTAATTTCAAATAATATCCATTCTCTAATTTTTTTAATATCAAAATTTGAAACCTGCGTATAAATTGGTTGTCGATTAGGTGGAGGAGTTGCAATGATTGAAATATCTCTTGCGCCCAGTAAAGATAAATTTAATGTTCTTGGAATTGGAGTAGCAGTAAGAGTTAATGTATCAACATTTACTTTCAATTTTTTTAGTTTTTCTTTAGCAGAAACTCCGAATCTATGTTCTTCATCTATAATGAGCAAACCAAGATCAAAAAAATTAACATCATTACTGATAAGTCTATGAGTTCCGATAACTATATCAAGTTCACCCGATTGAAGTTTCTTGATAATTTCTTTTTGTTTAGTTTTAGTTTGAAATCTGGAGAGGACTTCAATATTCACTGGAAATTGAGAAAGTCTATCTTTGAAGGTATTATAATGTTGCTCTGCAAGAATTGTAGTTGGAACTAATATAGCAACTTGTTTACCATCTTGAACTGCTTTGAATGCGGCACGGATAGCAACTTCGGTTTTTCCGAAACCAACATCGCCGCAAATTAGTCTATCCATTGGATTTTCACTTTCCATATCTCTCTTAACTTCTTCAGAAGCGCGCGCTTGGTCTGGCGTATCTTCATAAATAAATGATGCTTCTAGTTCTTTTTGCCAGATAGTATCTAAAGAGAATGAATAACCTTTAGTTGCTTTTCTTTTAGCATAAAGTTCAATAAGCTCACGTGCAGCTTCCTTGATTTTCTTTTTAGCGAGGGCTTTTTTATTCTGCCATTCACCAGTCCCAAGTTTTGTTAAAGTTGGAACTAAATTTTCATTTGATGAGTATTTTTTTACTAGAGCTAAAAAATTTAAATTAACATAAACTATATCATTATCAGCATAAATAATCTTCATAGCTTCTTGAGTTGAATCCCCGATATTTATTTTTTCAAGTCCAACATATTTGCCAATGCCGTAATTTTCATGAACTACATAATCGCCTTTTTTTATAGATAAATTACTTTTGCTTTTAGTCTTTTTTAATTTTCTATTATCTGGTAATAGACTTCTATATGGCTTATTGAATATTTGATAATCAGTTAGTAAAAGCATTTTATCGTCAAATGCAATAAAGCCTTCTTTTATTGGTAGAGAAATAATATAAATCTTTGATTGATATATTAACTCTTCATAGTAAATGTTAAACTCACTCAATAAATCTATAAGTCGTTCTTTTTGTATTTCATTTTCAGTGCAAATAATTACTTGAAATTGTTTTTCTATATATTCAGTGATAATCTTATATAGAATATCGAAATTAGATTTTATTGTTGGCGCTGGGGATAATTTTAAACTTATTCTTTTTTCTTGTTCAAGTTCCCTTTCAACTAACCAAATTGTGTTATTAAATTTTTCTAAAAAACTTTCAATGTTTAATTCCTCATTAATCTTATAACTATCATCTATCTCTTTCAATTCATTTACTTCATTATCTGATTGAGTAAAGATGTTTGATAAATTGATGAAATAATCAGTGTTTTTTATGTAATTAGTTAATTCGTATTCTGAACAAATAGTAATTAAATTATCAAAGTAATTGAAGATGGTTGAGTAATTATCTGAAGAATTTTCTATAAGAGGTGAGAGAGTAGCTGAACTGAGTTTTTCAAAAGACCGTTGAGATTCTTCATCAAAATATCTTAAAGATTCAATTAAATTACCATTGAATTCGACTCTTACTGGGTGTCTTTCAGAATAAGACCAAAAGTCAACAATTGAACCACGAATAGAGTAACAGCCAGGCATTTCAACAAATTTGTCTCGTGAGTAGCCTATTAAGTTCAAATACTCAATAAAATCATCATAATCAATTTCGGAGCCGACAGTTATAGTAGTAACTGATTTATTGAGATTTTCTTTATTAGGCACATTACAAAAAAGTAAATCGAATGAAGATATGATAATTTTATTCTCTGATTTACTTAACGAAATTAATTTTTCTTGAATTGATTCTAATGAAAAATCAGTAATGGAGATGATGTTTGATTTAATTCCAAGAAGGTTTAATTCAATAAAGAATTCTTCAACTAATTTAATGTTACTGAAAAGAAACAAAATATTTTTTTGATATTTATATAGTTCACCTGCGAGAATCGCTTTAGATGAACCTGAAAGAGGTGATATTAAATTAATTTTCGAATTATCGGAAAGCGACTCTTTTATTTTACTTATAAAACTGAAATTATAATTTAATATATCCTTTGACAATCAGATTTTAATTAAGCTTTATTCTAAAAACAATTATGTTCTCGGGTAAATTCAAATTATTATTTGAAGAGTTCCCTTGATTTATTAGGAATCTCGAAGTGAAATATCCAATAATAGCACCCATTAAAACATCAGAAAACCAATGCTTATTGTTATACATACGTGAGAATGCTACCAATCCTGCTGATGAAAACCACAGAGTCTTCCATAAAAAATTTTTTGATTGTTCAGCCATAATTGTAGAAAATGAAAATGCTAAGCTTGTATGCCCCGATGGAAATGATAATTTATCATCTTTGAATTCCAACCAATTGAATTCATATTGATTATCTGTTAAATATGGTCTTGAACGCCCAAAAATAACTTTTAAAATATATGTTGAAAATACTGTTAAAATTCCAGATGATAATAAATCAATTGATAAATCTCTTAGATCATCATCTGCGGAAAGATTTCCATATAAATAAGTTAAAATTATTGTAGAAGACATAAATTCAATATGATAATACGAATCAAATTTAGTAAAAATTGATGTTGAGTCATATTCTTTTTGAACAAGATTTTTTATCTTTAAGTCAAATGGAATTGAACTTGTAACAGCAGAGAGAAAAAATGTTGTTCTTTTAAGATTTTCTGTATCAAATTTTGTTATAGATTTATAATAATTTTTAGAATTGTCAATTAACTTTTGTAAATCAGATTTTAATTGACTTTTTGATTGAGCAAAGCAAAAAGGAAAAATAAAAAAAATCCAAATAAAAATTTTAATCATAAAAATAGGCTGGTAAAAAGATAGATACTACTTTTGTAATTCAATAATTATAAGCTTTTTACCTTTTTCGTTTCTCGGATTATTTGGTTTATAGGATAAATCGTAGACTGTAGATTTTTTAATATTGGATTTGTATTTGAGTTCGGCTTTACTATACTCTTCGTTTAAATCACCACCTTTAATTGAGACAACATAAGATTTTTCTTTGACAAGAGGCAAAGCATATCTAATCAAAATTATTAGTGGAACAGTAGCTCTGCTGACAACCATATCGAATTGCTCTTTATATTTTTGAATAAATTCCTCGCTTTCAACTCTATAGTTTTCAGCAATTATGTTACTCAATTTTAATTTATCAATAAACTCAGATACAGATGAGATTTTTTTAGCCGTAGAATCCACCAAAACACCTCTTAAATCAGGCCGCATAATCGCAATAGGAATACCAGGAAATCCGCCGCCAGTTCCAATATCTACAAATTTTGATATTCTATCAGGGAAAAATTTAGTAATATAAGCTGAAAGAAAGACATGTCTTTCAATAATGTTTTCTAAATCCGTTCTGGAAATTAAGTTTATATCGTTATTTTTTTCAGCAACTAAACTAGCGAAAAAAGCCAGTCTATCGGTTTTGGGTACTTCGGAGGTGAGACCATTCTCCCAGAAAAAATTTTGAAGTTCTCTATGATATTCTAATTGTTTATTAGGTGGCATAAAAAACCAAAAAAATTAACTCTTCAAATATATCAATAAAATTGAAATATCAGAAGGGGTAACCCCTGATATACGTGATGCTTGTCCTATTGACCTCGGTTTCATTTTTGAAAGTTTTTCTCTACCCTCACGGGATAATTGTTTAATTTTTGAATAATCAAGATTTATAGGTATCTTAAAGTCTTCATACTTTTCCATTTTCTCTACTGTTTCAAATTGTCTTTTTATGTAGCCATCATATTTTATTTCTATCTCAATTTGTTCCAATATATATTTGTTATTTAACAATTTTTTAGATAGTAAATTATTGTCATTGTCTAATTTTAGAACTTCTGATAAATTAATTTCAGGTCTCTTAACAATTTTAGAGATTGTTTCAGGAGAAGCGACTGTATTTAATCCTTTTGATAATAAGAAATCATTTAATAGGTTAAATTTTATTTTTGTTTTATTACAAAATTCAATACCGACATTAATCATTTCTTCTTTTCTTTGTAAATCTCTATAAACTTCTTCAGGAATGAGTCCAAATTCATAACCATATTTAAATAATCTTCTATCAGCATTATCAGCCCGAAGTAATAAACGATGTTCAGCGCGAGAGGTAAACATTCTATATGGTTCATCAGTTGATTTTGTTACCAGGTCGTCAATCAAAACCCCAATGTATGCCTCACTTCTTTTCAATGTAAATTCTTTTCTATTTTGAATTTTTAATGCAGCATTAATTCCAGCTATTAAACCTTGAGCAGCTGCTTCTTCATAACCAGATGTTCCATTTATTTGACCAGCAAAATAGAGTCCTTTAACGAGTTTAGTTTCTAAAGTCGAATCAACTTGATGAGGTGGAAAGAAGTCATATTCAACTGCATAACCAGGTCGAACCATTTCAACATTTTCTAAACCTTTTATTTTTCTTAAAGCCTCAAACTGAATATCCTCGGGTAATGAAGTAGAAAAACCATTAAGATAAATCAAATCAGAATCTAATCCTTCTGGCTCTAAAAATAATTGATGTCGTTCTTTATCAGAAAATCTTACTATTTTATCTTCAATGGAGGGGCAATAACGAGGTCCAATACCCTTTATTCTACCAGTAAACATTGGCGAGAATTCAAATCCTTTTTCTAAAATTTTATGAACTGTATTATCTGTGTAAGTAATATAGCAACTCAATTGAGGTAAATATGGAAAATTAGACAAATCAGTAAAATGCGAAAATGGTTTAGGCTCGTCATCGCCTGGTTGTTCTTCTAAAACATCCCAATTTATTGAATCTTTGCGTAATCGTGGAGGGGTGCCAGTTTTTAGTCTTCCTGCATCGAAGCCAACTTTCACTAAAGATTCAGTTATTCCAACTGCAGGCGCTTCACCAAAGCGACCACCAGAAACAGATTTTAATCCAGTGTGCATTAACCCGTTCAGAAAAGTTCCATTGGAGAGTATCAGTGCTTTGCATTCATATTCGTTACCATTTGCAGTTTTAATTCCTACAATATGAAAATTTTCAATAATTACTTCAACAACTGATTCTTCAATAATATCTAAATTCGACAGAGAGGATACTGTTTTGTAAGCCTCTTGGGAGTAAAGTTTTCTATCGTTTTGACTTCGAGGTGACCAGACAGCAGTTCCTTTTGAACGATTAAGGATTCTAAATTGTATTCCTGAGCGGTCAGCAATTTTTCCCATCTCGCCGCCGAGAGCGTCAATTTCTCTAACTAAATGTCCTTTTGCTGTCCCTCCGATAGCTGGATTACAGGACATTCTTCCTATTGCATATTTGTCCATTGAGAACAATGCAGTTTTACATCCCATTCTAGAGGAAGCTGAACTCGCTTCAATACCAGCGTGACCGCCGCCAACTATAATTACTTCGTATTTTTTTGTCATATTTGAAATTGTTTCACGTGAAAAAAAAACCAAATTAGTAAGAATTGTTTCACGTGAAAAGTTTTATTTAATTGAATTATTTCCCAATACAAAATTGCATAAAAATATTATTTAATACATCATCACTTGTAACTTCACCGATTATCTCTGCCAAACTTATAGCAGCATTTCTCAAATCAACTGAAACAAATTCCCCAGATAAATTTTTCAGAATTGAATTATGTGCATTAATTAAATATTCTCGTGATTTTCTTAAACAATTGTAGTGCCTTAGATTTGAAACAATCACTGTTTTTTCTGAGTAATAATTTCCACCTGAAGCAATTTCTATAAGTTTTTTCTGTAATAAATCCATTCCCTCGCCAGTTTTTGCAGAAACTTTTACATCAGCTGAAATATTGGAACTCTTATCCAAATCGATTTTGTTTAAGACTTTAATTATTTTCTCTGGACTCGAAAAATTTAATAAATCAATGTATAAAGATTTAGATTCCCCCTGCTGGACATCTTCAATAAACAAGACAATATCAGCATTTTTAACAGTCTGCCTGCTTCTAAAAATTCCTTCTTTCTCTATAACATCATCAGAATCTCTTAATCCAGCCGTGTCAAAAATCTTAAAAAGAATACCATCAATTGATATTTCCTCACGAATAATATCTCTCGTTGTTCCTGGAATATCACTCACAATTGCCCGAGATTCTTTTAATAAGTAATTAAGAATGGATGATTTTCCAACATTTGGTTTGCCAACCAATGCAACATTGACGCCATCGCGAATGATTTTTCCATAATTATAACTTTCCAGTAAAGAATCTATTTCTATTATAACTTCATCTATAATTTTTAATAAATCAGAATAATTCACAAATTCAATATCTTCTTCAGCGAAATCTAATTCTAATTCAAGAAAAGAAAGCGAATCGATAATAGACTTTCTTAAAAAACTTACTTTTTGCGAAAGAAGTCCGTCAAGTTGATTTCTTGCTCCGCGAAATGCTGCTTTTGTTCTTGAGTGAATTATATCTAAAACTGCTTCGGCTTGAGATAAATCAATTTTATTATTTAAGAAAGCTCTTTTGGTAAATTCTCCTGGTTCTGCCAATCTCACTTTATCAGTTGAAATGAAAAGATTTATGATATTCTGAACAATTAGTGGACTACCGTGACAACTTATTTCAACACTATCTTCACCAGTATATGAATTGGGTGCTTTGAAAATAGAAACCAAAACATCATCTATAACTAATTCATCATCAAATAAAATTTTACCATAGTGAATTGTATGAGACTTAGCTTCTGAAAGTCTTATTTTTCCTTTGAAAAAATTATCAGTAATGGATATAGAATTATATCCACTAATCCTAATTAAAGAAACTGCGCCAACACCAGGAGGAGTTGCAAGAGCAATTATCGTATCCTCTTTCATTATAAACCTGAATTTAATGTACAAAAATAATTAATTTTTTAGCGTATTGTCACTACATTTATTTCTTATTTTGTTTGAATTTATAAATGGAATATAATACTTCGAATAAACTTCAAAATATTTAAAGAACAAAATCTCTTTTTATTCTTTCATTGCTGATTTATGTTAAAAACAATATTTAATTTTCAAAGTTTCAAGATACCCAAAAAACTAAGACATTTTAACTTATAATAAGTCAATTAGTTCAATAATTTATAAATAAGTCAATTATTATCTTAATTTGTCTTACTATTATTACTATTTGACAGACGCATAAATTCCAATAATAATTTTTATAAGTTATTAAAAAATAATAACTTAAGGTGAATAATAAATTTGGCATATACCTTGATAATTTAAAGACAAATAATTAAATAATTCACAAAAAAAATTAAACAAAAAAGAAAGGAGGAATTAAATATGACACTCATAAGATTTAACCCAATGAGAGAGTTAGCAGAACTCGAGAAAGAATTTAACAGAATGTTCAGTACTCTTGAAAGTCGTTTTGGAATTTCCAGAAGCAAAGATGATAGTGAGTATGAAAACGCTGTTTGGATGCCTTTGACAGACATTTATGAGGACAAAGATAAATATACATTAAAAATTGATTTACCAGGTGTAAAAAAAGATGATGTTAAAATCTCTTATTCAAATGGTCAATTAAGCATTAGCGGCGAAAGAGTTCAAGAGAGTGAACATAAAGATTCTAAATGCCACAGAATTGAAAGAGTCTTTGGTAAATATTATAGATCATTCAATTTACCCGACCACATCCAGTCCGAAAATATTTCGGCTGAATTTGTAGATGGTCAGTTAACAATTACTATCCCAAAATTAGAAGAAGCAAAGCCAAAAGAAATTGAAATTAAGGTCAAGTAATTTCGGTGTTAAAAGTTTAGTCCCTAATGAATAAAAAGGGTAACTGAAAAAGTTACCCTTTTCTTTTAAATAAAATAAGCATAAAATTGAATGCTTATTTTGAGGTAACTTTATGGAATTCAAAGATTATTATAAAATACTCGGCGTTGACAAAAATGCAACTCAGGAGGAAATCAAAAAAGCTTATCGTAAGCTAGCGATGAAATATCATCCTGATAGAAATCCAGGTGATAAATCTGCAGAAGAGAAGTTCAAAGAAATTACAGAAGCTAACGAAGTTTTAAGTGACCCTGAGAAAAGAAAAAAATATGATACGCTTGGAGCTAATTGGAAGCAATATGAATATGCAGGACGCGGATTCGATGACTTTTTTACTCAATTTGGAAGAAGCGCGAGGAACAGAGGAACTGATTTTGAATTTACTACTGATTTCGGTGACCTATTTGGTAACTTTGGCGGTTTCTCTGATTTCTTCGAATCATTCTTTGGCGGTAAAAGTAAAAAAACTAAATCAAATTTTGATTTTAATTCTTCTAAATCTTCAGCAATTGATATTGAAGCAGATTTAAATATCTCTTTAGAAGAAGCTTTTAATGGAACAGAAAGACAAATCCCTGTTGATGGAAAAAAAATTAAAATCAAAATAAATCCAGGTATTAAAGATGGTCAGAAGTTACGATTGAAAGGACTTGGAAGATCAAAAGTAAGTGGTGGAAACAAAGGAGATTTATATCTTAATATTCACATACTCAAACATCCGTTCTACGAAATTAAAGATGATAATTTATATTATAATTTGGACATTGATTTATACACTGCAGTTTTAGGCGGCAAAGAAACAATTAGAACTTTAGACGGTAAAAAGGTTAGTATAAACATACCTGAAGGAACTGAATCCGAGAAAATTTTAAGATTGAAAAATCTTGGTATGATAAAAGAAAATGGTATGCGTGGTGACCTGTTTGTTAAAATTCATATAACTATACCCAAAAATCTTTCTGAAGAAGAAAAACAACTATTTAGAAAATTACAAGTATTAAGAAAAGATTAAGGAGATTTTATGACAGATATTCAAACTAAAAAATACGAATTCAAAGCAGAAGTAAAAAAATTACTGGATATTCTTGTTCATTCTTTATACACAAGTAGAGAAATTTTTTTAAGAGAACTAATTTCAAATGCATCTGATGCGTTGGATAAAGTACGATTCGAAATAACTAAAGGTAGTGACGTTCTTGATAAAGAACTTCCTTTAGAAATTAGAATTGATTTTGATGATAAGAAAAATACCATCACTATATCTGATACTGGTATTGGGATGAGCCACGATGAGTTAATTACAAATATCGGAACTATTGCTAAATCAGGTTCGGAAGAATTTTTAAAACAACTTAGCGAGAACAAAGAAGCAGCAAATAATATCATTGGAAGATTTGGTGTTGGTTTTTACTCTGTATTTATGGTTGCAAAAGAGGTAATTATAAAATCTAAATCTTTCATAAAAGATGAACCAGCTGTTTGGTGGAAATCTGATGGTAGTGGTGATTATGAAATAGGACAACTTTATCAACCAATTAAACGTGGAACAACAATAGAAGTTTATTTACGAGATGATTCTAAAGAATTTGCTGATAAATTTAGATTGCAAGGTATAATTAAACGACACTCTAACTTTATTTCTTTTCCAATATATCTTAAAGAAGAAAAAATCAATACTATTGTTGCTATCTGGCGTGAGCCAAAATCAACTATTAAACAAGAACAATATAACGAGTTTTACAAATTCCTGTCACACGATACTGAAGAACCACTTGAGGTTATACACACTTCAGTTGATGCACCTATTCAGTTTAATGCCCTTCTATTCATTCCTAAAAAGAGTTATGAATTCTGGCGTTTCAATAGAGATGATTATGGTTTAGATTTATATATAAGAAGAGTTTTAATCCAGCATCAAAATAAAGATTTATTACCTGAATATTTGAGCTTTGTTAAAGGTGTTGTAGATTCAGAAGACCTCCCTTTGAACATTTCAAGAGAGACTCTTCAGGATAATATAATCTTTACAAAAATAGCTAATAGTGTTACATCAAATATTCTCTCTCATCTACTTAAAGTAGCGAAGGAAAATCCTGAAAGATATTCTGATTTCTGGAGAGAGCATGGAAGAGTATTTAAACTTGGTTATATGGATTTTCAGAACTCTGATAAATATCAGCAATTACTTCGTTTTAACTCTTCTGCTTGTAAAGACTCTAAAGAATTAATTTCTCTTGATGATTATATATCAAGAGTAAAAAAAGATCAAAAGGAAATTTACTATGCTCTGGGAACAAATAGAGAAGCTATCGATTTGAATCCACATCTTGAAATATTTAAGGCGAAAGGACTTGAAGTTTTGTACTTATATAATCCAGTTGATGAATTTGTAATAACATCAATACGAAAATATAAAGAACTTGACTTTAAATCAGTTGATAACATTGATTTAAAATCATTGGAAAAGTTTGAAGATATTTCAGAAAAAAAATCGACGATTGAGGCTTTATCAAAAGATGATGAAAAGCATTTTGATAGTTTATTAGATAAGATGAAAAAAATTCTTGATCAAAGAGTTAAAGAGGTTCGTGAATCAAAAAGGCTGAAAGATAGTCCGTCTTGTTTAGTAAATGTAGATGATTCAATATCTTCAACTATGCGAAAAATTCTAAAAATGTCTAATTCTGATATCAGTTTACCAAATAGAGAAGTTATTTTAGAAATTAATAAAGATCATAAACTTATAAGAAATCTGATTGAAATCTTTAAGATAAACTCCAATGATGAATTTATAAAAGATACAACAGAGCAACTATATGAATCTGCTCTATTACTTGAGGGAAATCTTGATGACCCTCATAAACTTGTGAACAGATTAAATAAAATGCTTACAGAGGCAAGTGAATTATATAAAAAAAGTTTAGAATAACTTAGTGCATTGGTGGCTTCGTGGCAGAAAAGTTCTTATGCCATCAAGAAGCAAAGATTAAACAAAGGAGATTGAATTATGGGATTTAATTTTAACAGACTTACTGTGAAAGCTCAGGAAATTGTTCAGACTGCGATTGAAATTGCACAGAACTATAATAATCAGATTGTAGAACCAGAACATATTCTTGCAGCTATTGTTCAAGAAAGTGGAAACATCGCTGAAACAATTATTAAAAAAACAGGTGGCAATCTTAATGCGATTAAAATCAAAATAAATGAATTACTTGAAAGGCTTCCAAAAGTTAGTGGGACAGGTCTTGGTAATCAGCAAATGTCGTCTGCATTGGCAAAACTCTTTGATAATTCTGCTAATGAAGCTAAAAATCTAAAAGATGAATATGTATCAACAGAACATATTTTGCTTGCTCTTGCAAACGACCCAGGTAAAGCAGGTCAACTTTTAAGGGATAATGGAATTACATATAATGAAATTCTTACAGCACTAAAAACTGTTCGCGGAACACAAAGAGTAACTTCGCAAAATCCTGAAGACACTTATCAGGCACTTGAAAAGTATGGAAGAGATTTGAACGAACTTGCTCGTCAAGGGAAACTCGATCCTGTTATTGGCAGAGATGAAGAAATAAGAAGAGTACTTCAGGTATTATCAAGAAGAACAAAAAACAATCCCGTCTTAATTGGCGAACCCGGTGTTGGTAAAACTGCAATCGCAGAAGGTATCGCTCACAGAATTATATCCTGTGATGTTCCTGAAAATCTCAAAACAAAACGAATTTTAGCGCTTGATATGGGAGCTTTAATTGCAGGCACTCAATTTCGTGGACAGTTTGAAGAAAGACTAAAAGCAGTAATAAAAGAAGTACAAGAATCTAACGGAGAAATAATTCTTTTCATTGATGAACTTCATACGCTTGTTGGTGCTGGCGCCACTCAAGGGGCAATGGATGCAGCAAACATTCTTAAACCTGCTTTGGCAAGAGGTGAATTGCACGCTATTGGTGCTACAACTCTTGATGAATATAGAAAACACATCGAAAAAGACGCTGCACTTGAAAGAAGATTCCAACCTGTTTTAGTTGATGAACCTTCTGAAGAAGATGCAATATCAATATTAAGAGGACTGAAAGAGAAATATGAAGTCCATCACGGAGTTCGTATTACTGATAGTGCGATTGTAGCAGCAGTTCAACTCTCAATAAGATATATAACTGATAGATTTTTGCCAGATAAGGCAATTGACTTGATTGATGAAGCTGCTTCAAAACTGAGAATTGAAATTGATTCTATGCCAGAAGAATTGGATTCGCTTGAAAGAAAAATAAAACAACTTGAAATCGAAAGAGAAGCTCTCAAACGCGAAAAAGATGAAGCATCTGCCAAAAGACTTAACGAACTTGAACTAGAACTTTCTGAGCTGAATGATGAGAAAACTAAACTTAAAATGCATTGGGAACTTGAGAAAGAAAAAATCCAAAAAATTCGTTCGATGAAAAGTGAAATTGAAAATCTTAAACTTGAAGCCGAACGCTATGAACGAGATGGAAACTTTGGTAAAGTTGCCGAAATACGATACGGAAGAATCGTAGAACTCGAAAAGAAACTAAAAGAAGAAACTCAAAAGCTTGCTGAAATTCAAAAAGATAAAAAAATGCTCAAAGAAGAAGTTGATGCCGAGGATATTGCAGAGATCGTTTCCAAATGGACTGGCATTTCTGTAAGAAAAATGCTTGAAAGCGAAAGAAATAAATTACTCAAATTAGAAGAAGAACTTCATAAGAGAGTAGTTGGGCAAGACGATGCTGTTATTGCTGTTGCCAATGCAATCAGACGTGCAAGAAGCGGTTTACAAGATGTTAACAGACCAATTGGTTCGTTCATCTTTCTTGGTACTACTGGTGTTGGTAAAACAGAACTTGCCCGCGCACTTGCAGAAATTCTTTTTGATGATGAACACGCAATGATTAGAATTGATATGAGTGAGTATATGGAGAAATTCTCTGTATCAAGATTAATCGGTGCGCCTCCTGGATATGTCGGATATGAAGAAGGTGGACAATTGACTGAAGCTGTTAGACGAAGACCATATTCAGTTGTGCTTCTTGATGAAATAGAAAAAGCACATCCTGATGTTTTCAATATTTTACTTCAGGTTCTGGACGACGGACGCTTGACAGATAATCAGGGAAGAACCGTAAACTTTAAAAATACTATTATCATAATGACTTCAAACATTGGTTCACATATTATTCAGGATAAACTTGATGCTGTTTTTGAAGAAAGAATTGATGATGTTATGGGCGAATTAAGGGAAAGACTA
>Ga0308389_1000538_pt1 | contig 27639 bp, 23 predicted proteins | sample Hotspr2Sample148_FD_202362 | JGI IMG/M metagenome (GOLD analysis project Ga0308389, IMG submission 202362) | Hot spring phototrophic mat microbial communities from Mushroom Spring, Yellowstone National Park, Wyoming, United States - 20040719_148 ... | reverse complement strand
GCTATCTTTTCCCAATTATCTGAACTATTTGTCGAACTGATATTTTTTCTTTCAATATCAAATCCATAATTATTAATCTCTGTGGCAGTTGCCCATTTAAGATTTACATTATTTCCTAAAACGAGTGATGAGAAAGATAATAACTCTATTGGTAGAGCTTGGTCACCTGAATTATAAGGACCTCCACTCATAGAGCTAAAATCTGGATTGTTACCAGGATTACCACCAGTTCGATTACCAGGAACTGTTACATCTGAAAAAAAGGCTGTACTACTAACAAGAAATGCAAAAAAATTAATACTCATAGATGATGTTGCCCCGAGTGCAGCAAATGGTATACTTATTTCAAAACCCTTATTAGAAGTTCCTGCATTATTGAATGCAAAAGTTATTGTATGACCATTTGCAAAAACAGTCCCTGTTGTGTTGTAATTTAAAGAACTTCCTGATTGACCGCAATTTCCGAGATACACACCAGCGGGTGTTCCTACCCTTGATGCAGCATTAACATAACAATCAGTAGAACTTGAACCGGGATTAATAGCAAACATATAATCAACTTCAAAATCAGCTTTAAAGTTAGGATTAGAAGCATCTTGCATATAGTGCCCAGCTCCTGATATTCCACCTAAACTATTTCCGGCTGCAGTTCCTGTAGGAGAACCAGTTCCACTAATATTCATCCAGATACCTATACCATCATTACTACCTGTATTTAACTTCCCCTCAACACCGAGATAAAGGATATTATTTGCTACATCTAAATAATAAACAATTCTTGAAACATCTATATCTGGACCGAAACCAGCATTAGTATTTTGTTTTGTTGCAATTTCTGTATATAAAGTTTCCGATAAGTCTCCATTGATAGTTGGCTGAGAAAAAATATTTACAGAGAGAAAAACCATTGATAAAAGAAAAAGTCTTTTCATATATTTGCTCCTTAATAGATAATTAAAGATATTATTTTAATTAAAGTGAATTCACTAGCTTATATATATTTTTTAATAAATCAAAAAAATTATTTGAGAGGAAATTCAAAAGATTAATCTCAAGTTTTGATATTAAACAAATTTTTAGAGAACTAGAAATGTTTCTAATTTAAAATAAAATAAATTTTTAAAAATCCAAATGCCCTTTAACAAAATTTTAATACAATTTTTTCCCCCTTTTAGTTCAAATCAAAACTCAATTACTTAATTTTGCAATATAAACACTGAGATTTTAGGGGATATTTTTACTATGCAAGAGGAAAAATTAAAGTTAGAAGATTTACTAAATAGTGCAGTATTACCTGATAAAGATGATTACATAAATTCTGTTGCAATAATTGGAGCTGGAATAATGGGACAAGGAATTGCTCAAACTATTTCAGCTGCAGGTATTGAAGTAGTTGTAATTGAAAAAAATCAAGAGCGTTTAGATTGGGCAAAAAATCAACTTGGGGATAATATTGATAAAGAAATCAAACGTTGGACAATGACTAATTCAGAAAAGAAAGCAATATTTAGTAGAATATCTTGGTATGTTGATATTCATAAAGTCAAAGATTGCGATCTGGTTATCGAAGCAGTAGATGAAGATTTTGATTTGAAGGTTAAAATCTTTAAAGAATTAGATTCAATTGTTAAAAAAGATTCTATATTTGTTTCAAATACATCAACATTAAATTTAACCAAAATTTCAGAGCATACTAATAGAGCTGATAAAGTAATCGGGATTCATTTCTTAAATCCAGTGCCTAAAGTTCCATTGGTTGAAATAGTTAAATGTCTTCATACTTCAAATGAAACGGTTAGTAAAGTTAAAGATTTTGCTTCTCGAATTGGTAAAACTCCTGTTGAAGTTTATGAATATCCTGGTTTCGTCACAACTCGTGCAATTGTCCCTTTGCTTAATGAAGCAATGTATATTTTGCTTGAAGGAGTAGCAACTGCAAAGGATATAGATACTGCAATGAGATTAGGTTACAATTTTCAATATGGTCCTTTAGAAATGGCTGATATGATGGGTTTAGATGAGGTGCTTGCTTGGATGGAAACGCTATGGAAAACTTTAGGTGAGCCAAGATATAGAGCCTGTCCAATTCTCAGAAAATTAGTAAGAGAAAAAAAGTTAGGAAAAAAAACTGGTGAAGGTTTCTATAAATACGATGAATATGGAAATAAAATTTTATAGTCAAATATGAAAAATCGATATGAATGTTTTAGTTCTAAATTGCGGTAGTTCATCAATTAAATATCAATTTATTGATACAGAAAAAAAATTCGCGCTTGCGAAAGGGATGGTTGATAGAATTGGTATGTCTGGTGCTGTTCTTTCTCAATCAAGATATGATGGTAATAAGATTAAAATCAGTGGAGAAATATTAGATCACCAAATTGCTATTGAATATGTACTAGCAGTTTTATTAAGTAAAAATCACGGAGTAATAGAGGATAAAAGTGATATTCAAGCGGTTGGTCATAGAGTTGTTCACGGTGGCGAAGCTTTTACAGGTTCTGTTTTAATTACAGATGAAGTAATTCAGGTTCTTCAAGAAAATATTGAACTTGCACCATTGCATAATCCACCAAATATTAAAGGTATTCAAGCAGTTAATAGAATTTTACCTGGTACTCCTCAGGTCGGTGTTTTTGATACAGCTTTTCATTCTAAAATGCCTCCGAGTTCCTACCTTTATGGAATTCCTTATGAACTTTATAAAAAGTATAAAATCAGACGATATGGATTTCACGGCACTTCTCATTTTTATGTTTCAAGAAAAGCAGCAGAATTAATGAATAAGAAACCTGAAGAGTTAAAAATCATAACAACTCATCTTGGTAATGGTTGCAGTATAGCTGCAGTAAATTTTGGAATTTCAATTGATACTTCAATGGGCTTTACACCTCTTGAAGGACTACTGATGGGAACAAGAAGCGGTGATTTAGATCCACAAGTTATTCTTTATATTATGGGAAAAGAAGGATTATCATTGAATGAAGCAGCTACTATGTTAAACAAACATAGTGGTCTTATAGGGATTAGTGGTGAAAGTAGTGATATGCGAGAAATTTTAGCTGCAGTCAAAGACCAGCATACTCGTTCTAAATATGCATTTGAGATTTTTTGTACGAGAATAAAAAAATATATCGGTGCTTATGCCGCTTTAATGGGTGGATTAGATGCTTTAGTTTTTACTGGTGGTATTGGTGAAAATTCTTATGAAGTAAGAGAAGAAGTTTGTAAAAATCTTGAGTTCCTTGGAATAAAATTAGATGAACTAAGAAACTATAATAACGAAAATATAATTTCATCTGACTCATCTTCTGTGAAAGTCTTTAGAATACCAACTAATGAAGAATTGGTAATTGCATTAGATACTGCAGATATTGTTTCCAAATTAAAAAATTGATATGGATTTAGGTCTTAAAAATAAAAATGTTATTGTTACTGCATCAAGTACAGGAATAGGCAAGGCAATTGCAGAGGGTTTTGCTTCTGAAGGAGCAAGAGTTGCAATTTGTTCAAGGTCTAGAAAAAAGTTAATCGAGACCGCTTCTGAAATTAAAAACAAATATGATGCAGATGTTTTTTGGGGCGTTTGTGACTTAAATTCAAAAAGGGACATTGAAAATTTTTATGATGAGGTAGTTAAAAATATCGGGAAGGTTGATATTCTCATCAATAATTGTGGCGGTCCTATCCCGGGGTTTTTTCTTGAACTGACAGAAACTGACTGGGAAGAGGCATTTAAACAAGTTCTACTTAGCGTTACAAGATTTACTTTTTTAGTTCTACCTGATATGATTGAAAAACAATGGGGTAGAGTAGTAAACATTACCTCTGTAGCTGTTAAACAGCCTGTTAGTAATCTTATTTTATCGAATTCATTCAGAGCAGCTGTTACTGGGTTGGCAAAAACTTTAAGTACTGAATTTGCAAATAAAAATATCACAATTAATAATGTTGCTCCAGGTTATACATTAACTCATAGATTATATGATTTAGCTGTAAATCGAGCTAAAGCTACTGGAAAATCACATGAAGAAGTATTATCGGATATGGCAAAAGATGTTCCTATGAACAGATTGGCTGCTCCTGAAGAAATTGCTTCAGTAGTAATTTTTTTAGCTTCAAAACAAGCTTCATACATAACTGGCACCACTATTCAAGTTGATGGTGGTGTAATTAAATCTATCTTTTAAATTTTTCTCATAAGAAGAGAACTAATTTTTTATGATTAAGAGAATTAACCTCACTATTCCTCCAGAATACATTAATGATAATGATTTTATAACTAAACAACTTTCAAAATTAGTTGGTATTGACTCAGAAAACATCTCATCAATTATTCCAGTAAAAAGATCAATTGATGCTCGATTCAATAAAGTAGTTTATAGGTTACTTGTAGATGTTTTCATCGATGAAAGACCTATTGAAAATTTTTCTTTTTATAAATACCCATATGTTAAAGAAGATAAAAAAGTTATTATAATTGGTTTCGGTCCTGCAGGAATATTCTCTGCATTGCGTTTAATAGAAGCAGGAGTTAAACCAATTATAATAGAAAGAGGTAAAGATGTTAGAAATCGTAGAAGAGACATCAGAGCAATTCATCAGAAACATTTTGTTAATCCTGAATCGAACTATTGTTTTGGAGAGGGAGGAGCAGGAACTTTTAGCGATGGAAAACTTTATACGCGGTCAACTAAAAGAGGGAATGTAAAAAAAATTCTAGAAATATTGGTTCAGCACGGGGCTAATAAAGAAATTCTAATTGATTCTCATCCTCATATTGGTTCAAATAAACTTCCAATAATTATTCAAAACATAAGACAAACTATTATCAATTGTGGAGGTGAGATTTATTTTAATTATAAGGTTACAGATTTTATTCTTGATAATAATAAAGTAAAAGGAGTAGTAATAAATAATTGTATTGAAATATTAGCAAATAGCGTAATAATAGCAACTGGTCATTCTGGTAGAGAAATTTATTACATTCTTCACAATAACGGTGTTAAAATTTTCCCAAAACCATTTGCTTTAGGTGTAAGAGTTGAACATCCGCAAGCTTTGATAAATGAAATCCAATATCATACAAAAAATAAACATCCTAATTTACCTGCAGCAAGTTATTCTTTAGCTTGTAATATAGAAGGAAGAGGAATATATTCATTTTGTTTGTGTCCTGGAGGTATTATTGTTCCTTCTTCAACAACCAATGAAGAGATAGTAATAAATGGAATGTCTGTATCAAGGCGGGATTCACCTTTCGCAAATTCAGGATTAATAGTTGAAATTAGAGAAGATGATTTAATGTTATTTAAAAAGTATTATCCTTTCAATCTTTTAGAATTCCAAAAACAAATAGAGCATAAAGCTTTTGAATTAGCAAATCGAACACAATCACCACCAGCACAACGCTTAATAGATTTTTTAAGAAATAGAGTTTCAGATTCTTTACCAAAATCATCTTTTATTGGTGGATTAACTTCAACTGATCTTAATGTTCTATTTCCGAATTTTATTTTGAAAAGACTTAAAGAATCTCTAAAAGTTTTTGACAGAAAAATGAAAGGATTTTTAACTGAAGAGGCAATAATAGTTGCACCAGAATCAAGAACAAGTTCTACTCTTAGAATACCAAGAGATAGTAAGACTCTAATGAATCCACAAATAAAGGGCTTATTTCCTGCAGGTGAAGGTGCTGGATACGCAGGTGGAATTGTATCTGCGGGAATTGATGGGGAGAATGTTGCAAACGCTGTTTATGAATATTTGAGAAATTAATTATTCATATCCGAAAGATGTTATCATTAACCCATCTTTACTAAATTCTTTTCGTTTTTCTAATCTTCCACCTCTATAAAATTCTTCTTTCATTAAAGAACCGTTTTCGTAATAAGTTTTAACCCAACCTTCTAACTTCCCATCAAAATAATTTTCTATTTTTTCAAGTGCCCCACTTGGATAATAAGTTTGACTTTTGCCTTTACGTAAACCATTTTCAATATATTCTTCTGAACTTAAAACACCATTAGTATGAAAAGTTTTATATTCTCCGTATAAAGTATTGTTATTGTAATTAGCAATTGAAGCAAGATTACCATTTGGATGATAAGTAATCTCAGTTCCGTTCTTTAGATTGTTTTGATAAATTGTTTCTGATTTAAGAACTCCGTTTTCATAATATGTTTTTTCATTGCCTAACTTTATCCCATTCTGATAGTCCGAGCTTACTTTAACAACTCCATTTTCATAAAACTGGAATGTTCTACCGTTTAGAACATTTTTTTTATATCTATACTCTTCCTTAAGAAAACCTGACTCATAATAAAACCTTGATAATCCATTTTTCATATTATCAACATAATAAGTTTCTTCCATTAATCTTCCTGATTCAAAATATTTTTTTCTCATCTCTTCTTTAGATTCAACTTTTCCTTTATAATCAAATCTTTCCCTACTTTTTAACTCATCATTGACATAAAAATCCTTAACACGAGCATTTCCCAGCTTATCATATATAATTACATAACCCTCAAGTTTATCATTTATAAAAAAGGCTTCTAAAGCAAGAGATTTGTCATTATGATAAACTTTTGTCGTTCCATGTAATTTTCCATCAACATAATTTCTTTCAACCTCAACATTCCCATTTTGATAAAAGATTTTTGAAACACCTTGAAGTATGCCACCGGAATAATTCCATTCACCTTGTTTTTCACCAGTCTTGTAATAAGTATATGTAATTCCATTGAGAACACCATTAGAATAATTTTGAATAGCCCATAACTCACCTGTTTCATAATACCATCGTGATTTACCTTCTCTTTTTCCGTTTTTGTAATTCCATTCAATTTGAATTTTACCATCTTCAAAATACCAAATTGATAATCCATCTTCTAATCCATCAACAAAATTCCATTCTTTCCAAAGTTTACCATTAGGATAGTATTCACGATATTTACCATCAAGTTTTTCGTACCAATATTCACCTTCTGTTTTAATAACTCCATTAGGATAGTATGTTTTTCTTATCTCTTTATTCTGAGGGAATAAAATTGAATTTAAAACAATTGAATGCAAGAAAAATAAAATTAATAATTTCATAAAAAAGAATTAGCCTAACTTTCTTCCTATTATAGAAGCTATTTGACGGAGTTGGTTGATCAATAATAGAAATTCATCAGGAGTTAAAGATTGAGGACCGTCTGACAATGCTTTATTTGGATTATCATGAATTTCAATCATAATTAAATCAGTATTAGCAGCAACTGCAGCTCTTGCCATAGATGGGATTTTATCACTAAAACCAACAGCGTGTGATGGGTCACTACAAATTGGAAGATGAGTTTTTTGTTGAACAACTGGAATTACGGATATATCAAAGGTAAATCTAAGATAATTCTCAAAAGTTCTTATTCCTCTTTCACACAATATCACATTTGGATTGCCGCCAGATAAAATATATTCTGCAGACATTAGCCATTCGTCTATTGTTGCTGACATTCCTCTTTTTAACAATACTGGTTTTTGAGATTTTGATAAAACTTTTAATAAAGGATAATTATACATATTTCTTGAACCAACTTGAAATATATCAGTATATTTCTCAATCAAATCAAACTGTGAAGGCTCTATTATCTCTGTAATCATCAATAATTGATTTTCATCAGCTGCATCTCTTAAAAATTTAAGCGCTTCTTCGCCAAGACCTTGAAATGAATATGGAGAAGTTCTGGGTTTGAATGCCCCACCTCGAAGAATTTTTGCACCTGCTGTTTTTACAATTTTTGCAAGTTTATGAATTTGTTCTTCGCTTTCTACAGAACAAGGACCAGCAATTACAATTATTTCTTCACCACCTATCTCAACATTATTAATTTTAATTATCGTTTTATCTGTTTTAAATTTTTTATTAACCAATTTGTATTGTTCGGTTATACCTAAAATATCAATAACTCCTTCAAGAACTTTTATTTTCCTTAAATCAAAACCTGAATTGTTGCCAGTAATTTCTAATGTAATATTTTCTCTTGTATTTGATTGAAAAACATCAAATCCAAAGTTTTTTAACTCAGAAGTAATTACTTCTAATTTTTCTGATGAAATATTTCTATCTAGAACTACAATCAATTTTTTCTCCTCTTACCTAAATTTTTTCTCACCAGCTTTAATTTCATATGGTATTGAATCTAATTCAGTTGGAATCGGACAATTATACAAATTGCTATAAGCACATAAAGGATTAATTGCTTTATTGAAATCGATTGTGTATTCATAATTATCATCTGAGTTTTTTGTAAAGAATAGATACCTTCCATTCTCGTAAGTTTCTTTACCATTAGTTGCATCTTTAAACCATAGATTATAAGATTCACCACCTTCTGGAAAATCATATTTATATAAGTGTAATTTAAACTCAACTTTATCAAATCTTAATATGAAGTAACCATAACGATAATATTCCCTTAAATCACCTTGATTGCTAAATATTAGAATCTTCTCTGGATTTTCATATTTGAAAAGTTTTGATTTGAATATGTAATTTCCATCAGGTTCAAAGAATTCAAGTGGCTTGAATTTAATACTCGTATCAGCATAGAATGGAGATGAAACAATATCATATTGCATTCTCCAATTTCTATCTTCTCTCTCTTCTTGGAGATTTATGAGATACAGTTTATCAAGTTTATTACTTTCATTTTCTTTTTCACATTTAAAAGCAAGAAGAAAGATAGAAAAAAGAGTAATTACTAAATTAATTTTCATTGTTTTCTAATTTCCTTTTAAGTTCATTTAATTTATTCAATGCTTCAATTGGAGTTAGATTATTGATTTCTATTTTTCTAATTTCATTTCTAAAATTATCATCTTGAAATTCAAACAAATTTATCTGAGTATCAGTTTCAGTTTTAATTTTTCTCAATCTTTCTTTTTTAACTTCATAAGGGGTTAATTCTTTACTTTCAAGATTTTGAAGAACTTCTTTAGCACGATTTGTAACGAATTGAGGGAGTCCAGCCATCATAGCAACTTGAATGCCGTAACTATGATCAGCTTTTCCAGGACTGACCCTATGTAAGAAAATAACTTTATCACCATATTCACGAACTTCAACCTTAAAGTTTTTAATTCTCGGGAATAAATCAGCCATCTCATTAAGTTCATGATAATGAGTTGCGAAAAGTGTTTTTGCTGATAAATTTGGGTTTTCATGTAAATATTCAGTAATAGCCCATGCAATTGAAATTCCATCGAATGTGCTTGTCCCTCTTCCGATTTCATCAAGTAATATTAAACTTTTTGAAGTTGCATTATTTAATATATTTGCTGCTTCTTGCATTTCTACTAAAAATGTACTTTCACCAGCAGAAATGTTATCACTTGCACCAACACGAGTAAATATTCTATCCACAACTCCAATTGTAGCTTTATCTGCAGGTACAAAGCAACCAATTTGAGCAAGTAAAACTATAAGACCTATTTGTCTTAAATACACTGATTTACCTGCCATGTTAGGTCCTGTCAAAAGAATTATTTGTTGCTTTTTGTTATCTAAATAACAATCATTTGCTGTAAATTTCTCTCCAGGTGGAAGTATTCTTTCTACAACAGGATGCCTTCCATGAATGATATTTATTTCATCTTCAGAATTAATCTCAGGTTTTGTGTAGTTGTATTTTTCTGAAATATTAGCGAAGTTACAGAAAACATCTAACATTCCAATTAGTTTTGCATTTTTTTGAATTTCTTCAGTCTTCTGACTAACGAAAATTCTTATTTCATTAAATAATTGATATTCAAGAGTATTGATTCGTTCTTCTGCATTTAAAATTTTTTCTTCAAATTCCTTAAGTTCAGGGGTAATATATCTTTCAGAATTAACTAAAGTTTGTTTTCTTATATAATTATCAGGAATTTTGTTTTTGTGGGCATTAGAGATTTCAATATAATATCCAAAAACTTTATTATAATTAATTTTAAGTGACGGAATTTGAGTTCTATCTCTTTCTTTTTGTTGAAGATTTGCAAGCCAGTCTTTACCATTAAATAAAATTTGTCTTAATTCATCTAATTCTTCTGAAAAACCAGTTTTAATTATTCCACCTTCTGTTAAACTTGCTGGTGGGTCTTTTACGATAGCCTCAGAAATTTTTTCTATTATATCATTCAATTCTAAAAGATTATCTGATATTTTTCTTAATGTGATATCATTAAAATCACTTAAAATATTTTTAATTAGTGGAATGTTCTCTAATGATGATTTTAATGAAATTAAATCTCTTGCATTTGCTCTACCTGTGGAAACTTTAGAAATTAATCTTTCTAAATCACCGATATTTTTTAATAATTCATTAATTTGATTTCTTTTATTTTTATTCTTAAATAAATCCTCAACTGCATTTAATCGTTGTTTTATCAAGATTTCATTTTTAAGAGGAGTGGAAAGCCAATTTTTAAGAAGTCTTCCACCCATAGCAGTTTTAGTTTCATCAATTACTGATAACAAAGAACCATCTTTCCCACCGTCTTGCATTGATGAGATAATTTCGAGATTTCTTTTCGTAGCATAATCAAGAATCATATAATCAGTTGAATTGAATAATGAAATTTTATTTATATGAGAAAGATTAACTTTTTGAGTTTCCTTCAGGTAATGTAACACAACCCCAGCAGCAACCAATCCGTTTTGAAAATGGTCAATTCCAAATCCTTTCAGTGTAACAGTATTAAAATGATTAATTAGTATCTCTTTACAATAATCCTTATTAAATACCCAATCTTCTACTTTTGTTATTCTAATTGAGAGATTGTTTTTATTGATTATTTTTTCAAATAATTCTTTATCTTTTCTTTGAATCAAAATTTCAGATGGATTGATGAGTTGTATTTGTTCGGTCAACTCTGACAAATTAGTTTCATATAAATAAAAATCTCCAGTGGAAATATCTGAAAAAGAAATGCCTACTAAGTTATTAAAAACACAGAAACAGGCTAAATAATTATTTTTTTTATGGTCTAAAAGTTTTTCAGAAAGAGTTGCACCTGGCGTAATAATTTCAACAACTTCACGTTTAACAATACCTTTAGCAAATTTGGGATCTTCCATTTGTTCACATATAGCAACTCTATATCCAGCTCGAACTAATTTAGGCAAATATGAGTCAATTGCGTGATGAGGGAAGCCCGCCAAAGGAACATCCCCTGCAGCACCATTTGATCTTTTCGTTAAAGTTATTCCTAATACCTTTGAAGCAATCTTAGCATCTTCTTCAAAAGTCTCAAAAAAATCACCAATTCTGAAAAGTAAAATAGTATCTGGATTTTCAGACTTTATCTTAAAATATTGTCGCATCAAAGGTGTTTGTTGCATAAAACTATTCAAAATTAGATTCAAAAATACCTTTAAAAGCCATCAATATCAATTTAATAAAGTATCTGATTAGGATTGAAATAGAACTTTGGAAATGATATAAGACTTATAGATGTAAATTTAATTTTTTGTGAAGATAAAAATTTTTTTTTGAACTAATAAAATTAGTTATTAATTCATACTACTAAATAATTATTCAAAAAATAATTTTATAAATTTAACTTTTTCAAAGGCTGATATTTATTAAAAAGTCTATTAATTAAATAGAAATAAACTTACCTCTTTAAGCTTATTCTAATTTTACAAAATTGTATAAAAAATCAATTTCATCGTAAACTAAAAACATATCAGCTAATAACCTAAACTTACAAAAGAAATTGAATCTAAAGTTGTGCACTTTAATATTAAGCTCTATCGTTAAGATATTATAAGAAAATTTTAACTAAAGTGTGTTTTGATTTTATAACTTTTATTGATGAATTGAAGAATACTAAAGCCTGATGTCAAATATTTTATGCATTAATGATCAGCTCTTAAATTTTAATCTAAGTTAATTTTTAATATCACACTTTTTGAAATAATTAGTTGATTATTTAATTATTTTCTTGTAGTTTTTTTTTAATGTGAGTATGCTAATTAAAATTGAATGTCTTATTAAAAAGTAAATTTTTTGAGTAAGATTAAAAATTAATGTCTAATTTCAATTAAAATTATAGTTGTAGCACAGATTAGTAATCTGTGCTACTTTACTTCTAATTATAATTTACTAATAAATTTAATTTCCTGATATATATGGATAACGTTTAATCTCATTTTCTGGAATAAAAGTATTCGGAACATTTTTAGAACGCATTAAATCATAAATCATTGAATTTGCACCATAAGTTAAAGATTTAACATCATAACCTAAAAGTCTTAAATAAGCACCAATGTAAGAACTTGTTTGACCAGTGAAACAATAAAGAACAGTAGTTTTATTAGTTGGTAAGGTCTTCAAATCATTTGAACTCTTAAATGGTTGTGTTGCAGGATCGTATAGTATAGCACCTTGAACATGACCCGGATCTAAATAAAGTGAGTTAGGCCAATAGTTTATTATATAATAATTATTCAAGTTTGAATACATAGTATTTTCAGAAATAGTTGCTGGTGGATAGCCCTCTGATAATAAAGCTCTAATTCTAGCCTCTAAAATTTCAGGAGCAGTTTTCTTACCAGTATTTAATTTAGGTAAATCACCTTTAGGATTCTTTGCTAGGGAAGGAGTATTGACAAATTGTCCAGCTCTAATATTGCTTCTTTTAGCCAGCCAATAGTTTTGAGCAAATACCGAATCCCAAGAACTCATTCCGAATTTTAAAGAAACAACTTTATTACCAAAACCGCCCATTGCTCTGATTAATGAAACAGCATACGCAGAAGTTTGACCAGAGTAACAAATTACCACTATTCTATCATAATTATTTGGATTAACCGTTTTCATATAATCATACAAACCATTAAATGGCACATTTACAGCACCAGCAATTCTACCAGCGGTAAAGTCTGCTGCAGCCCTAATATCAATTAACAACTGTCTGTTAGGATTACTTAACTGCATTGTTCTAACATCTGTTGCGGAGACAACAAAAGCACCTGTAGTATGAATATAATCGTTGGTTTCTTCGAAATGTTTCAACAGTATTTCAGATTCATTGACTTGCGGAGTAGGTTCTACTGGGCTTTCATCTTTCTTACAACCTACAGAAAAAATAATGAATGAAGAAACCAAAAGAATTAGAAACAGCCTGAAAAGATTTTTTCCCTTCATTTTTGAACCTTTCATTTAGTTTAACATTAGATTTATTTAAATTAGTTATTTACTTGCCAACTTGGTGGAAGTTTTCCATCTACTACAATGTTAATATTTGCTGGTTTTTCCCAATCAAGACAATCAGAATTAAAGAGATATAATTCTTTATTTTTAAAAGTTCCATCAGGATTTTTAATAATATGACAACCTTCTCTGCAGTTAGAATAAGTAACCCATTGACCACTTGCATTCTTAAAACCAGTTCTTGGAATAATTCTAACAATATTATGAGGAGTAGCATATTTGTAAGTTGGTGCTGCATTAAAATTAGTCAGATTACTAATTCCATATTCTTTCCAGCTATCAGGTGCCATCGGTGAACGTCGTAATAAAGCATATTTATATCTTGGTTTTATTTGTGGAATTGGGTTCATTCTTATTTTATATCCTAAATATGCTGGAATTCTTGCTCCAGATCCACCTATATGACAGCTTCCGCAATTATTATAGTCCTGTGAATGACATACATTACAACTAAATGTATTTATATGAACTGAATGAAATGGATTTGAACTACTAATACCAGAATGGCAATCTGTGCACTCTGGCATATCTGTCACTTTATATCGCTGATCATAGATTTGTCCATCACCATGAATCTCGTGTTTTTTATGACAATTCATACAGGTAAAACCTCGTTTTGTAAGGTGCACATCTGGAACGGTGCCCGGTGCAACACCAAAATAAGCGTGACCTCCTCTACTTGTATGGCAAGTAGTACAATGGTCAACCATATCAGGAGTTTTAACAAATTTATGTCCTCGATACAATCCACCTCCACCAGCTTTTGGTCTCATCACATGACAATCACCACAAGTGGCATGACATTTTGAACAATTTTTCTCATAACCTTTTTTGATATCATCGGGATGATTATCAATTGCAGAGGGTACATTTCCGAATCCAGCCCTCAAAGTTACCATATTTTTCTGCCCCCAACCTTGCTTATGCAAGCTATTTTTGGTTTGATTTACAATCTTTGGATGACATCTACCACAAGCAACTTCAGCATTTGCTGAAGGTTTTTTAATAAAATTTCCCAAATGTGCTAATTTCTTATCAGCTGTATTTCCTACACCACCGTGACAAGACTCACAAGGAATTTTTCCATGTATATCATTTTTAAATTCCTGATATCCAGGTCCACCTAAATACACTCTATCATAAGATTCGATATGAGGAGTATCTCCACCACAACCAGCACCACCAGGCTCTGGTAATTGTGGTGTATGAACTGCTTTGAGATGTTGATAATCTGTATGACATCCTACACAAGAGGCTCTGTTTGGTGAATTTATTGGTTCAACATTGTTAACATCTTTTTTTTTCTGAACAGCCAATAAAAAAAATCCATAATAAAAACGAAGAAATTATTACTATTTTTTCATTTTCTTCTCTAATTTTATCATTATTATCCCAATACAAGTGCCATTTGTTGATTGTAAAATTCATATAAAAAATTAATAAATTCTTAAAAATCAGTCTTAATTTTGATAAAAATATTGAATTTTAATAAGAATTGAGAAAAGTTGCTATTAAGCAGATAAATACAAAGTATTTAGTTAGATATTTATTCAAATTTATCAGAATTCTTTCATAAAAGATTTCAATAAGTCAATTAAAAAATTTAGCTTTTAAGTGAGTCAATTTTCACTGGAAAAAGTAGGTCATTTTTCAGTGGGAATTTTCACAAATTTATGAATTAACCATTATTATTTATTCATATCATTTATAAGCAAACACCCCGAATAACCATCGGGGTGTTGCTGAGGGCTTTGGAAGGGTTTTATGGGCTTATGAGTTTTATATCACTTCATTGAGGGCTTCTTTCTCTTTAAGATTTAATACCTTCTCTAAATCCAACAATATTAACAACCTGTTCTCCAACTTCCCTACCGCTGTTATATACTCAGTATCTATACTCGTGGTTATCGATGGCGGCGGCTCGGTGATTGACTTCGGTATCCTTAACACCTCTTTCACCGAATCTACTATAAACCCAAGTGTTACTCCACTTACATTTACTACTATCACTCGTGTATTATTATCATGCTCTTTCCTCGAATGTCCTAATCGTGTCCGTAAATCTATCACTGGGATCACTCTGCCTCTTAAATTTACCACACCCTCTACAAAATCTGGCGCATTCGGTATCTTTGTTATTGATATCAATCTTATTATCTCTTCTACTTTTAGTATATCTATCCCGAACTCTTCGTTCTCTATTACAAATGATACCAATTGTAGTATCTCATCTGTTTCTTGTGTTATTTTTTTGTTTTCCATTGTTTTAACCTCTTACTATTTTTCCATTTGCTCTTAAATAGTATGAACTTCTTGAAGTTGATGTATCTACTTTGAATTGTGATACAAGGTTACTCAGCTTCTCTGTTAATCTGTTCAAATCATCGGCTGATCGAGCTATCTGTTGAATTCCTGAGGCTGACTCATTAGTTACATGACTGATTGACTCGATATTCTTACTTATCTGCTCGGCTGTGCTGGACTGCTCTTCACTTGCTGAAGCTACCTGATTTGCTAAATCTACTACTTCATTTGCACTGCTGATTATCTCTTTCAATGATTGACCTGCTTTTGATGCCAATTTCTTTCCCTCTTCTACTACTATCGCTCCTTGATTTACTGACTCAACTGCATTCTTTGTATCCGTTTGTATCTTTCTTATCATCTGAGCTATTTCTTTGGTTGCTTTCGTTGTTCTCTCTGCTAATTTCCTAACCTCATCGGCTACTACAGCAAATCCGCGACCTTGTTCACCAGCTCGAGCTGCTTCTATCGCTGCGTTTAATGCAAGTAAGTTCGTCTGGTCGGCTATCTCATCTATCACCTGCACTATATCGCCTATCTGTTGGCTATTCTTTCCTAATTCCTGTATTATATCTGATGCCTTGCTGACTACATCTGCTATCTTTGTTATTCCATCTACTGTTTGCAATATTACCTCTCCGCCTCTTTCTGCTACCTCTACTGCGTGTTTTGAGTTCTCCGCAGTGCGATTTGTACTCTTGGTAGTCTGAATGATTGTTGAGGTCATCTGTTCTACTGCAGAGGCTATCTCGTGAACTTGTGAACTTAATTCTTGTGAGCCAGAGGCTAATTCTTCGGAGCTTGATGAGATTTGTGATGCTGCACTTGCAGTAGTCTGAACCAGTTCCAAAACCTGAGCGACCATAAATTCAATTTTTTCAACTGCTTTATTAAAACCGTTAAATAATTTACCTATATCGTCACTATTGTTTGCATCAATTCTTACTGTTAAATCTCCATTTTCAAATTTTTCCATAACACGTAACATTTTATCTACACTTTCTGATAAATATTGTTTTTCTTGTTCAGATTTTTTAATAGCTTCTTCCACTTTTTTCTCAACACTTGCTTTTTCATTTTCAAGGGCTTTTTTTGAAGATTTAATATTTTGAACCATTGTATTAAATGATGAGTATAAGCTACCTAATTCATCTTGCGAGTTTAATTCAATATTAACCTCCGTATTTCCTTCAGCAACTGTTTTAGCAGCATTTTCCAATTCAATAATAGATTTACTCAAGTATTTTGAGATAAAAAACAATGTAAATGAAGCCAAGCAAAACATAAGACTAACTATTGATAAAGAAAATAGCCTTTCTTGTTTTTCTTTTGTTAAACGTTCGTCTAATACCTGGAAAAGTTTATCATTTGTAATATTCCAGAATAAAAATATTTCATCAATAATTTTTGTAGTATAATCAAAGTAACTATTAGCATCAATTGTAATGGTGTCTGATAATAAAAGTTTTTCTTTTACATAACTAACATAATTTTTTAAGTTATTAAGCTGATTAATCCATTGTTCTTCAATACCAGCCTTAATTAAGGGATTAAATGAAAATACTTTATTAAATCCTTTTTCTAATGAATTAAAATTGTCCGTAATATTTAATAAATAATTATTAAAATATAACTTTTCTTTTGAATCATCTCCGTCTTTCAATATTATTTTAGTTCCTAAAGCCCTAATTTTCCCACAAAGTTCAGAAATTAATATTAAATCATTCGTTACTGCATGCATTAAATAATAAGAATCCAGTTGTGGATCAAGAGTTAGATTTGAATTATCTGAAACTGTTACTATAAAATCAATTGTTTCTTCAATTAAGTCAGTATGTTTTTGGAAACTTTCATCTGGTGTCAGAGAATAAACATTATACTTTAATTCATTCCATTTATACTTCAAATTATTAAATTCATTTGTTAAATTAAGTTCATAATAAAGATTGTTCAAGTTTTCAATATCAGAGATATTTTTCTCAATTTCTGATTGGATAACCTGCATTTTTTCTTTAAATTCAGATTTGCCACTTAAATATCCAGTACTTAAACCTCTGTGTTTTTGAAAATTTTGAATGAGTTTAACTGATGGCGCAAAAAACTTTTGACCTTTTATTTCTTTTTCAGTAAAAAATATAATCTCATTTTTGGTAACTATAAAATTATACAATAAATATAAAAAAGGAATTGTTATAAAAGTCCCCAATAATAAAATTTTTTTTCTGATCTTAATATTCTTAAATGATAATAAATCACTAATTTTCATTTTTGTAACTCCTCAAATATTTATGGAAAAACTACTTGAATTTTATCATTAGCAATCTTGGTAACTTTGATGTTCTCTTTGTAAAATTTACCAACACCTCTAGCTAATCCGACTAACATATCAATGAGATTTCTTTTAGATTTATAATTCATTATTAATGTTTTATCATCCTTCCAATTAAAATCAAATCTTGGGGGATTAGCATTTTTTATAGTTTTTGTCATAATCACGTGTAAGTTGTCCATTTTTAATAAAAATTCTTTTGCGTTTTTACATCTATCATAAAAATGTTTATAACTTTTCTGAGAATAATCACAAACCCAGAATTCTCCAAAGTAATCGCAGAATTAAACCATATCAATGTTTAATACATTAATAGCCGCACCAATAATTTGCATAAGTAGTTTATCATCAACATCTGAGATTGCAAAAACAACGGGTTCTCTATCTAATCCAGCTTTTTTTATTACATCACCCCAAGTTTTTTCTCCGTATTTTTTTACAATCATCTCTTTAACGGCTAATGAAATAACTCCTTTCATATTTATTAATTTTGATTAGTTTTTAATTATATATTTTTATTTAATGATAGAAAGTTAAGTTATAATCGTAAAATTTAATTACGACTTTAGTATTTATTAAGATTTTTCTTGACAAGTGTTCTTCTGTTCACTATATTTGTAGTGAACAAATGAGCAGTTTTATGAAAAACAGTTTAACAGACAAACAAAAAGAAATATTAAATTTTATTAAAAATTTTATTTCTGAAAATGGTTATCCACCAACATTGAGAGAAATTGGCAGTTTTTTCAATATTGCTTCCACCTTTGGAGTAAAGAGACATCTGGATGCTTTGAAGAAAAAAGGATATTTAAACATTAATAGTCATGCCAGCCGAGCTATATGCGTAAATAATTCAAAAAATATTGATTTTGATAAAGACATTTCCCGCTCTGAAAATATTCATCAAATTCCTGTTGTTGGGCGAGTAGCTGCGGGCTCACCAATTTTATCAGAAGAAAATATTGAAGGAAGTGTTTTAATTGATAACTATTTTATCAGAAATGCTACCGGTTGTTTCGCTCTTAAAGTTCAGGGTGATAGTATGATAAATGCTGGTATATTTGAAGGTGATTTAGTTATTGTTAATCCACAATCTAATGTTAAAAAAGGAGATATCGTAGTAGCTAGATTGGAAGGTGAAATAACTATAAAAATTTTCGATAATAATAATAAAGATGTTTTTCTTTTACCAAGAAATGAAAAGTATTCACCAATAAAAGTGACCAATAAAGAAGATTTTTCCATTATAGGAAAAGTTGTTGGCGTTTTAAGAATGTATAATTGAAAGGAGATTCTATGAAATCAGAAATTTTTTTAACTGCAATAAGAAATCGAAATGAAATTAGATTCATCTATGGCACAGAAGAATTTTTTGTTGAACCATATTATTTAAGCAAAGATAAAAATGGAAATAAGTTTTTATATGGTAAACTTCGTAGCATAAATGAAATTAAGAAATTCGATTATAAGTTTATTGCGAATATAAGAGTAATTTCTTCGAGAAGATTTTCTCCAATTATTCCTATAATTCCATTATCATCTTAATATATTAGTATGAATAGAATGAATAAAAATTACATAAAAAACGAAATAGATACCTTGATTGAACACTTATGGAGAAAAGGTTATCTAACCGTTTCGAGAAGATATGGAACATATCTTCCTGAACCGAAACCAGTGGGAATATACGAAGTCGATGTTATTGCCAAATATAAAAACTCTTATGCAATTGGAATAGTTGTTAGAAATTCAGATTTTGATAATATTATTAAATTAAGAGAAAAGATTATTTATTTAGCTTCAAGGCAAACAAGATTTACTCATAAGCCTGTCAATTTGTTTATTGGCGTTACTCCGATAAATTATTTCAAAGCTAAACAGATTATTTCAGAAATTCCTGATAATCTTAAAAAGAATATTTTTATTGTTCAACTTTTCAACAAGAATCAAAAAAATCCTCCCGATTCAACAAAATATACTCCACTATTTGTTTAATATAATAAGTAGTAATTCAAATCTTTAAATTTATTTTTTATCAATATGTTAAAGTTCCAAGTTATGTATTGATTATCAAATGAATACTTAATTATTCATAAGAATTTAATTTAATACCTACTTTAGAAATAAAATCTAACCACACAAATTAAAATTTAAAGAAATTTAATTAGAGAATATTATTATCTGCTTAATTAAAAAACATTCTTAATATTTCTAACAACTAAATATTTAGAGAGGTTATGATGTATTAAAAAAGTCCCACAATTAAGTAAATATTAACAGAGCAATTAAATACAATTAAAGTTAATTGAATTGATTATTATTTAATTTCATTTCAGAAATACTTTATTATTATGGCTTTTAATAAACTCACAAAAAAAGCTAACCTTATGAATAGTTTTTTAATCAAAAATTTAATTATATACATTTTTACATCAATTTAGTATAATTTATTATTTCTTAATATTATAAAGAATGACTGGTAAGTTTAGTTAAATTTTAACACATTTATAATTTATCTTTAAACTTGAACTTGATTTATATTATTGTTATTAAATATTTATTTATTATTACATTATTTAATCTGATAATTTTATAAGGCAAATAAAGAGTTTTTAATAAAGTTTTAATACACAATATGATTTTGATTAACTTATAGAGAATAAAAAAATATGAACAAAGAAGATTTACAAAAGTTATTATCTGAAAGAATTCTTGTACTTGATGGTGCAATGGGTACGATGATTCAGCGTCATAATTTAACAGAAGAACAATATCGTGGAGAAAAATTCAAGTATCATCAATTTGAATTAAAAGGTAACAATGATATTCTTTGCATAACACAACCAGAAATTATAAAAGAAATACATAGAGCTTATTTCGAAGTAGGCGCAGATATAATTGAAACTAATACATTTAACGGCACTTTTATCTCTCAATCAGACTATCATACAGAGGATTTTGTATATGAAATAAATTTTCAAGCTGCTAAAATCGCTAAAGAAGTTGCCATAGAATTTAGTAATAAAAATCCTGATAAACCGAGATTTGTAGCAGGTGCTTTAGGACCTACAAATAAAACTCTTTCAATTTCTCCTAATGTAAATGATCCTGGATATCGTGCAGTTACTTTTGATGATATGGTAAAAGCATATTATCAACAAACCAAAGGGCTAGTTGAAGGTGGAGTTGATATACTGCTGATAGAAACAATTTTCGATACACTCAATGCTAAAGCTGCCATTTTTGCCATTCAAAATTATCTTGATGAAAATAACCTTAATATTCCGCTTATGATTAGTGGAACTATTGTAGATATGAGCGGAAGGACCTTATCAGGACAAACAGTTGAAGCTTTTTACATTTCAATATCTCATGCTAAAAATCTTGTTAGTGTTGGTTTAAATTGTGCACTTGGCGCTAAACAAATGAGACCATTTTTAGAAGACCTATCAAATATATCCGATAAATTTATATCGGTCTATCCTAATGCCGGATTACCAAATGAAATGGGCGGTTATGATGAAACTCCATCTGCAATGGCATCAGTTTTGGAAGATTTTCTTAAAAGTGAATTTGTAAATATTGTTGGTGGCTGTTGTGGAACAACTCCCGAGCATATAAAAGCCATCGCAGAATTAGTCAGTCATTATAAACCACGAATTCCCCCTAAACAGGAACCATATTTAAGATTAAGTGGACTTGAGCCAGTGATAGTCCGTCCTGACTCTAATTTTATGAACATTGGTGAAAGAACAAATGTAACTGGTTCTAGGAAATTTGCAAGACTCATTAAAGAAGAAAACTATGATGAAGCTCTTTCAGTTGCTCGAGATCAAGTTGAAGGTGGTGCACAAGTTCTTGATGTAAATATGGATGAGGGTATGCTTGACTCTGAAAAAGCGATGACAAAATTTCTTAATTTGTTGGAAGCAGAACCAGATATTGCAAAACTTCCAATTATGATTGACTCATCAAAATGGTCTGTTATTGAAGCAGGATTAAAATGCCTACAAGGAAAAGGTATTGTAAATTCAATATCTCTTAAGGAAGGTGAAGAAATCTTTAAAGAGCATGCAAAAAAAATTCTAAGCTATGGTGCTGCAGTGATAGTTATGGCATTCGATGAAAAAGGACAAGCAGATACTTTTGAAAGACGAATTGAAATTTGCAAACGAGCTTACGATATTCTTACAAGAGAAGTTGGATTCCCTCCTCAAGATATAATTTTTGATCCAAATATTCTTGCCATTGCAACAGGAATACCCGAACATAATAACTATGCTGTTGATTTTATTGAAGCAACAAAATGGATAAAACAGAACCTACCACTTGCTAAAGTTAGTGGTGGAGTTAGCAATCTTTCTTTTTCTTTTCGTGGTAATGATGTTGTAAGAGAAGCAATGCATTCAGCTTTTTTATATCACGCTATAAAAGCTGGAATGGATATGGGAATTGTAAATGCTGGTCAACTTGTTGTTTATGAGGAAATTCCTAAAGACTTACTGGAACTTGTTGAAGATGTTATTCTTAATAGAAGATCTGATGCAACTGAAAGATTAGTAGAATTTGCTGAAAAAATAAAGAAACAAAATAAAAGTCAGATTGAAGAAGAAAAGGACGATTGGCGCAATCTTCCAGTTGAAGAAAGACTAAAACACTCACTTGTTAAAGGCATTACTGATTTTATTGACAAAGATATTTCAGATGCTTTAGAGAAATATTCTAACCCGCTTGAGATCATAGAAGGTCCACTTATGGCAGGCATGAATGTAGTTGGTGACTTGTTTGGTGCGGGGAAAATGTTCCTTCCTCAAGTTGTTAAAAGTGCAAGAGTGATGAAGAAAGCAGTAGCAATTCTGGAACCTCAAATTAAAGCACAGACAACTCAATCTACATCTCCTTCCCATAAGGAGGGCGATACACCGAAATGGTCAACTATAGATAAAGAGTCATATCAAAAACTTAAAATTTTTGCTAAAAAGAATAAAGATAACTCCATAAAAACCGAAAAGATTATTTGGAAGTTGTTGAAATCAAAACAGCTTGAAAAATTTAATTTTAAAAGACAACATATTATAGGAAAATATATCGCTGATTTTGTATGCTTAGATAGAATGTTAATTATTGAAATTGATGGAATGATTCATCAATTACCAGAGAACAAAGAGTCAGATAAAATCAGAACAGAATGGTTTGAATCAAAAGGTTTTAAAGTCATTAGATTTAATAATGATGAAATTTTAAATGATACAGAAAATGTACTTAATAAAATTTTAGAGTCGCTAAAAAGTCAGAAATCGAATAAACATTCACAATATGACAATGCTACAAAAGGCGCCTCTTCAGAAGGGAATTTTGTTGAGGCAACTCTTGGTCGCATTTTACTCGCAACAGTTAAAGGTGATGTTCACGATATTGGAAAAAATATTGTTGGTGTTGTACTTGGATGTAACAATTATAATGTAATTGATTTAGGTGTGATGGTTCACGCTGAAAAAATAATTCAAACTGCCATTGATGAAAATGTAGATATAATTGGTTTAAGTGGTTTAATTACACCTTCACTTGATGAAATGGTTCATGTAGCAAAAGAAATGCAAAGAAGAGGATTGAAAATTCCTTTATTAATTGGCGGAGCAACTACATCAAGAATTCATACAGCAGTTAAAATTGATCCAAACTATGAAGGTGCTGTAATTCATGTTCTTGATGCCTCTAAAAGTGTACCTGTTGTTTCAAATCTATTGAATCCTATAAAATCAGAACATGAAAAATTCATTCATTCAATTAAAAACGAATACAAGAAACTTCGAGAAGAATATTTAAAGAAAAAATCAGAGAAGAATTTAATCTCAATTGAACAAGCTAGAAATAATAAATACAAAATCGATTGGAATAAAACACAAATAACTAAACCAAATCAATTAGGAGTTTTTGTATTAAAAGATTACTCTCTCGAAATCTTAACAAACTACATTGACTGGACACCATTTTTTCAAACATGGGAATTAAAAGGAAAATATCCATCAATATTTGAAGATGATAAAGTTGGTTTAGAAGCAAAAAAACTTTTTGACGATGCAAATAAACTTTTAGATAAAGTTATATCAAAAAAACTCCTGACTGCGAATGCTGTATTTGGATTATTCCCAGCAAATTCAGTTGGCGATGATATTGAAATTTATATAAACGAATCAAGAAACGGAGTACTAACAGTTCTACATACATTAAGGCAACAAATGCTAAAAGCTGAAGGTCAGCCTAACATTGCTCTTTCTGATTTTATTGCACCAAAAGAATTAAACATAAATGACTATATAGGAGCTTTCGCAGTCACTGCTGGGATTGGCATTGAAAAACTGATTGAACAATTTGAAAAAATGCATGATGATTACAACAGCATAATGATTAAAGCAATTGCTGATAGATTAGCTGAAGCTTTTGCTGAACATTTACACGAACAAGTGCGGAAAAAATATTGGGGCTACTCATCGGATGAAAATTTTTCGAATGAAGATTTGATTAAAGAAAAATATGTAGGGATAAGACCTGCACCAGGCTATCCTGCACAACCAGATCATACAGAAAAACCAATCATTTTCGAATTGCTTAAAGTTGAAGAAAATGCAATGATAAAACTTACTGAATCAATGGCAATGTATCCTGCAGCAAGTGTTTGCGGTTTGTATTTTGCGCATCCTGAAGCAAAGTATTTTAATGTGGGAAAAATAGATAAAGATCAAGTGCTTGATTATCATCGAAGAAAAGGTATGAGCGTTGAAGAAATAGAGCGTTGGCTAAGTCCGATATTGAATTATTAGATTCAATAAAATATAACAAAATGAAATATTAGATTAGAGGTATCAACCATCAGTGATTAATACCTCGTTTGATAATTTAATTCTTTAACAACAATTGTTTAAAGAAAAGAAATGTAAATAAAGTATCAACAAAATAGGGTAAGAATAAAGTAATTATTAAATTATAAATATTAAAGTGCAGAAGAACCTACCATATTAACAGATACTTCAACAACTTCAGCTACTTTTTGCCCAACTATATTATTATTAACTCCGAAGTCAGCCAATCTAACATTAAATTTTGCTTGAACCCCGAGAAGGTCACCAGGCGCTCTTTGTTTGGTCTGTTCACTTTCAACCAAGTATGTAATTGTCGCATTTCCAGAAATTCTTTTTGTAATTCCTCTTAAAGTAAAATCTCCACTGAATTCTACCTGAAATCTATTATCAGCGATTTGTTTCACATTTGAAATTTCTTTAATGGAAAACTTTATATCTGGATATTTATCTGCATTTAACCAATTTTCCTCCCGGAGATGTTCATCTCTTAAATCAATTCCTGTTTTAATTGAAGATACCGAAACTGAAAAGTCACCTCTAATCGATTTTATATCTTCAACTTTAAGGGTAACTTTTCCATTAATATCATTAGTTAATCCAGTGATATCTTCTAATGGTGTAGTGCTGTAAAAGGAAGCTTGATTTCTTTTCCCCCTATCTGTAAAATTAAAAGTTTTTTCTCCAGAGGCATTTACTTTAAATCCTTGAGGAAAGATGTTTGAGGCAATGAAGATAAAAATTATTAAAAAAATTTTTTGTTTCATTAAGAACCCTTTCTTTTAGTTTTTAATAAGTAGTTAGTTAAAAAGGTTAAAATCATTATTAAAATAATAATACCGATTGTATAATCTAACCCTAATACGAATTTATCAACCCAAATTTCATTTTTAATTCCGAGTTCTTTATCTAACTCTGAAGTATTATCAACAAGAACTTTAGTTTTAGTAAATATTTCTGCACCTTGATATATCCAGAAAATTATTGTTAAAAAAATTAGTGAAAAGGAAATCAAAAAAACAATTTTTTTATAACTACTCATAAATTGCATTTTTTATTGATTTAATTAAAGTGACTATATTAAAACTATCTCTTTTAAAAATTAGTTCACTTAAAAATATGAGTTTAAATAACGAATACAAAATAATTTTCATTGGTGGTGGAATAGTAGGATTATCATCAGCCTTTAAGTTATTAGAAAAAAATAAGATTAAACTTCTATTACTTGAAGCTGAAAATCAATTAGCAAAGCATCAAACAGGTAATAATAGTGGAGTCATTCATTCTGGTTTATATTATAAACCAGGGTCATTAAAAGCTAAGAATTGTTCTATCGGAAGAGAAATGCTTTATGAATTTTGCCAGAAATATGAAATACCTCACGAAAGATGTGGAAAGGTAGTAGTTGCTACTAATAAAGAAGAGATTCAAATTTTAAGAATGCTTGAAGATAGAGGTTTCAAAAATGGATTGACTAAGATTAAGCGACTTAATAATGAGCAAATAAAAGAATATGAGCCTTATGCAGATGGATTGGAAGCACTTTTTATACCATACACAGGGATAGTAGATTATCCAGCTGTTTGTGATAGATTATCAACTTTAATAGAGGAATCTGGTGGAGAAATAAAATTAAATTCTCGTGTAAGAAAAATTCAAACATCAAGTAATAAAATAATCATTCAGACCTCTAAAGATGAATTTGTTTGTGATTATTTAGTTAATTGTGCTGGATTGTATTCCGATAAGATTGCAGAACTTAGCGGTTTAAAACCAGATATAAGAATCATACCCTTTCGTGGAGAATATTATAAACTAAAAAAAGAAAGGGAATTTCTTGTAAAAAATTTAATTTATCCCGTCCCAGATCCTCGTTTTCCATTTCTTGGTGTTCATTTTACGAGAATGATTAGAGGAGGAGTTGAATGTGGACCTAATGCAGTGCTTGCTTTGAAAAGAGAAGGTTATAAAAAATCAGATGTAAATTTCTTTGAAATATTTGATATGTTATTATTTAAAGGTTTCTGGTTAATGGCACGAAAATATTATAAAATGGGATTTGAAGAATTTAAGAGGTCTTTTAGTAAAAAGTTGTTTACAAAATCACTTCAAAAATTAATCCCAAGAATAACAGAGGATGATTTAGTTTCTGGTGGTGCAGGAGTGAGAGCTCAAGCTCTGGATAAAAACGGAAATCTCATAGACGATTTTAGGATAATTCAGACTAAAAATATGATTCATATTCTAAATGCTCCTTCGCCTGCTGCTACTGCATCATTGAGTATTGGTGATACTATTTCTGATATGATAATTAAGAGTTTTATCAAATAGAGTTAGTCTTTTTTAGCCTTTGATAAAATTAAACTTTTTAATAGAGTAAACTTATTATATGATAAAAAATTAGAATGTTTAAGAAATGTTTATTATAAAATACTTGAATTTGATAATAAATTTAAAACCCCTCAGTAACGGGGCTGTAAATCACCTAACTTTAATTTTCTTTTCTTTAATTAACTTTGCTATGTGGGCTGTACCATTCTTGCTAATAGTTTTCAATGCTTTTGCAGTCAGTTTTAATGTAACAAATCTATTCAGTTCTTGAACCCATATTCTTTTTTTCTGCAGATTAGGGACAAATCTTCTGTTGGTTTTGTTATGAGCGTGGGAAATATTGCTACCATAAACTACACCCACTCCAGTAACTTGACACCTTCTTGCCATTGTTAAATCTCCTTAAAAAATTTTGAGGAACAAATATAGTAAAATGTAATTAAAAAGTCATAAAAAATTATTGGGAAGCGTTCAAATTTTCGGTTGCTAATTTCATATGTAATTTAATGAAAATTTTACCCAATCGTTAGTACTAACTTTAGCTTTACATAACTGTAATGGTGAATGTCCGTTT
>Ga0308389_1000535_pt1 | contig 27682 bp, 22 predicted proteins | sample Hotspr2Sample148_FD_202362 | JGI IMG/M metagenome (GOLD analysis project Ga0308389, IMG submission 202362) | Hot spring phototrophic mat microbial communities from Mushroom Spring, Yellowstone National Park, Wyoming, United States - 20040719_148 ... | reverse complement strand
TGATCTGCTCCGAGCGCTGGATTACATGGTCCATACGTCGAAGCAACGCGCGAGCGCGGAGCAAAAATCGCTCGAGTGTCGGGAGGTCGGTCGGGAAGGGCAGGGGAATGGGAGCGGGCACGATTCAACTTTGATTATAGCCCGACTTCTGTGTGCCGCTTGTGTGCCACTTGCGCCACACTGGGCCAAACTGAGCAATACTCAGCCAAAGATGGCCCCGGGCAGGATGTAGGAGAATCAACGACTTGTGTCACTTACAGGGGAGGAGCAAACTTCCATGGTCTGCTTCGCCATCATCGCCTGTCTTGCCCGCAGGAGCTGCCGGCTTGTACGATAGCGGCGATGTCGGGCAGATCGGGGAGACAGGAATTTCACGGAAGCGGCCCCGCAACGGATCCGGAATGGCTGAAGATGCTGTTCTCTGAAGCCTTGCGCCGGGCCGGTGATCAGGATCGTTCCCTCCCCCCTTGCCGATGCGGAGGCCTCGGCTTGTCCTCGAGCCGGCACAGCCGCCCCGGCGTGTGCATGCTCAGGCTATGGGCCGTATTCGGTCTCATTGGCGCCGTGTTTGCTCTCTCCGGTTGTGGCTCGCCGCCTCCCACGCCTGAGCAGGCGGCGGCAGCAGTGCTGGCCAGCGAGCCGTTTCGCGCCGCCCGTACTGTCACCTTGCCCGCCAGGCTGGCGGGTTCATGTTCCGAGGCGATGGCGGCCCAGCCGGAATGGAACCGCTGGGTTCAACTCGGCCTGGGCGCCGCGGCCCCTGTCATGGCCTCCGAAGGGCCATACTGCCGATTCGCCTTGGAGGAGACGGTAGACCGCGAGGCGCGGAACTGGAGCCACAGGATCCCCCGGAATGCGGCGCAGTCGCCTGAATCCCTGGTTGTTCCCGTGGCCGTGCGTTCCCTGTTGCGCATTACCGACATCCGGTCGTTGGGCCGCGGCGTTGCCGAGGCGGCCATCGAGTGGCAGTGGCGGCCGAACCTCGCCGGACAGCGCCTCGGGATCGATACTCGTCCGCATGGGGGATGGGCTCAACTGGCGCTGGATGAGTCGGGCTGGAGAGCTACACGGGTGGAAATCGCATCGGAGTAAACCCTGCCCCGGGCCTCAGGTAATCCGCCACAAGAACTAGGTAAAGACCCGTTCCCTGCCTACAGTACCAGCCTGTGGAAAAGTCTACTGACAAACGTCAAACGCCCGGTGATAATGGCTCTACCCCACCAGGGTGGGTGGTCCCCCGCAGGGATAAAGAGGGTGATGGGACTAAGAGGGCGGTAGCCTGTCTCGCCGGGGTGGATTCGAGTGTTTGACTCACCTGAACAGGGGTAATTGAGGACGAAAAAGTCCTGTTTTCGCGCCCTCCACCCCCGATGGAAGAGCTTCCACAATGACACCGGGGCTGGCCATCGACATCCCGCCGCGGAAGGTTCCTTGGCCTGAGCCTTTCCGCGCGGCCGGCCTTGCCGAAATGCCCGCCTTGCCGCGGCTGGTGGTGGTCTTCGCGCTCCATGCCCTTCTTGGTCTGGCGATGCACAGGCTGTCGCCTTTGGCTACGCTGCACACGTTCTCAACCGTCCTTGCCGTGCTGGCGGCAGCCCTTTACACGAAAAACCCCGCGGTTGTGCTGATGTGCGCCGCCTACGTCAGCGGCTCGGAAGTTTTGTGGCGGATGTCGAAGTCCTACACCTTCCATGAGACGGCCAAGTACACGGTCACCCTGCTTTGCCTGATCGGGCTGGTGCGGCTGCGCAAGGTGCGGCTGCCCGGGCCGGCGGTGTTGTACCTTGCGTTGCTGCTGCCGGCGGCGGTGTTCCCCTTCGTGTACTTCCCGTTCGACACGTTCCGCAAGCAGGTGATGTTCCACCTTTCAGGGCCGATAGCGCTGACGCTGGCCATCGTGTACTGCTCGAACCTGCGGATTCCGGCGGGGGAAATGTGGCGGGCGGGCGTGGCGTTTGCGGCGCCCCTGTGCGGGGTGCTGGCGGTGACGGTGCGCTCGTCATATATGCAAGAGGTGCGGTTCGGGACGGAGTCGAACTTCCAGACGAGCGGGGGCTTCGGGCCGAACCAGGTGGCGTCGTCGCTGGCGATGGGGGCGCTGTTGCTGCTGATGGGGGCGGTGCTGGGGCGGACGGGTTGGAAACAGCGGGCAATGCTTTTGGGGCTGGCGGCGGCGTTCACGGTGCAAAGCGCAATGACGTTTTCGCGGGGCGGGGTGCTGTCGCTGGGCGGGGCGCTGATTGTGTCGGGGCCGCTGTTGCTGAGCGGGCACCGGTACAAGAAGCAGATTCTGGCCGGGATGGCGGGGGTGGTGCTGGTGCTGGCAGTGGCGTTTCCGCTGGTGAACGCGTACACGGGCGGGAAGCTGGCCGAGCGGTTCCATGAGAAGAAGATGTCGGGGCGGGAGGAGCTGGCGGCAGCGGACCTGCGCATTTTTGAGGAGTTCCCGGTGTTCGGGGTGGGCGTGGGGATATCGCGGTACTTCCACCCGAGGGGCGTGACGGCGCACACGGAGTTCACGCGCGCGCTGTCGGAGCACGGGCTGCTGGGACTGGCGGCGTATCTGTTTCTGTTATGGCTGCTGGTGCGGCGCGCGGCGGCGATCGTTGCGGCGCGGGAGTCGCGGCCGTACCGGGGGATGCTCCTGGCTCTGCTGGTTTGGCCGCTGCTGTACATGGCGGTGAATGCGATGCGGACATCGGCGCCGGGGCTGGCGGCGGGGATGGCGTTTCTGACGGTGCTGCCGGAGGCGCTGCTGCAACAGGGGCAACGGTTCGAGCGGTGACGGACGGCGGGCAAAAACATTTCGGGCCGGTTTTGTTCATCGGGAATTTTCTGTCCGGCCACGACGGGCGGAGGACTTACAGCGAGGATCTTTCGGCGCGGCTGGAGGCGGCGGGTGTGAGCGTGCTGAGGGCGTCGTCGTGGTATCCGAAGGCGGCGCGGATGGCGGACATGGCAGGGGCGGCGCTGGGGGGGAGGGGGCCGTACCGGGTGGCGTTGGTGGACGTCTACAGCGGCCAGGCGTTTTTGTGGGCGGAGGCGGCGGCGCGGGCGGCGAAGATCCGGGGGCGTGCGGTGGTGCTGGCGCTGCATGGGGGGCGGCTGCCGGAGTTTGCGGAGCGGCGCCGGGGGCGGGTGGCGCGGCTGCTGCGTCTGGCGGATGCGGTGGTGGCGCCGAGCGGATATTTGCGGGACGCGCTGGGCGGGCTGCGGAACGACATTGAGGTGATCCCGAACGCGATCGATCTGAAGCAGTACCCGTTCCGGCTGCGGACGCGGGCCGAAGCGCGGCTGGTGTGGCTGCGCTCGTTCCATGAGATTTACAACCCGGAGTTGGCGGTGGAAGTTCTGGCGCGCGTGCGGGCGGAGCGGCCGGAGGCGCGGCTGACGATGTACGGGGCGGACAAGGACGGCAGCCTCCAGCGGGTGCGCGAAGCCGCGCGGCGGCTGGGCGTGGCGGAGGCGGTGGAGCTGCGGAGCGCGATCCCGAAAGACGCGGTGGGCCCGGCGCTGGCGGAAGCGGACGTGTTCCTGAACACGACGAACATCGACAACACGCCGGTGAGCGTGCTGGAAGCGATGGCGTGCGGGCTTTGCGTGGCGAGCACGGACGCGGGGGGCGTGCCGTACCTGGTGAAAGACGGCGAGGAGGGTCTTCTGACGAAGCCCGGGGATGCCGAAGGAATGGCGAGGGCCGTATTGCGGATTTTGAACGAGGAAGGGCTCAGCGCGCGGCTGAGCGCGATGGCGCGGCGGAAGGCGGAGCGTCATGATTGGCCTGGGGTGCTGGCCGAGTGGGTGAGGTTGCTGGAGAGGGCGGCGGGGAGGGCCGGGCGATGAAGATGTGGGCCGAGCGGCACCGGCGCGCGGCGGTGCTCCTGTTGCTGGCGGCGGTATCCGCGGCGAGCGTCGTGGCGGCGTATCTGCTCCGGTTCGACCTGGCGGTGCCGGCCGAGCACCGCAGGATGATCCCGCTGGTGGCGGCGGCGGCAGTGGCGGTCAAGCTGGCCGTGTTTGTGGCCGGCGGGATGCATCACGGCTGGTGGCGCTGGACCGACACGCGGGACCTGCTCCGGCTGGCGGCGGTGAACTTCACCGGATCGGCCGTGTTGGCGGCGCTGCTGCTGGCGACGTTCGGCGGCCTGGTGCCGCGCAGCATCTATCTGCTGGACTTCGTCCTTTGCACGGGCATCACGGCGAGCCTGCGGATGGCGGCTCGGATCGCCAAGGAGATGGCGCTGACCGAGCACAGCTCGAAGGGACGAAAAAACGTGCTGATTTACGGCGCCGGCGCGGCGGGCATCGCGCTGGCGCGCGAGCTGCGCATGAACCCGGGGCTGAAGTACCGGGTGGCGGGGTTTGTGGATGACAACCCGGGGCTGCGGGGGGAGGTGATCGGCGGGCACCGGGTGCTGGGGCCGGGCCGGGAGATGATCCGGCATGTGCAGCGGCTGCGGCGGCGGGCGGTGGTGGTGGACGAGGTGCTGATCTCGATGCCGTCGGCGACGGGGCGGCAGGTGCGGGAGGCGGTGTCGAACTGCCGGGCGGCGGGGCTGCCGTGCCGGATCCTGCCGGGCCTGGGCGGGCTGCTGAAGGAGCGGAACCTGAGCGGGCAGCTGCGGCAGATTGCGGTGGAGGACCTGCTGGGCCGCGAGCCGATCCATCTGGACAAGGCGCTGATCAGCGGGCGGCTGAAGGGGCGGGTGGTGCTGGTGAGCGGCGCGGCGGGCTCGATCGGCAGCGTGCTGTGCCAGCAGATTGCGCAGTTCGAGCCGGAGCTGCTGGTGATGGCCGACCAGAGCGAGAGCGGGCTGTTCACGATCGATCTGGAGATGCGGCGGCGGCACCCGCAGGTGCGGGTGGCGGCGGCGGTGGCCGATATCCGGAAGGAGGACGAGGTCCGGGAGCTGTTCCGGCGGTTCCGGGTGGACGTGGTTTATCACGCGGCGGCCTACAAGCATGTGCCGCTGATGGAGACGCAGCCGCTGGCGGCGGTGGAGAACAACGTGCTGGGGACATATCACCTGGTGCGGGAGGCGTGCGCTGCGGGGGCGGAGGCGTTCGTGATGATCTCGTCGGACAAGGCGGTGCACCCGGTGAACGTGATGGGGGCGACGAAGCGGGCGGCGGAGCTGGTGGTGGGCAGTTTCCACAACGAAGGAAACGGGACGCGGTGCGTGTCGGTGCGTTTCGGCAACGTGCTCGGCTCGAGCGGCAGCGTGGTGCCGATTTTCCAGAAGCAGATCGCCGAGGGCGGGCCGGTGACGGTGACGCACCCGGAGGTGCGGCGGTATTTCATGCTGACCGAGGAGGCGGTGCAGCTGGTGTTGCAGGCCTCGGCGATGGGCGCCGGCGGCGAGGTGTTCGTGCTGGACATGGGCGAGCTGATCCGGATTGCGGACCTGGCGGCGAACATGATCCGGCTGGCCGGGCTGGAGCCGAACGAGGACATCGAGATCCGGTATACGGGGCTGCGGCCGGGCGAGAAGCTGTACGAGGAAGTGATCAGCGAAGGCGAGCACATCGCCCCGACGACGCACGAAAAGATCAAGGTGTTCCGCGGGCCGGCCGCCACGCGGCTGGAGATCGAGCGGTGGCTGGAGCGGGTGCGGGAGGCGGTGGCGCGGCGGGACGAGGTGGAGGCGGTGGCCTTGCTGAAGGACCTGGCGCCGGAATACGAGCCCGGGGAGTTGTGGAGGGAGCGGGTCCGGCAGGCGAGGGCGCAGGTGGTGGATGGCTGAACGGGGAGGGAACGGATGACTGTTTTGAGGCCTCGGTCGAAGCTGGTGTACTTCCGGGTGTCGGAAGACGAGTACGAGCAGTTGAGCGCGCTGTGCCGGACGGTGGGGGCCAGAAGCCTGCCGGACCTGGTGAGGCGGTCGCTGCTTGAGAAGCTGTACAGGCACGGAGCGGAAGGGGACGGCCTGGAGGCGCTGGCGGCGCGGATCGAGCGTCTGTCGAAGATGATCGAGGAGCTGCGGGAGAAGCTGGACGAGGGGGCGCGGGTGAAACCCGCGGCCCGGATGTAGGAAAATGGCAGGTTTCGAGGGAAAAAACAGGGCAAAGAAGGCAGCAAAATGCGGATGATTTTTCTGTGGGCGATGGCGGCGTTGACGGCGGCGGGGCAGGCGGCGCCCGCGGCGGGGCCGGGGGCGCAGCCGCCGCAGGCGGAGGCGCCGCGGCCGGTGTATCTGCTGAGCCCGGGCGACCAGATTGTGATCCGGGCGCAGAACGTGGAGGAGATCAGCGAGAAGCCGTTCCGCATCGACGGGGAGGGGTTTCTGAACCTGCCGGTGGTGGGGAGGATCCGGGCGGCGGGGCTGACGGTGGAGCAGCTGGAGGCGGCGCTGGCGGACCGGCTGAAGCTGTTCGTGCGGTCGCCGCAGGTGGTGGTGAGCGTGATCGAGACGGCGCGCCCGCAGGAGGTGGCCAACCCGGTGTATCTGGTGGGGGCGTTCAGGCAGCCCGGGGTGTATCCGCTGGGCACGCGCCCGGAGACGCTCGGCGAGGTGCTGATGCGCACGGGCGGGCTGTTGCCGACGGCGATGCGGCGGGTGAAGGTGATCCGCCGGATCGAGCAGGGGCGGCTGGACCTGAAGAACGTGACGGAGTCGACCGACGGCAAGACGACGTACGGCGAGGCAGCGCTGACGGCGACGGGCGAGCTGGCCGACCCGGCGGACAACATTGTGATGAAGCCGCAGGACGTGGTGGTGGCGATGAAGCTCGAGCCGGTGTATGTGACGGGGGAGGTGGCGCGCAGCGGCGCGTTTCCGCTGGAGGACCGCGAATATCTGACGGCGGCGCAGATTCTGGCGATGGCGGGGGCGGGGCCGAACGCGGACCTTGAGAAGGCGCGGGTGCTGCGCCTGGTGGGCGATTCGAGCCAGCGGGCGGAAATCCCGCTGAATTTGCGGGAAATTTTCAACGGAAAAGCGAATGATTTTCCGCTGATGGCGAACGATGTCCTGTATATCCCGCGCAAAGGCGGCGCGGGCAGGACGGTGACGCAGATGGGGCTGATCGCGGTGCCGGCGCTGGTCACGAGCCTGATCTGGGTTTGGGTGAGAAGGTAGGCAAGGGGGCGAAGATGGGTCCGCAGGATGAGAAGAATTCGCTCGCGCCGGCGCGGGTCGAGCCGGGGGCGGCGCCCGCTCCGGGGCCGGCCGGGCCGGGCTATGGCTACGGCTACGGTTACGGCTACGGGTATGGGGAGGCGATGGGGGCGGGCGGGACGTTCGCCGACGCGTTGCAGTCGCGGACGTTCCAGGATTATTTGCAGGCGCTGCGGCAGCGGAAATGGCTGTTGGCGGGGCTGGCGGCGGCGGGCCTGGCGATCGGGCTGGCGGTGGTGCTGCCGAAGCCGCTCACCTATGGCAGCGTGCTGACGGTGGAGATCCAGGGGATCAACGAGAACTTCATGGGGCTGGCGCAGGTGGACCCGCAGGCCAGCGGCGGCATCTACTCGGCGACGGCGGCCAACATCCTGACGCAGGTGGAGATCCTGAACAGCTCGTCGCTGAAGCAGCGGGCGGCCGAGCGGCTGGAGCGGGAGAGCATCCCGGCGCTGCCGCCGCAGGGCAGCGGGCTGGCGCGCGTGTTCAACGCGCTGCGGAGCGCGGCGGGGCTGGGGCCGTCCAGCCCGGTGGAGGCGACGCGGGAGGCGATCCGGGCGGCGGTGGCCTCGGCGCGGGCGCAGGCGGTGGAGGGGACGCGGATCGTGCGGGTGACGTGCGAGTCGACGCAGCCGGAGATTGCGGCCGAGTTTCTGAACGTGCTGGTGGCGGAGTACCAGGAGCAGGCGCTGGAGTCGCGGGCGCGGAGCTCGAAGACGACGAACCAGTGGCTCGAGAGCCAGATGAAGGAGCAGAAGCAGAAGCTCGAGGAAGCCGAGACGCGGCTGAAGGATTTCATCGCGCGGAGCGGCCTGGAGGGGGTGACGCCGCAGGAGCAGCAGGGGCTGACGCTGGCCGACGCGAAGATGCTGACGTTGCAGCGGGAGCTGGCGCAGATCCAGACGGACCGGATCGTGCGGCAGTCGCGCTACGAGACGGCGCTGAAGAGCGGCCCGGAGAACCTGCCGGAGGGCATTGCCAGCTCGGCGCTGATGCAGCTGCGGGGCCAGCTGATCGAGCTGGAGAAGCAGTATGCGGAGCTGACGACGACGTTCACGGAGAACCATCCGCGGGTGGTGCGGCTGAAGGCGCAGATGGCGGAGTTGCGGAAGGCGATCGAGAAGGAGCGGGAAGAGATCATCGAGCGGCTGAAGACGGACCTTGAGGCGGCGCGGCGGCGGGAGCAGCTGCTGCTCGGCTCGTTTGCCGCGCAGACGGGGCAGGTGCGCGGCCAGGCGGACAAGACGCTGCAATACAACCTACTGAAGCGGGAGGTGGAGTCCGCCCGCCAGATTTACAACACGATCTTGCAGCAGGTGAACCAGGCCGGCATTGCGACGGCGGTGCCGACGCAGAACGTGCGGATCGTGGACGCGGCCACGCCGAGCGGAACAGCGAACCTGCGCAACGTTTACCTCGGCAGCGGGCTGGGGGTGGCGATGGGGCTGCTGTTCGGGGCGGTGCTGGCGGTGCTGCTCTACCACGGCGAGATGAAATTCTACAAGCCGGGCGAGCTGACGGCGGTGTTGCAGCTGCCGGAGCTGGGGGTGATCCCCAGCGGGGAGCTGTTCCATCCGGGCAGCGGGCGGCTGCGGCCTGGAAGGCGCGAGGGCGGGGGGCTGGCCGGGTATCTGAAAGGAGCTGGCAACAACGGCGACCAGCCGGCGGAAGTGGAGGTGATTGCGCACGGCGAGCGCCCGACGCTGCTGGCGGAGAGCTTCCGGGCGGTGCTGACGTCGCTGCTGTTTTCGGCCGAGAGCGAGAAGTGCCGGGTGGTGACCGTGACCAGCCCGAACCCGCAGGACGGCAAGAGCACGGTGGCGGCGAACCTGGCGCTGGCGCTGGCCGAGATGGGGCGGCGGGTGCTGCTGGTGGACGCGGACCTGCGCAAGCCGCGGCAGCATGTGCTGTTCAATCTGGAGAACACATGGGGCCTGGCGGACCTGCTGGAGGACGAGACGGCGGTGAGCGCGTATCCGCGGGAGGCGTTTTACCGGGAGACGGAGGTGCGGAACCTGTATGTGCTGCCGAGCGGCCCGCCGCTGAAGAACGTGGGGGCGATGGTGCACTCGGACCGGTTCGGCGAGCTGTTGCAGCGTTTCCGGCAGGAATTCGATTACGTGTTCCTCGACACGCCGCCGGTGCTGGTGGTGAGCGATGCGCGGGTGACGGGGCAGCGCAGCGACGGGGTGATCCTGGTGCTGCGCGCCGGGGAGACGCGGCAGGCGGACGCGCTGCAAGTGGTGCGGCGGCTGAAGGAAGACGGGACGCGGATCCTGGGGACGGTGCTGAACCAGTGGATCCCGCCGCGGGCGGGCCGCAAATATTACAAGAAATATTACGACTATTACCGGGCGACGGAAGCATAAATCATGGCGGCGAAAGAGGCGCAAAGCGCAACGGCGGCGGACGTGCAGGACGCGCCGGTCCTGGTGATCGAGCCGTCGCGCGGGTGGGTGGGGCTGAAGCTGAAAGAGCTGTGGGCGTACCGGGAGCTGGTGTATTTCCTGGTGTGGCGCGACGTGAAGGTGCGCTACAAGCAGACGGCGCTGGGGGCGGCGTGGGCGGTGATCCAGCCGCTGTTCAGCATGGTGGTGTTCAGCGTGTTTTTCGGCAAGCTGGCGAAGATGCCGTCGGACGGGATTCCGTACCCGCTGTTTTCGTATGCAGGGCTGCTGCCGTGGAACTATTTTGCGCAGGGGTTGAGCAGCTCGTCGGACAGCCTGGTGGGGAGCGCGAACCTGATCAAGAAGGTGTATTTCCCGCGGCTGGCGATTCCGGTGGCGGCGGTATGCGGCGGGGTGGTGGATTTTGCGATCGCCTTCGGGGTGCTGCTGCTGCTGATGTGGCATTACGGGGTGGCGCCGACAGCGAACGTGGTGTGGCTGCCGGCGTTCCTGCTGCTGGCGCTGGCGACGGCGCTGGGGGCGGGGCTGTGGCTGAGCGCGCTGAACGTGCAGTACCGGGACGTGAAGTACACGGTGCCGTTTCTGGCGCAGTTCTGGATGTATTCGACGCCGGTGGTGTACCCGAGCTCGCTGCTCGAGGAGCCCTGGAAGGCGATTTACGGGCTGAACCCGATGGTGGGGGTGGTGGAGGGATTCCGGTGGGCGCTGCTGGGGGTGAAGACGCCGCCAGGGCCGATGCTGTGGGTGAGCGTGGCGGCGGCGGCGGCGCTGCTGGTGAGCGGGGCGTTCTTCTTCCGGCGGATGGAGAAGACGTTCGCGGATGTGGTGTAACGAACCGGGTTTTCGGTGGAAGGAACGATTCTTCATGGTTCCTGCAAGTGGTTGATTTCCGATGGGTTGTCTGGTTTTGCGGGCGCGTTCGTTCCAGTTCGTTTTGAAACGAACTTTTATGGTTAAGTTCTTTGGCGTGAAGGAATTGCCGGGAAATGACGAAAGGGGATGGGGGGGTAGGGGCCCCTCGGCGGGAACCTGGGCCGGGATTTGAGCGAAGAAAGAGCGATGATGCGGGTGACGGGGCGAGCGGTGGCAGGCGGAATGGAGTTGTGGCGCGGAGCGCATGACGGTGGGAGGGTGGGGCGCGGCATGGCGCCGGGGCGGGGTGGTTTGTTGCAAGGTGTTGGGGGCGGGGGAGAAAGAGTTTGGGTGTCGATGTCACGGCTGGCGGTTGGCGTTTGGGGAGGTGTCCGGGAATGAGTGAGCCGGCGATCCGGGTGGAGAACCTGGGGAAGGTGTACCGGATCGGTGGGCCGGTGGAACGGTACCGGACGTTCCGGGACTCGGTGGCGCAGAGCTTTGCCCGGGCGGGGCGGCGGCTGCGTTCGTGGTTCGGGGGCGGGAATGGCGCGGCGCCGAAGTACGAGACGATCTGGGCGCTGAAGGATGTCTCGTTCGAGATCCAGCCCGGGGAGGTTGTCGGGGTGATCGGACGGAACGGGGCAGGCAAGAGCACGCTTTTGAAGATCCTCTCCCGCATCACCGAGCCGACGGAAGGCCGGGCGGTGGTGCGAGGGCGGGTGGGATCGTTGCTGGAGGTAGGAACCGGGTTTCATCCGGAGCTGACGGGGCGGGAAAACGTTTATCTGAACGGGGCGATCCTGGGAATGAAGCGGGCGGAGGTGGACCGGAAATTTGACGAGATTGTGGCGTTCGCGGAGATCGAGAAGTTCATCGACACGCCCGTGAAGCACTATTCGAGCGGGATGTATGTGCGCCTGGCGTTCAGCGTGGCGGCGCATCTGGACACCGACATTCTTCTGGTGGACGAGGTGTTGAGCGTTGGGGACGTGAAATTCCAGCAGAAATGCATGGGGCGGATGCAGGATCGAACGTTTGTGGGGAAGACGATTTTGTTTGTGAGCCACAATTTGCCGGCAGTGGGCGGTTTCTGCGGCCGGACCCTTCTTTTGGAAGGAGGCAGGGTTGCTGCTTTCGACTCCACCCATTCAGTCCTTCCGCTTTACCTGGGCGCGGAAACTGTGTCCGCGTGCGAGGATCTTACGGGCAAGCCCAGAGCCCGCAAGGGCTTTGGGGGCGTGGGCGTTTTCCGGCGGATTCGCCTGGCATCCCACGGATCTCCGACGAGCTGCTTTCGTTACGGAGAGCCTTTTGAGGTCATTGTCGATACGCGATTTCCGGAAGAATGCAAAGGCCTGACGGCAAATCTGGGCGTCGCCATCACGGATCCAATGGGAAATGTGGTTTTGGGGCTTGGGACGCGGGAGTTCGGCAAGTCCCCGGAAGTGCAAGCCGGGGAGATGCAGTTCCGTGCCACCGTGAAGCGCTTGCTGTTGATGCCGGGCCGATACTTCATAAACCTTTACATGGATTATACGGGCAGAGACATCGAGGCCATCGAGAGGGCTATTGCTTTTGAAGTGGCGTGGGCGCCCGTAGATGGCGTAGTGCGCCCACCGATCGCGGGTGTGTTCTTTTATCCCGCCGATTGGGAGGTGGTGGCAGGGAATCGGGCGTGAAACAAAACAATAGACAAATCCCATCGGCTCTTGTCAGTGTGATTGTGCCTGCGTACTCCCGCGTGCCGTTGTTACGGGAATGCCTGGCGTCCATCCGCGCCCAAACGTGGCCGTATTGGGAGTGCATTGTGGTGGACGATGCCTCGCCATGGGGGGAGGAAATTTGCGCGGTGGTACAGGCCATGGAAGATCGGCGATTTCGCTACATCCGCAGGCAGGAAAACGCGGGCCCGGCGGCTGCGCGGAATACGGGAATCGGGGCGAGCCGCGGAGAATTCTTTGTCTGCGTAGATGAGGACGACAGGCTGGTTCCCCGCGCAATCGAGAAGCTGCTCGGGGAGATTCTCCAACGCAATTGCGATGTTGTTTGCCCTCAAGCGGCCTTTTTTGAGGGCAAGTCAGGCATCCGGAGGGCGATATTGCCCTCCGTCGAGCAGGTGCTGGTGGGAATGTGGGTGCTGCCGAATGGATGGATTATGAAGCGGGGCCTGTGGCAGCGTCTGGGCGGGTATGACGAATCGCCGATTTTGCTGGGGCGAGATGACTGGGAGTTCTGGATTCGTGTCGTGGCGCACTGGGCGAAAGTTGCAGTCCTGGACGAAGTTTTATACGAATACCGTATACCTATCGATTCAGGAGCGGATGAACCCAGCCTGGAGCATCGGGTGAGACGGCAGGAAGTTGGCTGTGCCGCCTACGTGATAGCAAAGCACCGTTCCCTCTATGTAAAGCACCCCATGCAAAAGCGTGTTCTCTTGCAACGGTCGTGCAGGCTGGAAGCGGAATATCACGAAAGAAAAGGCTGTCTGTATCGGGCCGCCTTACGCCGATGCCAGGAAGCTTGGTATGGGAGAGATGCAAAGTCCGTTCGCCGGGCGGTAAAGGCCATTCTGAGGGCGCTGGTTGGAGAGAGGAGGCTGGAGTCGATGCTGCGGTGGAAAAGGCAAATCGTGGGTGCATTGAGAGCGCAGTCAGCAAGGTAGTGGAGCGGCTGCGATTCGCCGCAGTAATTGCCGGGTGACGGCGCAATGAAGAATCACACTATGTCTGAGTCACGTCGACCGCAAATGAGCGTGATCGTTCCTGCTTACAACAAGCCGGAGTACCTTCCGGAGTGTTTGCGGTCGGTGCAGGCGCAGACGTTCACGGACTGGGAGTGCATCGTCGTCAATGACGGCTCCCCCAGGGCAGACGAGATCCGCGCGGCGGTGGCAGCGATGAACGATCCCCGGTTCCGGCTCGTGGAGCATGGGATAAACCGGGGTCTGGCGGCGGCGCGCAACACAGGGGTTCGGGAAGCCAGGGCGGAACTGGTGATGTGCGTGGATGAGGATGACTGGATCCGGGAAGATTGCCTCGAAAAGCTCTTGTTTCACTTTGAGCATGGTTCTCCCGACATCGTATGTCCGCAAGGATGGATGGTCGGCGCGCGTCCGCGTGTCAGGGGGTGTCGGCTGGCCTCAATCGAGGAGATCCTTGTTCATCAAACCTTTCTCCCTGCGGGATTTCTGTTGCGAAAGTCGGCCTGGCAGGAAGTGGGCGGCTGGGACGAACACCCGATTCTGGCCAGAGGGCGAGAGGACACGGAGTGGTGGATCCGCGTGGTCAGGCATGGCTTCCGGATCCGAGTCATCGACGAGCCACTCTACCTATACAGAGAAGCGCAAACGGCGGATGATGCCGCACGCTCATTGGACATGAACGCTCGGCGAGACGAGGTAGAGCTGTGGAAGTATATCATCAAGAAGCACGGCGACCTGTACGCCAAGTACCCCTCCCAGAGGCGGCGGCTTCTGGCGATGGCGTGCCAGGCTGAGGCGAGATTTCATCAAAGCTCAGGGAATCACTGGCGGTCGATATTTCGTATGTGGCAAGCGGCAATGTATTCGCCGCAGAAGCGAACGGTCATTAAGGCGATGAAGACGACGCTGGCAGGGTTGCTTGGGGAGAGGAAACTGGAGTCGATCCTGCGGTGGAAGAGGCGAATGGCGGGGGCGCAGGACGCGCAGATGGCCGGCTAGACGAAGGGCGGTTGAATGTGGGGCGGTGATTGCCGTCCGAAGGATCGCCAAGAGTCATACCATGTCTGAAGCACATAGTCCGCGAGTGAGTGTGATCGTGCCGGCGTACAACAAACCGGAGTACTTGCCGGAGTGTTTGCGGTCGGTGCAGGCGCAGACGTTCACGGACTGGGAGTGCATCGTCGTCAATGACGGCTCCCCCAGGGCAGACGAGATCCGCGCGGCGGTGGCAGCGATGAACGATCCCCGGTTCCGGCTCGTGGAACATGAGAAAAACCTGGGGCCAGGAGCAGCGAGGAACGAGGGCGCACGCAGCTCGCGCGGCGCCTATCTGATTTTCCTTGATGAAGATGACAAGATTTCAATGAACCTGGTTGGCGCGTTATATGAAGCTTTGCGAGACGGATTGTTCGACATTGCCCATCCATCGGCAACGACCTTCGGTGGCCGGAGCGAGAAGATGATAACGGAGGTGCCCGATGTGAGCCGCAGTCTGCGAGGCCAACCACTGCTCGGTGCAGGGTACATGATAGCAAAAACGACCTTCTACCAAGTCGGAGAGTACGATGAGCATCCCACGCTCGCTTTGGGACGAGAGGACTTTGAATGGTGGATCCGGGCGATTTCCACTGGGGTACGGGTATCGATTATCCCGGAGGCAACCTATTTTTACCGGCAGCCTGCGGACGTGCTCGATACTTCCACGTCGCTGAATAATGCTGCGAAGAGACATGAACTCAGAATCCGAACATATATCGTGGCGAAGCACCGGGAGCTATATCGAACCCACGGAGCATCAAGACGAAGATTTCTGTCCGGAGGCTGGGCTGCCGAGGCTGCGGCCATGAAACGGAACGGCGAGGTTGGCCGTTCCGCGCTCCTCATGTGGCGAGCGTATCTTTTGTATCCCGACGTGCAGCGGCTGCGCCGAGCTGTCGGACTCACTGTCGAGGCGGCCGTTGGCCCCGCTGTGGCGAACGCACTGCGCCGCTGGTGGCGGTCGCTGAATGGAGAAGGAAAACCTGGAATTGTTGGCAGATGAGTCCTCCAGCAGTCAGCATAATCATCGCCAGTAAAGACCGTCCGGACTATCTTTCGGAGTGTATCTCGTCTTTGCGATGCCAGAGTATTTCCGAGTGGGAAGCGATCGTTGTGGACGACGGCTCCAAAGACCGGATGGGAGTGGAAAAGGTGGCGAAGGTGGATCCCAGGATCCATCTGCTGCGGCTGGATGTATCACAAGGCCCGGCCCATGCCCGCAATGTCGGTTTGGAGCAGGCTTGCGGCGAGTTCGTCGGGATTCTGGATGATGATGATATTGCCGTGCCGGACCGACTGGCTGAGCAGGTTCGTTTTCTCGAAGAAAACCCGGAAACCGATATGACGTTCTCGGCAGTGCAGTGGTTCCGGGGCCAGCGCGAGCCACTTGGGCGATTTCCCGGGGTGGTACTTGAGGGTCGATGGCCCGAGACGCCCCGAGAGGTGTTCGAGCTTTTGTACCTTCATAGCAACAAGATCCCCAATACGACGGTTCTGTTCCGAAGAAGAATCCTTCCGTTTTTTCGATATCCGGAGTGGACGAGGATCGGCGAGGATTGGTTTCTCTTCATGCAACTGGCGGCCAGAGGAATCCGGATGGCGCCTGTGGCGAAGTGTCTGGTTTGGCAGAGGAGGGACTCCGCAGCCAAGAGTCTCGTTCAGGACAGGATCGAGTTTGAAGCCGCGCAAGTTGCTGTGCTGGCGCGGCTCGAGGAATGGCTGCACGGCGCCGGAATGCCATGCGACGCTGCCTTGCGACGGCGCGCATGGAGCAACCTCCATGTCCGCCGCGCCACGAGGATCTCGGGCTGGTCAGGAGCGGCAGCAATCCTGAAAGCATTGGCATATCATCCGGTAAATTCCACGGCCTGGCACTGTCTGAGTGTCCTGGCGGGACGGGGGATCGGGAAAGCAAGACGGGCTTTCTCCGGGGATGAGGTCCGGGGTCGCTGCTGACGGAAGAGATGGAATCGCTCAGCTTGTGAAAAGGGTAAATCATGTGCGGGATCTGCGGGATTTACCGGACTGAGCCGCGGGAGGAGGCAGGAAGCCGGCAGGCCGTGCGGGCGATGACGCGGCTGATGGTGCGGCGCGGGCCGGATGATGAGGGATATTGGGATGACGGGCGGTGCTTTTTCGGTTTTCGCCGGTTGGCGATTCTGGACCTGACGGCAGCCGGCCGGCAGCCGATGATGAGCGGGGACGGGCGGTCGGTGATCGTCTTCAACGGGGAGCTGTACAACTTTCAGGAGCTTCGCCACGAACTCGAGAAAATGGGCATACGGTTCCGGTCGCGCACGGACACGGAGGTGGCGTTGGAGGCGCTGAACCAGTGGGGCGAGCGCGCCATCGAGCGCTTCAACGGCATGTTCGGGCTGGCCTGGTATCAGGTGCAGGAGCGCCGGTTGGTGCTGGCCCGGGACCATGCAGGAATCAAGCCGCTGTTCTACCGCGCCGGCCCCGCGGCAGGCCAGATCTCGTTTGCGTCGCAGCTGAACTGCCTGATCCTGCCGGAGGCTGGCGGTGCTCCATCTTTGCGGGAAGACGCACTCGGACTGTATCTGCGGCTCAACTACTTCCCCTGGCCCTACACATTGTACGAGGGCATTCACCAACTGCCGCCCGGCCATCTGCTGGTGGCGGAGGCTGACGGGGGCCTCCATTGCCGGGCGTGGTGGCGGCTGCCCGAGAAGCCGGCGCCAGCAGCGGAACAGGACGAGCGGGTGCTGGACGAGGCGCTGGCGGCGGCCATTGCGAACGCGGTGCGGCGGCAGCGAATCGCCGATGTGCCCGTGGGTGTGTTTCTGTCCGGGGGTGTGGATTCGCCGCTGGTGGCGGCAGTGGCGCGGCAGCAATGCGGCAGGGATCTGAAGACGTTCACGATCGGCACCCCGGAGTGGACGCTGGACGAGTCCGAAGACGCGCGCCGTTACGCAGAACTGCTGGACGTGACCCACCGGCTGCTTCCGATCTCCGAACAGGAGGTCCTGGCACTGGTGGACGAGGCGGCACGGGCGCAGACCGAGCCATTTGCCGACTACTCGATGCTGCCCACGATGCTGGTCAGCCGGTTTGCGAGAAGCGAAGTGGTGGTCGCGCTGAGCGGCGACGGGGGAGACGAGCTGTTTTTCGGCTACGAGAGGCCGTTTTCGTTGGGAAGGAACGGGCTGGACTTCAGGTATCCGCGCTGGCTCCGGCGAGGACTTTATCTGGGAGGACGGCTGGGAGTTCTGCCGAAGCGTTCCGGCGCAATTGTGCATGATTCGCCGGGTGATTATTATTTTGCGGTCAACAGCCGGTTCGGGGAGGATTTCTTGCGGCAGTTGCCGCCATCGGTCGCAAGGTTGCCGGAGCATTTCCGGCTATATGAGTTCCGGACAAGGGTGGATGGCAGGAGTCTGGCGAACTTCTCCCGCCGGGTGGAATTCTACGGCCAGCTTCAACGGGTGCTGCGCAAGGTAGACATGGCGAGCATGCACTACAGCCTGGAGGTGCGGGTGCCGCTGCTCGACCGGGAAGTGATTGAAGCAAGCCTCGCCTACGACGGCGCGGAGGAACTGAAGAGCGGAAAGAGAAAGCGGGCGCTGCGGCGGCTGCTGGCGCGGCATGTGGGGGAAGAGGCGATTCCGGAGACCAAGCGCGGATTCGGGGTCCCGCTCGGGCAGTGGCTCCGGGGCGCGCTGCGGGAGAGGGCGGAGGAGGAGCTGCTGGGACGGGAAGGATGGGTGGCGCCGCTGTTGGGGCGGCGTGTGGTGGAAACGATGTGGGGCGAGCACCTCAAGGGGCAGCGGGACCACAAGTGGGCGCTGTACTCCTTGCTGGCGCTGGAGTGGTGGAAACGGTTCCACGAGCGAAGCGCGGCCGGTGTGGCGAGCCATTGATAGTCCGCATTGTCTACACGATTCCCAACTTCATTACGGCCGGCTCCGGCGCAGCGTTATTGCACATTATCCGTCGTCTGGACCGGTCGCGGTTCGCCCCTGCCGTTTGCGTCAGCCGTAGAGGAGGGAGCCTCGACCGCGAGGTGGAAGCGTTGGGAATCCCGTTTCTGGAAGCGCCATTCACGGTTCCGGCGCGGCCGCTGGCGACACTGCCATGGCGCGTGTGGCAGGCAGCGCGCGCATTCCGGAGGCACCGGTTTGACATCTGGCATTCGTTTCACTACTCGGATGATTACACGGAGCCGCTGATCGCCTACGCCGCAGGAGCGCGGGCCTGGATTTACACGAAGAAAAACATGAGCTGGCGGGGACGGGCCTGGAAGGTCCGCAGCCGGCTGGCCAAGGCGATTGCCGCGCAGAACACGGCGATGCTGCGGGAGTTCTTTGCCGGCCCCGGATTTTCGGCCAAGACGTGGCTGATCCCCCGCGGCGTGGACACGGAACGCTTCCGGCCGGGGCTGGAGCCGAGGCTGGGCTTGCGGGCGAGATTCGGGCTGGGGCCGACGACGCCTGTGGCGGTTGCGGTGGGACACCTCCTGCCGGTGAAAGGGCACGACCTGCTGCTGCGGGCGGCTGCGGGCGTGGAGGGATTGCACGTCTGGATCGCGGGCGCTCCGCAGGACCGGGAGTGGGCGGCCCGGCTGGAAGAGGTCCGACGGGAGCTGGGGCTTCAGCAGCGGGTGCAGTTTCTGGGGGCGGTGAGCGACATCGGAGCACTGCACGCGGAAGCGGACTTCTTCGTGCATTCGACCCGACGTGAAGGCCGCCAGGAAGGATGCCCGGTGGCGCTGCTGGAGGCGATGGCATGCGGGAAGGCGCCAGTGGCGACGAAGATTGCCGGCGTCGAAGATGTGATCGAGGACGGGTTGAGCGGGCTTCTGACGGCACCGGGCGATGTTGAAGAGATGCGGGCAGCGATGGCGCGGCTGGCGCGCGACGCGGAGTCAAGAAAGCGGTTGGGGGAGGGCGCCAGACGGCGGATCCTGTCCCACTACGCAATTGAGCTGGAGGTTCGCCGGCACGAGGAGATGTACGAAAGGGTGTCGGGAATCTGATCGGACCGCATGATCAAACCGCGAGGGCTGAGGATGTGTTCTGTTGCGGCGCTTCCGCGCTGCGCGTCCAATTGCTAAAGAAGCGGGGCTGCTGATCCGGCGATGTTGAATGCGGTGTGGGAAGGTTTCGGGGGGCCATATTGGGTGCAAAGGGGTGGCATGGCTATCCGGGCGTGGCGGCATGGCTGGCGGAGGATCAAAGGTGCCAGGGTATGGATGTTCCACGGGGCGGTTGATTCTTTCAAGGACCGGGCTGTAGAGCACAACTTTACAACCTACGCGGATCTTGAGCAGTGCGCTTCCGTGTTTCGGAGGCTCACTCCAATCGGACTCGCAGAGCTGGCTCACGCGGTCCGCCATGGCAAGTCCATTCCGGAAGACGGCGCGCTGATTACATTCGATGACGGGTATCGCAACAATATTCCGGCCTGTGAGTTGTTACGGAAAGCAGGGATCCGTGTCGCCGTATTTGTGTGCGCCGGATACCCGGGCGGGAGCACGATCTGGACCGCGGAGGTAACGCTTCTGGTGCTACATGGCGGCAAGGAGAAAATCGAGATCCTGGACAGGGAGTGGCTTCTGGATGACGAGAATCGGAGGAGAGCCGCCTGCCGCTGTATCCGGGGAGAAATGAAACGCCTGCCGGCCAGCCAGAGGCTTGCGGTGTTGAATGCATTGCGCGAACAGTTTCCAAGAGGAAGGAGCGAAGAACTGCTCGAGCAGTTCGAGAGCCTGCGGTTGATGACATGGGAAGAGATCCGGTATCTCAACAGCCTTGGGGTGGAGATCGGCAGCCACGGAATGTTTCACGAAATTCACAATGAATCACAGGAAAAGGCGGTACTTGAATTCGAGGCAAGAAGATCCAAGGAGGAAATTGAGCGGCAGGTTGGAGTTTCCTGTTTCGCCTTTGCTTACCCGAATGGAAACGTGAATGGGAATTCCGCCGCAATCTTGCGAGAGGCGGGCTATGAACTTGCCTTTACCACGGAGAGAGGCGTGCTCAAGCCGGGCCAGGAACCATTCCGGTTGCCCCGAGTGGAGGGGAGCCGGCTTCATGCGGCGGTTCGAGACGCCTACTACCATGCCTGATCATCCGATGCAGGTCTGGCAGCGAGGGCTGTGCATCGAGCTCCGGGGCCGGACGCGATGAGATGATTACACTGCCCAGCGAATTGCACATCGGATTCGAATACGGTCTGCCGACTGTCATGCGACGCACAGGCCGATGCATGGGGCCGCAAGACCCATCGGCCGTCGATGCCACAGAACGGATGACACACGCATTCGGGGAGCAACCCGTGAGGGCCGAACCTGTGGACTCCGGGGAGCTGTGCCTGGCAGGCGAATGGTTGCAGGACGGATTGCTTCAGCGTGGAGATGGTTGTCGAAGGCTCAGGGAATTCGGACATCAATCGCCAATTCCAGAAAGAGCGCTTGCCGGCAATTTTGTGGTTGTGAGCAAACATCACGAGGACTCTCGTCTGATTGTGCTCACAAACCCTGCGGGAAGCATGCACATCTATCATTTGGACGGGCCATACGGCCGGGCGATCGGGACGCGGACCGCGCGGCTGTACCCGAAGTCGGCGCGCCGGCTGGACTGGGAGGGGCTCGCCGGATTTTTCGCGCTGGGATTTTTCCCGGCAGACCGCACTCACTGTACCGATGTGCGGATCTTGCGGCCGGGGAGCGTCTACGAATTCGATTCCGACGGCCGGCTGGTGCGGCAGGAGAAGTACTGGCGGTGGCGGCACGAGCCGGACCGCAAGCGGAGCGAGGCGGACACGATTGCGGAATTCGGCGCCATTTTGCGCGAGGTGCTGGCGGAGCAGACCCGAGATGGAAGGGTGGCGCTGCCGCTTTCCGGGGGGCTGGACTCGCGCACCGTGGCCGCGTGCCTGCCGGTCGACGCCAAGCCGGTGAGTTACAGCTACGGATACACGCCGGACTCGATCGAAATCCGGATTGCGCGGCAGGTGGCCGAGGAGGCGGGGCTTGAGTTCCACTCCCACGTCATCCGGCCGTATCTGTTCGACAAGCTGGATCTGGTGGCGGAGGCGACGGAGTGCTTCCAGGACCTCACACAGGCCCGGCAGGCGGACATTGCGGGCTGGCTCAGAGAGGCGGCCGACTTTGTGCTGGCGGCGCACTGGGGCGATGTCTTCTGCGATGACATGGGGTTTCCCAAGGCGAGCGGCACGGAGGAGGAGGTTCTCGAGCACAGCCTGAAAAAGATGCTCAAGAAGGGGCGGCGCTGGCTGCTCGACGAGATCGTGCGTCCGCAGCTCCAGGGGGACCCGGAAGAGGCGGTGCGGGAGATGATGCGGCAGGAGCTGCGGCGGGTGGACGGGATCGAGGATCCGGACTTCCGGGTGAAAGTGTTGAAGACAGAGCAGTGGGCGTTCCGGTGGACGCTGGCCAGCCTGCGGATGTTTCAGGTGGCCGCGTTTCCGCGGATCCCTTTTCTGGATCCGCGGGTGATGCGCTTTTTCTGCACTGTGCCGACGGAGATGGTGCGAGGGCGGCGGCTGCAAATTGAATACCTGAAGCGGCACGCGCCGGCGTTTGCGCGGATCCCCTGGCAGCCATATGAGGCCAACCTGTTCCGGTACCGGCATTCGCACTGGTGGATGACGCCGGTACGCGCGTGGCGGAAGCTGCGGCGGGCGGTGACAGGGGAGAAGCCGATCCAGAGAAACTGGGAGGTGCAGTTTTTCTCGCCGGGCCAGTGGGAGCGGCTGGAGGGAATTTTGCTGCGGCGTGGCGCGCCGTTGCATGATTTCGTTCCGCCGACGAAGGTGCGCGGGCTGCTGGAGACGTTCCGGGCGGCGCCGGACGGGGCAAACGGCTATACGGTGTCCATGCTGCTGACGTTTGCTGTGTGGCTGGAGAAGTTCGGGGGATGACAGCTTGCACCTGATGATCGTGGACATCCGGTGGCCGGCGGAGACGTTCCTGATGCGGAAGATCGAGGCGCTGGCCGGGTGCGGATACCGGATCACGGTGCTGACGGCGGATTCCCGAAGAGGCGGGCCGCGATTGCGCAATGTCAGAGTGGTGCGAGTGCCCGGCGGGCTGCGGGCGGCCGGGGCGGCGCTGCTGTTGTTGCTGCGGGCAGCGATCCGGGATTTCCGGCAGGCGATCCGAGGGTTGCGGGAGTGGGTTGGCGGCGGGGCGAGCGGTTTGCGGCTGGCAGCGCGGCGCTGGGCGGTAGCAGCTTTCCGGCCGGACGTTCTTCACTTCGAATGGACGTTGGCGGCGGTTCCCTGTCTGCCGCTCATCGAGGATGGCGGCGTTCCGGCGGTGGTGAGCTGCCGGGGATCGCAAGTGTCCGTTGCGCCTCACAATCCCCGAAGAAGGAAAGAAACCGGGGCGCTGGCAGAGGTCTTCTCGCAAGCAGCAAAGGTTCATTGCGTGAGCAAGGCGATCGCCGACGAGGCCGTGGCGCTGGGGATGAAGAGGAAAAAGGCGGCAGTGATCCGGCCGGCAGTAGACCCTGGCCGATTCTCTCCCTCCCGGGAAGTGCGGGGTTCGAATGGGCTCCGCTGCATGATGACGGGCGCCCTCAATTGGGCCAAGGCTTACGAGTTTGCGTTGACCGCATATGCGGAAGCCTGCAAGAGGGGGCTTGACGCGGAGCTGACGATTGCGGGCGGGGGCGGGAAGGAAGAGACCTCCCGCCTGCTGTACACGATCCAGGACCTGGGGCTTGAGGGCCGCGTGTTCTGGAAAGGTTCCCAGAGTCCGGAGAGGATTCTGGAGATGCTGCGGGAGAGCGACGTTTTCCTGCACAGCAGCGTAAGCGAAGGCATCAGCAACGCCGTGCTGGAGGCGATGGCGTGCGGGTTGCCTGTGGTGGTGACCGACGCCGGCGGGATGCGGGAAGCGGTGCGGGATGGAATTGACGGGTTTGTCGTGCCGGTGCGCGATGTGGATGCGATGGCGGAGGCGCTGCTGAGGCTGGCGCGGGACCCGGAGCTGCGGCGGCGGATGGGCGCGGCAGCCCGGCAGAGGGTGCTCGAGGAGTTCACGCTCGAGAGGCAGACGCGGCAGTGGCGGGAGTTGTATGAGGGGCTGGCGGGAGAAACACCTCGCACCGGAAGGAACAACTCCGAACTGGCAGCCGGGCAACGGCCATGAGCGCAACGGTGTGCATCATCTGGGATTATGATGCGGCGATCGGTCAGGTAAACGCTTCCTATCCCTACAATTTTCATGAAGAAAATCTGCTGCATGAAATTGAGAATGTAGAGCGAATTCTTGAGCATGGCAGGAAATACAAGACGCCAATGACATTTGCTGTCACCGGGTTTGCCGCTGAAGAAGGACACTTTCCTTACCACGTTCCGCAACAAATCCGCCGTATTTACGAGGACGGACATGAGATCGCATCGCATTCCTGGCGGCACGAATGGTTTCCGTATCTGACCCGAGAGCAGGCCGTGCGGTCGCTCAGGCGAAGCAAGATGGCACTCGAGAAGTGCATCGGGATCCAGGGAAAAGTAACCGGATTTGTGCCCCCCTTCAGCCGTCCGATGAGTTGGTACTCCAGGGGCGCCGTCAGCCTTGGAGACAGGGTCTTCGGCCCTTGGTATCCGGGCGCCAGTCTTGGGTCGCTGTTGGCGCTCGTGGAGGAAGCCGGTTACCGCTGGTGCCGTGTGACCTATCGGCCTTTGGTGAACCGAATCTTGCGAAGCGGACAAGAGCCGAGGCGATTCCAACGGCACGGCGGATTGTGGTGTGTTCCGCAACATACAACCGGTTTCGGGTCGAAGGCTATCGCTCTGCTGCGGGCGCTGCATGGAACAGGGGGCACGCTGGTTGTGACGGGGCATCCTCTTGGATTGAGCCTTCCGCATGAAGAGAACCTGAGGAAGCTCGTGGAATTCCTGGAGAGGGTCACGGAGATGCGAGAGGATGGCGCCGTGGCAATCTCTACAGTGGAGGACGTGGTGCGAAGACTGGAATCGGGGGATGGAAACTGATGAAGGCGGACGGGATTCGTGTTGAGCCCTATTCGGAATTCCTCGCTGAGGCGCACCACCAGTTCGCCCTCAAAACATGGCCAAAGAAAGGCAGACGAAGGAATGACAGGTTCATCCGTTACAAGTTCAGGGCGGCAATGAATGGACCAGCGGATGGTTATCTTCTCGCCGTAACAGAATCAGGGCGAGTGGTGGGGGCGCTCGGACTGATTCCGGGGCATGTGAAATTCTCAGAGGAGATCCTCCCCTGTCAGTGGGCGTGCAACCTGATGGTCGATCCTGATTTCCGCAGGCGCGGCATCGCCTCCGCTCTGTTTCGGGAGGGCCTGAAGCGCGGGGTAGTCACTCTGGGGAGCAGCCCAAGTGCGTCGGCGGATGCGACGATGGCACGGCTGGACTTCGGGGTGCTGGAGGGGCCATGGTCCATGGTGATGCCGCTGGATCCCGCCGAAGTTTTTCGGTGGAAGCTGCCGGAACACCCAAAGATGGCGAACATTCTCGGGTGGGCCGCGAGGCCGGTTGCCAAGGCGCTGAGATGGAGGTGTTGGGCGGTCGACGGCGTGAAGGCGGAGGAATGCTCTTGGGAGATTCTTCGGTCGAGGATCCACGAAGCGGAAAGCAGCTTCAGGATGCCGCATGTGGTGCACACGGACGATTGGCTGAGCTGGAGGTGCAACGGTTCGGAAGGATTCAACGCCAGGATGGAGGGCTTGCTGGCGGGCAGGAAGAGTTACGCTCTCGTGGGTGCGATGGGCAGCGACCTGAAGGTCTACGATTGGCATGCCGAGAGCAGAGAAGCGGCCGAGGCGTTGTTCCGGGCCGCTTACAAGCTGGCGATAACGCATCGAGCACTGACAGTGCGGGCAATGGCACAAGATGACACGGAACGCCAATGGCTTTCTTCCATGGGATTCCTGGCCATGCGCAAGCGTGTAAAGATCCTCTGTCATCCACGGGAACTGGTTACAGGAAGCCGACGGTTCCGGTACGCGATTTACGACTCGGACGGGGATCTCTGACCTTGACGCATGATTGTGTTCTGGCAGGGGGGCGTTGTCAAGAAGTCATGGAGTAGCCTGCCGGCATCCGTGGCAGGAGTAAACGTGCGGATCGTCATGGTGGCGCCGGCGTTTCCCCAGACGTCGGAGACGTTTCTGTTCCAAAAGGCGGCGGGGCTGATGGAGCGGGGGCATTCGGTGACGGTGGTTTGCCAAAGGAGCGATGCCGCGCAGTGGGAGCGGTACCGTGGTCATCCGGCGCAGGAGGCGCTGCGGGGGGCGGTCCGCGTGGCGGCGCCGGCGCGGCCGAGGTGGCTGGCAGCGATGCACGCGCCAAAGGCCGCGCTTCGGGCCATGGAGAGGCCGCAGGTTGCGGCGCGGTATTTCCGGGCGGGGTTGCGGGGCTGGCGGGACCTGTACCTGGACGCGGAGATTCTGGCGGCGAAGCCGGACATCGTGCACTTCGAGTTCGGGGCCACAGCCGCCGGGAGAATGCACATCGGCGAGCGGCTGGGGTGCAAGGTGGTGGTGAGTTTTCGCGGTTACGACCTGAATTTCGCGGGGCTGGACGACCCGCATTTCTACGACGAGGTCTGGGCCAAGGCGGACGGCATCCATTGCCTGGGGCAGGACCTGTGGCGGCGGGCGCAGCGGCGCGGGTGCCCGGCAGACAAGCTGCATGCGCTGATTCCGCCGGCGATTGACGCGGAGTTCTTTCAGCGGAAGAAAGACAGGATCCCGGAAACGGCGGGCACGCGGGAACGGCCGCTGCGGCTGTTGAGCGTGGGACGGCTCGAGTGGAAGAAGGGCTATGAATTCGCCCTGGAGGCGGTGAAACGGGTTAAGGATGCCGGGATGGCGCTGGAATACCGGATCGTGGGAGACGGCAGCTATTATGAGGCCGTTGCCTTTGCGAGGCACCAGCTCGGGCTGGAGCAAGAGGTGGAGCTGTGCGGGGCCATGGACAGGGAGGGGGTGCGGGAGCAGCTTGAGTGGGCGGACATTTTCGTGCACGCGGCGGTGAGCGAGGGTTTCTGCAACGCCGTTCTGGAAGCGCAGGCCATGGAGACGCCGGTGGTTTGTAGCGACGCGGGCGGGCTGCCGGAGAACGTCATGGACGGGGTGACGGGGTTTGTGACGCTGCGGCGGCGGCCGCGCGAGATGGCGGAGCGGATCCTGACGCTGGCAGGGGATGCGGGGCTGCGGCTGGCGATGGGGCGCGCGGGGCGCGAGCGGGTGGCGAGGGAGTTCCGGCTGGAGGACCAGATCCGGCGGTTCGAGGAGTTTTACGGGAGGGTGGCGGGAAGGTGAGGAGTTGGGCGAAAGAGGGCGAGAGGAAACCGGCGCAAAATGGGGAAACCGCAAGAGAGGGGAAACGCAATCACGGCTGGGCAAGGCTGGGGCGAGAGGGGGACAGACCGCTCTGTCCACGGGCGGACTGGAAGTGCGGGGTTGCAGAGTGGGTGGGGCGGGACAGAGAGGTCAGTCCCCCTCTCAGCGGGAGACCGAGATTTGGCGCACCTGCGGGGACCGCTCGTTCCCGCGGGGCTTTGGCCCGCTTCACTCGCGGCTCTGAAAGCGGGGCCCGCTCCACTCGCGGCTCTGAAAGCGGGGCCCGCTCCAGTCGCGGCTACAAATGCGTGGCGCGCTTCCTTCAGGGTTTGGGGCACGGCAGGCGCGAATGCAGATCGATCTGATCCTAACGGGCGGTGAGCCTTTGGCGTGGGAATGGGGCCGGGCGTTGGATGGCCGGGGAGGAGTATCGAAGTGTGAGGCGGCGATCCGGGCATGGATGGAGGGGGAGAGAGCCGGTTGGGTGCTGTTTTGGGATGCGACGCTGGGGACGCCGGAACGGGCGCTGATCCAGGAGCTGATCCGGCGCCCGGTGGACGTCTGGCACGCCGGGCTCTGGCTGGGTCTGGGCGGGCTGCCGGAGCTGTTCGATTTTGTGATTCCTTGCTGGATGCTTCATGGGGACCCGGACCCCACGATTGAGGCCAGCAGTTGGCGGGTGACGCTGCGGTGCTGTCTGATCCGCGGGGAGCTGCTCGGGTGGCTCCAAGGGTTGGATGCCGGATATGCGTCGCTGGAAGCGGCGGGGCTCGATCTGGGCTACCGGGCCATGGCGGCCGGGGCGCTGATGCGGCACCGCAAGGAGCTGGCAGGAGGCGCGCCCGCGGCCGACGTGGTTCGGCTCGGAATCGAGGATGAGGCGAGGCTCACCGCGAAGACACGGGGCAGGAAGTGGCTCCTGTATGGCCTGGCACGGGCGGTGATGGCGGGCGCCCGAGGGCTGGCGGAGTCGGCGAGGGCGTATCGCCGCGCGCGGAAGGCGGCGCTGGCGCAGCCGGGAGGGTGGCAGAGGCGCGGCGGGGGAATGTCGAGGGAAGCGGGCCGGGCAGCCCGGGCTGCGCGGGTGACGGTGCTGGTGCCGACGGTGGACCGCTACCCGTACCTGCGGGTGCTGATGCGGCAACTGGCATCGCAGACGGTAAAGCCGCACGAGGTGATCGTGGTGGACCAAACGGCGCCGGACAGGCGGCAGTGCGATTGGGTGGAGGCTGCGGCCGGTTTGCCGTT
>Ga0308389_1000533_pt1 | contig 27703 bp, 16 predicted proteins | sample Hotspr2Sample148_FD_202362 | JGI IMG/M metagenome (GOLD analysis project Ga0308389, IMG submission 202362) | Hot spring phototrophic mat microbial communities from Mushroom Spring, Yellowstone National Park, Wyoming, United States - 20040719_148 ... | reverse complement strand
CCAGCGGCACCGGCTCCGGCAAGAGCTTGTGCTACTTCATCCCAATCGCCGACTATCTCCTGCGCCAGCCGAAACTGCCCGAGCGCGTCGTCGCCCTGGTGGTCTATCCGATGAACGCGCTGGTCAACTCGCAGCTCCAGGCGCTGGAGCGCTTTCGGCGCAATTACCAGCAGCGCACTGGCCGGGATTTCCCGTTGCGCTTCGCCAAATACACCGGCGAGACCAAAGACGAGGAGCGCGAGGACATGCGCGCCCGCCCGCCGCACCTCCTGCTGACCAACTACGTGATGGGCGAGCTGATGATGGTGCGCCCGGAAGACCGCGCCCTGCTGGGCGAAGGCGCGCTGCGCTTCCTGGTCTTCGACGAGCTGCACACCTACCGTGGCCGACAGGGCGCCGACGTGGCCATGCTGGTGCGCCGGCTCAAGGTCGCCTTCGCCATGTCGGACGTGATCCACATTGGCACCAGCGCCACCATGGTCGCCGAACAGGGGGGCGCCGCCGAAGCGCGCCGCGCTGCTGTGGCCAAGTTCGCAACCAGCTTCTTCGGCCACGACTTTGCGGACGATGACGTGATCGAGGAGACGCTCCAGCCGGCCACCGGCGGGCCGGCCGGCGACGGCGAGATTCAGCGCGCTTTCGACGACCCGCCGCCCGACGCCCCCGACGCTTTCCGCGCCCATCCGCTGGCCCGCTGGATCGAATATGCGCTCGGCCTGGAGCCAGAGGCCGATGGGCGCCTGCGCCGGCGCGCCCCACAGACGCTCTCCGAGGCCGCCAAACAGCTCAGCAAGGAGACCGGCAGGTCGGTCGAGGACTGCCGTGAGCTGCTGCGGCGCTGGTTATTGCGCGGCGCAGCGCTCAAAGAGGGCGACCGCCCGATCTTCGCCTACAAGCTCCACCAGTTCATCAGCCAGGGCCAATCGATCTACGCTACCCTTCAGCCAGACCCAGCGCGCAGCTTCCAGATCAGCGGCCAACTCGTGACCGCTGATGAGCTGCCCGCCTTCCCGCTGCGCTTCTGCCGGCGCTGCGGGCAGGAGTATTACCACGTCCTGCGCGCGGACGACCGCTTCTTGCCGGTCGCCGCCGCCGACGCGCTCGGCGCCGACGACGCGCGCCCGCAGCAAGGCTACCTGATGCTGGCTCCGCCGTCCGAAGACTGGAGCGAGGACAAATTGCCCGCCGAGTGGCGCGACGCGAAGGATCGGCTCAGCAACACCTGGCGCGAGCGCGTCCCGCAGCCGGTTTGGGTGCGCGCTGATGGGATGCTCAGCACGGCAAACGACCCAGAGGCGACCAAGATGTGGTGGCAGCCATATCCTTTTGCCCTCTGTTTGAGCTGCGGCGAGTTCTACGACAGGCGCCCTGCCGAGTTCACCAAGCTCGGCGGCCTCTCCACCGAGGGCCGCAGCAGCGCCACCACCGTGCTGGCGCTGGCTTTGCTGCGCCATGCTCAGCAGACCCGCGCGGCCCGCGACAAGCTGCTCACCTTCACCGACAACCGCCAGGACGCCTCGCTGCAGGCCGGCCACTTCAACGACTTCGTGCAGGTGGCGTTGTTGCGCAGTGCGCTGTGCGCTGCCTTGCGCGAGAAAGGCGAGCTGCGCGCCCACGATGCCGCCGCCGCCCTGGTCGAGCACTGCGGCCTGACCCTGCGCGACTATGCTGCCAACGCCGAACTGGACGCGCACTCGGCCCGCGCCGGCGAGGTGAAGAACACCTTCATCGCCTTGATGGAATACCGGCTCTACGAAGACCTGCGGCGCGGCTGGCGCTTCACCCGCCCGAACCTGGAGGAGGTCGGCCTGCTGCGGATCGCCTATCAAGGGCTGGCCGAATGCTGCGCCAATGACGCGCTGTGGCACAACGAGGAGGCGCTGCGGCCGCTGGCCAGGCTGAGCGCCGAGGCGCGCTGCGACGTGCTCAGCGCGATCCTCGACGAGTTCCGCCGCCGTCTCGCTATTAATGCTCCGCTCCTCGAGCGCCAGGAACAGGATAAGCTGCGCAAAAGGGCCCAGCAGGAGCTCAACCCGTTCTGGGGTCTGGATCCGGACGAGAGGCTGCGTGAGGCCAGCGCTGGCTATTGGCCAAACGGCAAGGGCGGCTTCGCCCTCAGCGCGCGCAGCCTGATCGGGCGTTATCTGCTGCGCGAGCTGAAGCTGACCGCATCAGAATGCAACGCGATGATGCCGGCGCTGCTTGCCTTGCTGGTTCGCCAGGGCATCCTGCGCCGCGCATCTGACAACGGCTACCAACTCGACGCCGGCGCGCTGATCTGGCAGCCAGGCGATGGCCGCCCGCAGCGCGACCGCCTGCGCGACCGCGCCAACGATCAGTTTGACTCGCAGGGGGCAAATCAATACTTCCAGGGGTTGTATCAACTGAGCGCGGCTGAGCTGGCTGCACTGGAGGCGCGCGAGCACACCGCGCAGGTGGTGGCCGCCGGCGAGCGCGAACGGCGCGAACGGCGCTTCCGTTGGGAAGAGAGCGACAAGGATAAAGCGCGCGAGCTGGGCCGCCGGCTGCCCTACCTGGTGTGCTCGCCGACCATGGAGCTGGGGGTGGACATCGCCGACCTGGACATCGTGCATCTGCGCAACGTCCCGCCCACGCCGGCCAACTACGCCCAGCGCAGCGGGCGCGCCGGCCGCCAGGGCCAGCCCGGCCTAATCGTCACATACTGCAACGCCTACAGCCACCACGACCAATATTTTTTCGGCAACCAAGATCAGATGGTGGCTGGTAGCGTGCGCGCGCCGCGCCTCGACCTCTCTGGCGAATCACTCTTGCGCGCCCACGTCCACGCCATCTGGCTGGCCGAGGTCGGCCTGCCGCTTGGCACATCCATCGCAGAGGTGATCGAGATTGAGGCCGATCCAGTAGCGCTGCCGCTGAAAGAGAACGCTAAGGCGCAGATCGCGCTCTCGGACGCGCGCAAGGCGCGCGTCAAGCAGAAGGCCAGCCGCGTTCTGACAAACGTCGCCGACCAACTGCCCATGCACTGGTTAGACGAGGTAATTGATCAGGCTGCCCAGCAATTTGACCGCGCCTTCGACCGCTGGCGCGAGATGTATCGCGCTGCCAACGACCAGGTCAATCAGGCACGCAAAGAAATAGACCGCAGCGCCAGGGACGATCGCAAGCGCGCAGAAGCCGAGCAGCGCGAGCGAGAGGCCAAGCGCCAGCGCGACCTGTTGCTCCAGCAAAATGTGCAGCCCGAAGAGAGCGACTTCTATCCCTATCGCTACCTGGCCAGCGAGGGTTTTTTGCCTGGTTACAACTTCCCCGCCCTGCCAGTGCGCGCTTGGGTGCCGCGCGGGACGAGGGGTGAGTTCCTCAGCCGGCCGCGCTTCTTGGCCATTCGCGAGTTCGCCCTGCAGAACATCATCTACCACGAAGGCACAAAGTGGGAGGTGGTTGCCCTGCAGCCGCCGCCAGGCGGTTTGGATAGCTTGAAGGTGCGGATGAAGGTTTGCGCGCGCTGCGGCGCGTTCAGCGCGCCCGACCTGGACATCTGTCCCCGCTGCGGCGCGATCCTGGATGGCGCCAACAGCCAGCTTGTAACTGCCATAGAGATGCCCAACGTCCGCACCCGCCAGCGCGAGCGCATCACCTCCGACGAAGAGGAGCGCCGCCGGCGCGGCTACCGGATCGAGGTGAGCTATTGCTTCTCGGAGGGTGCGGCGCCGGTGAAGGCTGATGTCGTCAAAGATGACCAGCCGCTGTTGTGCGCCACTTACGCGCCGGCAACCGAGCTGCGCTTGATCAACTACGGCTGGCGCCACAGCGAGGGCAGCGACGGCTTCTTGATTGACCTAGCCAGCGGCGAAGTAGTGGATGCCGACGCAGGCAGCGCCGATCCATCTGCTCAGCTTGGCCGTACGCCTGAGCGGTTGTACTTGATGACGCGCAACTCGCAAAACGCGCTGCTGCTTCAGCCATCCCAGCGGCTGGACGAAGCGACCCTGCTCAGCCTGAGCTATGCCTTGCGAATCGGCATCGGCCAGGTCTTTCAACTGGAGGAGAGCGAGCTGGCGGTGGAGATCGTCGGCCAGGGCGAGTGGCAAAGCATCCTGCTGTATGAGAACGCCGAGGGCAGCCTGGGTGTCCTGGCGCGCCTGGTGGACGAGCCGGACGCGCTGGCGAAGGCCGCCGGCGAAGCGCTGCGCATCTGCCACTTCGACGCGCAGGGCAACGACCTGAAGCCCGACTGCCGGCGCGCGTGTTACCAATGCCTGCTCAGCTTCGACAACCAACGCGAGGCGCTGCGCCTGAACCGTCACTTGATCCGCGACCTGCTGATCGCGCTGAGCCAGACGCGGACGCTGCGCTGGGTAGGCGATCGGCCTTACCACGCGCACCTGCAGCACCTGATGGCGCAGACCGACCCGCGCTCGGAGCTGGAGCGGCGCTACCTGCGCGGGCTGGAGCAGGAAGGCCGGCGGCTGCCCGATGCCGCCCAGTACCGAGTCGCAGACCCGTCCTGCGTGGCCGACTTCTTCTTCGCGCCGCGCACGCTGGTGTTCTGCGATGGCGCGCCGCACGACAACCCAGCGCAGCGCCGGCGGGATGTCGAACTGCGCCAGGCGCTTGAGGACAAGGGCTACATCGTTGAGGTCGTTCCCTACGACGCATTGTAGGCAACCATCGCTCATCGTCGCCAGCGGGGACGCCGAACGTTCCCAAGGGAGTTGCTCTTTGCGATGCCCGCGTGCTCCTCGCTGGCCGGGATGGCGGGCGTAGAATCAGCCGCACTATGCCCGCCCGGCAGCCGGAGCTGCGCAGCGCACCGGCGTCCGCCCGCGCAACCGGCGCTGCCCTTCCTCAGCCTGCGCAGCGCATCGCCCGCGCCGCTGCGCTCACCTCGCTGGGCAACCTCAGCAGCCGCATCGTTGGCCTGGTCCGCGAGATGGTCAAGTCGTTTTACTTCGGCAATGGCCAGGCGGCCAGCGCCTTTGAGCTAGCGGCGAACATCCCAACTCAGTTCTACGACCTGCTGGCCGGCGGGATGCTCAGCTCGGCGCTGGTGCCCACGCTGAGCGCGCTGGCCGCGCGCGAGGCGGACGACGAGGCCAGCCGTCGGCAGTTCGGCGAGCTGCTCGGCGCGCTGATCGGCCTGTTCACGCTGGGCCTGGCGCTGCTGGTGGGACTGCTGTGGTTCTCTGCCGAGGCAATTGCCCATTTCATCGGCGGCGGGCCGAACCAGGACGCCAGGCTGGTGGCGCTGTTGCTGCGGATCACGATCCCGGCCATCCTCTTCCTCAACCTCAGCGGTGTGGTGAGCGCGGCACTCTTCGCCCGTCATCGCTTTGGCTACACCGCGTTCACTGCGACCACCTTCAACCTGACCTTGATTGCGTGCATGGTGCTGCTGGAATCACGGCTGGGCGTCGCGGCGCTGGCAGTGGGGCTGCTGGCCGGCAGCATGGCCCAGATCCTCATCCAGCTCCCTGGCTTGCGCGGCGTGCCGATCCGCCTCTCGCTGAATTGGCAGCTGCCGGGGGTGGGGCAGGTGATCCGCCTGTTCCTGCCAGTGGCCGGCGGGTTGGTCCTGGCGCAGATCGCTGTGCAAGCCAGCTTCATCTTCGCCGGCCGCATCAGCGCAGAAGGGCCAGCCACCATGCGCTACGCCGCCCAGGTGATCCAATTCCCGCTCGGCATGGTCGTCACAGCTGTCTCCGCTGCTATCCTGCCCTCGCTCTCGGCCGCCGACGGCGCGTCGTTCAAAGCCACCCTGGCCCAGGGGCTGCGCTTGGTCTGGGTGCTGATCGCGCCGGCGTCGGTGGGCCTATACGTGCTGGCTACGCCAGTGGTAGCCTTGCTCTTCCAGCACGGCGCGTTCACCGCTGCCAGCACGGATTACACAGCGCTCGCCCTGCGCGCAGCCGTGCCAGGGCTGCTCTTCGCTGCAATTGACACGCCGCTGATCTTCGCTTTCTACGCTCGGCGCGATACGCGCACGCCCACTCTGATCGGCCTGGCGTCCACGAGCTGTTACCTAGTCGCGGTCGCCGGCCTGGCCTGGCTAGACCAGGCCGGCTTGCGGCCGTTCACTCTCTATGAGCTGATCCTGGCCAACTCGCTGAAGACCGGCCTGGACGCTGCGCTGATGGGTGTCTTTCTCTGGCGGCATATCGGCGGGCTGGGCGGTTATGGCCTATCCACGCTGGTCGCCAAGGCCGGCTTGGCGGCCCTGGTGATGGGGGGCGTGGTGTGGTGGGTCGCTGCGGCGCTCCACCGACGCTTCGGGCTGGAGACGCTGACCGACCAGGCGATCGTGACGCTGGGGCCGGCCCTGGTCGGGGTAGGGGTGTATGCGCTGTGCGCGGCAGCGCTGCGCATCCCGGAGCTGGCGACCATTGGCCACGCCGCCCGCCGGCGGCTAGGGCTGGGCGTGGTTCGCTAATCCTCCCGCTTGCGCGCCCGCGCCGCGCGCCTGGCCGACGCCGAGCGCCCGTTCGCGGTGGCTTTGGGCAGCGCCGGAGCCGTCTTGGGGAGCACGCGCAGGCCGGTCACCTGGCTGGTGGTCGCTTGGACGTCCTTTAGCGCAGCCTGCTGTAGCGCAGCGTTGACATCGGGTCGGTTGGCTGCCTCGCGCATGTGCAGCGCCAGCGCGTCCATCGAAGCGGCTTGCGCGGCTGCCCGCGCGTCGTGAAGCTTCTTGGAGGGGTCAAGCAGGAAGAGGAAGGCGATCCCTATGCCGATGAAGACCGGGGACGCCGGCAGGACGAACGCTGCGTAGAGCTGAAGCCAGTCGGGGAGCTGCTCGGCGCGCTGCGTAAAGGCGTCCAGCACCGTGTTTAGCATCACCACCGCGAAGTTCAGCCCGTATAGGATGTAGCCAACCAGGCGCTGCGGGCCGGGCGCCAACCAGAAATGGATCGCCAGCGGCAGGAACACTGCCGCCCCCTCCAGGCACAGCAGCGCGATGATAGCGAAGAAGCGCTGATCGGGCGGCACGGTGCGGCTGAGCAAGTTAAAGTTGTGCACGCCGGTATAGACCAGGACGGCTGCGTATAACACCACGGCCAGGAACACGGCAAACGCCCGCACGGCGTCGCGGCGCTGCGCCCGCATCAGCTCACCCAGCGTTACGCTTGTGTTCACAAAGTCAACTTGCGTCATTCGTTTACCACCTCCGGATTTTGTATAGGCAGCAGCGTAGAACATTTGTTCTAGGCTGTCAAGAGGGTCCTGCGAAATCCGCGGATTTTGGATAGTCTGGGATATGCAAGCGCGGCGTTGATAAATCGCCGACGGTGCTGCCCAGAAGAAACCAGTTCGTCCCTCCGCGTATGGGTGCGTTCACCAATAGGAGCATCTTCCACAAGCTGTGCTGCCAGCGAAGGCAAATCTATAGCGGGTGGGCGACGGCACTGTCGTCGCCCACCCGAGGTTTTGCCCCTGGCTGTGAATGCACCTTCCACTTGAGTACAATCCCAAAGAGATGGCGCTGGCCAACATCGTGGCTGCTTTTGGGCTGGCTGGGGCAGCAGGGCTGAACGCTTATATTCCACTGCTGATTGTGGCTGTCCTCGCGCGCCTCGACCTGCTGCAACTCAGCTCGCCGTTCGACGCGCTGGCGAGCTGGCCGGCCATCATCGCCTTGGTGGTGCTGGGCCTGATCGAGTTCGTGGCTGATAAGCTGCCCGGCGTTGACCACATCAACGACGCCATCCAGACCTTCATCCGACCGGCGGCTGGTGCTATCTTGTTCGCGGCGAACACTGGCGTGGTCACCAGCATAGACACGACGCTGGCGCTGATCTGTGGCTTGGTGCTGGCCTCTGGCGTGCACGCGACGAAGGCCGCTGCGCGACCGGTGGTCAACGGTATGACGATGGGCATTGGCGCGCCGTTCATCAGTCTGGCCGAAGATATCGTGGCCCTGGTTGGATCGCTGCTGGCCATCTTCATGCCGGCGCTCTTCGCCCTATTTGCGGCAGGGCTAATTTACCTGGCCTATCAATTGATCCGCCGCGCCCGCCGGCTGCGCGCGACCGCTCCGCAGCAGCGCTAGGCGAGATGAGCGATTGGGGCATCATCGGCCATCGCTGGGCGGTGCGCCGGTTGCAAAGCGCCATCGCGTGCGGGCAGCTCGCCCAGTCACACTTGTTCGTCGGCCCATCGAACATCGGCAAGGCAACGCTGGCGCTGGCAATGGCGCGCGCCCTGCTGGGCTGCGACGCGCGCGCATGCGCCCTGGTAGATCAGCGCCGGCATCCTGACTTGCTCTGGACTGCGCCGCCGGCTGAGGGGGAGACGATCAAAGTGGAGCAGGTGCGCGAGCTACTGCACGGACTCACGCTGGCGCCAGTAGAGAGTTCGCATCGCGTGGCTGTGGTTGACGATGCCCATCGCATGACCGAGAGCAGCAAGAATGCCCTCTTGAAGACGCTCGAGGAGCCAAACCCGGCCGTCGTCATCATCCTCATCGCGCCCAGCACCGAGGTGATGCTGCCCACCATCGTCTCGCGCTGCCAAGTGCTGAACCTGAGGCCGCTGACGATCCAAGACGTTGAACAGGCGCTGCGCGCAAGAGGGGTCGCGCTTGGGCGGGCGACGCTGATCGCGCGATTGTCGCGCGGGCGGATGGGTTGGGCGCTGCGGGCAGCCGAAGAAGAGGCGCATCTTGCAGCGCGCGCAGCGCACCTAGACGACCTGCGCATGCTGCTGGCGGCCAATCGCACGCGCCGCTTTGCGTATGCCGAGAAGCTGGCGCAGGCTGACTACGCGCAGATCGTCGAGGTCCTGGGGGACTGGTTGCTGCTATGGCGCGATGTCCTGCGCGCGGTTGGTCGGAGCGACTATTTGATAAACGTTGATCAGAGTGATTGGATCGCGGCCTTGGCCGAGGCGCTCACGCCGGCGCAGGTTGCGCGGGTCGTGCGCGACATCAGCGATACCTTGCGCCACCTGGAGCGCAACGCCAACGCCCGCTTGGCGTTGGATGTGCTGATGCTCAAGCTCCCGCAGCTCGATGCCCCGCTCAGCTCAGCACAACCAGGACCTGATTTTGCTCCACAACCTGGCGCGGTTGAACCTTGACTGCGCTCACCACGCCTTCGCGGGGGGCCTTGAGCTCGTTCTCCATCTTCATGGATTCGAGCACAACCACGACCTGACCTTTGGCCACTTTCTGCCCTTCCGTCACCGGCACAGACACGATCAGGCCAGGCATAGGCGATTTAATGATCACTTCCCCGCTGGTGGGCGCGAACGCGCCGGCTGCTTGGGCCAGGCGCATGGCGCGCTCATCGGCAACGCGCACGTAATATGCGACGCCGTTGATCAACGCGCGATACTCGCCATCGCCGGCTTCCTCGATCAGGACTTCGTAGGAGCGATTGTCCAGCAGCAGGGAATACAGCTCGTCATCAATTTGGCGCATGTCCAGCGCGCGGCGCTGCCCGTCAATAATGACCTCGTCGTCCTGGTTAATGTCTATCACGTAGGTTTTATCGCCGATGGTGGTCAGGTAGCGCATGTTAAGAGTAGTATATCGGCATGGCCGCGATAGAGGTGCTGGTGGCGTCGAACAACCTGCATAAGCGGCGCGAGCTGGGCGAGATCTTTGCCTTGGCCGGCTTGCGCGAGGTGGCGCTGATCACGCCGGCTGAGCTTGGCCTGCAGTGCGATCCGGAGGAAACTGGCGAGAGCTATTTGGCGAATGCGCTGATCAAAGCGCAGACCCTGGCGAGCGCCTGCCGAGAGCGTGACGGTGGGCATCAGCTTTGGGTGCTGGCCGATGACTCCGGCTTGGAGGTGGACGCGCTCGGCGGTCGCCCTGGCGTGCATTCAGCGCGCTACCACCAAAGCGCGCCCGGTGGCGATGGCTGCGCGGCGCTGCTGGCTGAGATGGCTGGCTTGACCGACGGCCAGCGCGGGGCGCGCTTTCGTTGCGTGCTGGTGCTCATCAGCCCCGATGGCGAGGTGCACCACTTTGAGGGGGCGTGCGAGGGGCGGATCGCGCACGACCGGCGCGGCGCAGGCGGGTTTGGCTTTGATCCGATCTTTGAAGTAGCCGATGGGCGCACGATGGCCGAGCTCTCGGCGAGCGAGAAGCACGCGATCAGCCATCGCGGTATTGCGGGTCGGCAGGCAGCCGATTTCCTCAAGCGGGTGATAGGGCGTTGATCTCGAACCTGGTCTCGCGCATTCGTGAGGAAGTGGCCGACCAGCTTGCGCCGTTGCCGTCAGCGCGGCTGGTGCTGGCTGTCTCTGGCGGTCCGGATTCGTTGTGCTTGGCGGATGCTGTGCTGGCCATCGCGCCACACAGGATGCTGCGTCCGGTCATCGCCCATCTCGATCACGGCCTGCGTGGTGAAGACTCGGCAGCCGACGCGGACTTCGTGCGCGCCTTTGCTGAGGCGCGCGGCGTGCCCTGTGTGGTTGAGCGAGTTGACGTGCGCGCTCATGCACAGGCACAGAAGTGCTCAATCGAAGTCGCCGCACGCACATTGCGCTACCGCTTCCTGGCGCGCGTTGCGGAGGCGCATCAAGCTCCCTGGGTCGCGCTCGCGCATCACGCCGACGATCAAGCTGAGACGGTGCTGCTGCGCCTAATCCGCGGAACTGGTCTGACGGGCCTGCGCGGGATGCAGATCCAAAGCCCGTTGCCCACAGCGCCGCACCTGACCGCAGTGCGGCCGTTGCTGCGCGTGCTGCGCGCGGATATTGAGCGATACTGTCACGAGCAGCACCTGAACCCGCGCCGCGATGCCACCAATGATGCTTTGGACTACACCCGCAACCGGGTTCGTCATGAGCTTTTGCCGCTGCTCGAACGCTACAACCCGAATATCCGCGCTGCTCTCGTCCGCCTAGCCGACACTGTGGCCGCCGACCTGGACGTTGTTGCGGAGGCAACGGAAGCCGCGTTTGCGCGCCTAGCTCGAGCGAAAGATGACGGTTTCATCTTGGATCGGCGCGCGTGGCGGGCGCTCTCAACCGGTCTGCAGCGGGCGACATTGCGCTGGGCTGCCCAGCAAGTGCGTGGCGAGGCCGGCGAGCTGCCTTACGCAGCCGTGGAAGAGGCCCGGGCCGTGCTGAACAGCGATGCCCTCAGCGGTGACATCGCGCTCGCCCGCGACGTGCGGATCACAGTGGATAAAGATTTTTTTATAGTGCGTAAATTGCCTTTCTATAATCCTGGCGATGGCTGAACCGCGCGAGCCGCTCACTGAGCGAGAGTTAGAGGTGGTGCGCCTGCTGGCAACAGGGATCAGCAACAAGGAGATCGCTGCCAAACTGCATATCAGCACGAACACGGTTCGCGTCCACCTGCGAAACATCTTCACCAAGCTGGAGGCGCAGTCACGCACCGAGGTCACCATGATCGCTGTGCGCAATGGCTGGATCGCAGTGCCTGCTGCTGATGGAGGCGCAGGTGCGCAGGTGGTGGAGGAAGTAGAAGCTGCGGATGCCCAGCCGCCCGCGGTCGTGGTTCAGATTGCCCCTGATCCGCAGCCCTCGCCAGCGCTGCCCTTCTGGCAGCGCCTCGCAGCGTTAGTTGGCGTGGGGCTGCTGGTCGCGCTGGCCATCCTCGCCTGGCCGCGCCCGATTGAGCCGCTGGATGCGACGCGCGTGGACCGCGAGGGTGCTGGAACACCGGTGTTGACGGGTGAACTGGTTGCCGCACCGTTGAGCGAATCCTCGCGCTGGCACGCGCGCGCTTCGATTCGCACAGCGCGCACGCGGTCGGCCATTGCGACAGTCCGCGAACAGGTGTATGTCATCGGCGGCGAGGTGAACCGCGCCCCGACCGCTGAGGTGTTGATTTACGATCCGTTACGCGATGCTTGGCGCGAAGGGCCGCCAAAGCCGACAGCTGTGATGAACGCCGGCGCAGCGGTGATCAGCGATGTGATTTACGTCGCCGGCGGCAGTGGGCCAGATGGCGCGCCCACCAGCCGGCTGGAGGCGCTGCGGGTGGCGGATGCGACTTGGCAGGTGCTTCCTCCGCTGCCTCAGCCGGTGGCTGGTCACGCTGTGGCCGCGTTTGGCGAGCACCTCTACGTTATTGGTGGTCGCACCGCCGACGGGCTGAGCGGCGCAGTATGGGCCTTCGACGTGCGCAGCGGGGGATGGCGTTCAGTCGCGCCGCTGCCCACGCCGCGCAGTCAATTGGCGGCTGCGGCGCTGGACGGGCGCATCTACGCGGTCGGCGGCTACGACGGCCAGCGCGAGTATGCCACCTGTGAATACTTTGAGCCTTCCAACAACCGCTGGTCTGCCTGCGCGTCAATGATCATCCCGCGTGGCGGCCTGGGTCTAGCGCAAGTGGGGACATCTCTTTACGCGATCGGCGGCGGGCTGATCGGCTTCGTAGGCTTCAACGAGCGCTACGACCCCGCGCGCGATGTGTGGTCGCCATTTGAAATGCCCGAGCCGCGCCTAGGCGACTGGCGACATGCTAGCGTCGCCTATATGGCTGACCGCTTTTATGCGATTGGGGGGTCAGCGCGCGGCGTTCCGCTGGCCGATAACTACGTCTATGAGGTGCTTACCTTCAAGACGTTTTTGCCGGCTTTCCAGGCGGGCGGGGATAAGCGATGAGGTGTAAGGCGAATCACGATGTGCGCCCCGCTGATTTGTGTGGCTTGCCACCAGGTGCGGATAAGCTCAGAATCGTTGAAGAACCAGCGCCCCCAGCCTGGAGAGTGCCCGACGCCCTCGAGTTCCAGGGTGCTAGCGCCTTCCAGTTCGCTGAGCGAGAGCGGCACAACCCCATCGCCCCATTGCGCGCCGTTCTGTGAGATGAAGCGGTAGTTGTAATACGCCTGGCGCTCGCGCAGGCTGCCGTTGGGCTTGCCTTCCACATACCGGCCGCGGATATTCACATACCGGACCTGGGGGGCGTAGTAGGCGCCGGGGTAAGCTTCGTCTACCCAGGCCGCAGCGCGCATGCCGCGCTGCGAGGCCTGTTTGGGCGCGCGCAGAGGGCTGCCTATCATCAGAAGTTGCGAGACGCGCTCGTAGCCGTGATAGGTGCGATGGTAAGGCTTGATCGCGCGGTCGCCCAAGTAGGCACGGCCGACGACGCCGCCGGCGCTGTGGCCGATCAGGATGACCTTTTGCGCGCCGGTCTGGCGCAGGGCATGACAGACGGCGGCATGGGTGCGGTCTATCAAGAGGCTATAGTCGCTCACGCTGGCCAGCAGCCAGCTGAAGCGCGTGATGCCAGCGATAAAGACGCGCCGGCCCGTGATGTTAGCCATCAAACGCGCAGCTGTGCGGTAATCGCTCCAGTGCGAGCCAAAGCCGCCGATCAGGACGATGGGCTCTTTATCGGTCATGCGTCAATGCGAGTATAGGTCGCACTATAGCTATGGGGAATTAGCTGGCAATTAAGGTCTTGCTGCTGCGGATAACCTCCGTGCCTACATACGGGCGCAAGACCTCGGGCACGACGACGCTGCCATCCGGCTGCTGGTAATTCTCCAACACAGCGATCATGGTGCGCGGCAGCGCAAGACCGCTGCCGTTGAGAGTGTGCACGAACTCTGGTTTCGCCCCGCGCTCACGGCGAAACTTAATGTTTGCGCGACGGGCCTGGAAGTCCCCAGTGTTGCTCACAGAGCTGACTTCCAGCCACTCCGCTACACCGGGCGCCCACACCTCTAAGTCGTAGGTGATGCGGGCCGCAAAGCCCAGGTCGCCCGTGCACAGCAGCTTTACCCGATAAGTCAGCCCCAGCGCCTTGAGCGTCTCCTCGGCGTCGGCAAGCATCTTCTCCAGATAGCGGTCGCTGTCCTCCGGCTTGGTAAAGGCATACATTTCTACCTTGTCGAACTGGTGGCCGCGCTTTAGGCCGCGCACGTCCTTGCCAGCGCTCATCTTCTCGCGGCGGAAGCAGGGCGTGTATGCTGCGTAGAGCTTAGGGAGATCGTCGGCGCTCAAGATCTCGTCGCCGTGCAGATTGGTGAGCGGCACCTCAGCGGTTGGCACCATCCAGAAGTCCTCTTCGGCGTCGTGATACAAGTTATCGCGGAACTTGGGGAGCTGGCCGGCGGCGAACAACGTCTGAGACTTCACCATGAACGGCAGGTAGCGCTCCTCATAGCCCTGTTGTAAGCGCAGGTCGAGCATCCAGGCGATGAGCCCGCGCTGAAGGCGGGCGCCCCAGCCATTGAGCACATAGAACCGGCTGCCGCTCAGCTTGACGCCGCGCTCGAAGTCAATGATGCCCAGCGCCTCACCGATCTCCCAGTGCGGCTTGGGTGTGAAGCTCATCTTGGGCGCGCGGTCTTCGTGGATGCGCACGACGACGTTGTGGGTCTCGTCCGGTCCGACGGGCACTTGCGGGTCGGGCAGATTGGGCAGGCCGGCCATTTGCTCATCGAGCTTGGCCTCGATCACCGCCAGCTCAGCTTCGAGGGCGGCTATCTCGTCCCCGACGCGGCGCATCTCGGCCTTCTTAGCCTCTCGTTCGGCCTCGTCGCGCATTTGCCCGATCTGCTTGCTGACAGTGTTGCGCGTCGCGCGCAGTTGTTCTGTTCGGACGAGGATCGCACGGCGCTGCGCGTCTAGGTTCAGGATCTCGTCAACCGGGCTGGGATCAACGTTTCGATCTATCAGGGCCTGTCGGACGCGCTCTGGCTCTTTGCGGACGAGGTTGATGTCGAGCATAGGTGAAGATCAGCGCTAGAGGAATGCACGTAGCTTAGCTCTGAGCGTGACCTTGAACATTCTACCATCCACAGCGTCTTCAAGATGCATTGGGTGCATTCACAGCCAGGGGCAAAACCTTGGATGGGCGACGGCACTGCCGTCGCCCACCCTCTACCTTCGCTGGCAGCATAGCGTGTGGAAGATGCCCCTATTGGTGAACGCCCCCTCTTCGAGATGCATTCATCGTTAGGGGCATTGTCTCCTTCTCGTCCTCCCGTACGCAGGGGCAGCCCCCATAGTCCCCGCAGGCGGGGGTAGCCCCCTGTAGTCCCCCGCACGCGGGGCAGCCCCCTGTAGTCCCCCGCACGCGGGGGTAACCCCTGTAGTCCCCCGCACGCGGGGGTAACCCCCTGTAGTCCCCCGCACGCGGGGGACGATTGCGGTTACGTTGGTCAGGGCCGAGGTGACGCACCAGTGCTCTGGTCAGGCGGGCGTTCAGATGCTTCGCTCGCGCTCAGCCTGGCAGCCCTTCGTTCCGAATTGGAACACTCCCCGTCGTTAAGTCATCTCTGCGGCCTCGGGGACTCTCATGTTTTTGTGTCGCCTTATCACCTTCAAGTAGCGCACTCCCCACGCTGGATGGTCAAACTTTTGATGAGTTCCCCGAAGTGCCAGCGCCTCTCGAGTGCCGATTCAGTTTTAAGGGGCACTGCGCAGTCTTAAACTAAAACGCTCTTTGTCGCAAGTTGCACAAGAAAGCCACAACTGCTTCGTTCACCTGATCGGCGCATTCCTCATGCACCAGGTGGCCGGCGTCGTCGAAGACGCGCAGCGTCGCGGATGGCAGCAGGTGAACCAATCGCTCGCCGTCCGCAACGGGGAATATCCGGTCGCGGCGTCCCCAGAGTAGGAGCGTGGGGTGCGTGATGGCGCTCAGGAAGTGCGGCACTGGCCTTTGGCCATCCTTCGGCGAACGTGCCTGCCACACCTGCGCCAGGGCTGAGCCGCGCACGTGAAGCGGCGCGGCGTAGCCTCTCACCACGTCTGGCGTAATCCACGCTCGCCTGGCCGAGATGAACCTAAGCCCAGCCGGCACCAGCCATGGCGAGGTGGTGTAGAAGGCCAGCACATAGCCGAGGATTGGCAGACGCACCCAGCGCGCGATCGGCGGACGACCGACGGCGAACGCTTCCGGTGCGAGCACCACCAGCGACTGCACGCGCTCTGGCGCCAGGATCGCCATCTGCATCGCTACACGACCGCCAAAGGAGTGGCCAACAACATGCGCCCGTCCCACACCCAGCGCGTCCATCACGCCCAGGACGACCTCGGCCTGCGTCTGTGTGGTGTAGATCGGCTCCGCCGGCCTGGCCGAGGCTCCGTAGCCTAGCAAGTCCACTGCGATCACGCGGTGACCCGCTGCCAGCAGCGCGGCCTTCAGCCGCCGCCAGGTGAAGATCGAAGCAGCAAAGCCGTGAATGAGCACCACGGCCGGCGCGTCACGCTGCCCAGCGTCGTCGTAGTGCACAGCGTAGCCGTTCACCCAGGCAAAGTGATCGTCGCGGGCGAACTCACGCAGGTTCAACCGCTCGCGCAGCGGCGTCAGCACGTATGGCCCCCACACTAACGCGCCCACTAGCGCGAGGATCACCACACCTGCCACCCAACTCATCGGCGGCACCTGCGGCCCATAAGGGGTGGTCTGCTGGGCCACCAGCAGGATGAAGCTGGCCGCTGCGCCAAATAGGCCGGTCGTCGCCAAGAGCTGTTCGCGCTGGCTGGCGGATTTGGTTGCGTCGGCGCGCCGGCGCAGCAGCCACAGGATGCTGACAATGCCCAGAGGCGGCGCGATCACGATCGGCCAATGTCCCCAGCGCAGGAAATCGCGCACCTCCCACCAGTTGATCGGATAGCGTATCAACACATGGGGGGCAAAGTTCTCCATGATGCCGATGTCCAGGGCGTAGCGCGCCATGCCCACTGGCTCACCCCAGACTGCCACGTAGTAGCGCCCTGTCTCCGGCATCACCACCTCGACCTTTGCGCGTGGGAAGTACACCATCTGAGTGAAGATGTCGAAATAGTCAAAGGTGCCTGCGCTGGTCGTCACAATCGCGCCCATACCATCGGGGAGCGCGAACGGCAGAGGTTGATCCGGCTGCGGCAATCCCGGACCAATCAGCGCAAGGTAAGGATTGAAGCTTCGCAGTTCCTCGTGGCCAGGGATGAAGATCTCGGCCTTGAAGCGCTCCCCGGCCTGATAGTCGAAGCGCGCCATGTCCACGTCGTCGGCCGACGAAAGCTCACCTAGCACAAACCACATAAACCATGGCTCATCCACGAACTGCCCATCCTCGAACAAGCCGTAGTCTCCGCCGGGCGCGTTCGTCTCCAGGATGGGCACTTCAGCACGCGCTGTTTGTGCATGAGTGGCCAGCGATAGGACGAATGCTGAGAGCAGGATGCAGGCCAGGAAGAGGTGCCGCGCTGGCTTCATCTTCGCCGGATTATCGCCCCAGTCCGCCGCAAAGACCGCAGCTCAGCCGCCCTGTTCCTCAGCGCGCTGCCGGCGGCGTTTGAGTAGCTCGGCAGCAGTGGACGACGCAGCTTCTGCGGTCGCGCCTGGCTGTGGCATGCGTGGTGCGCTCGCGCGCATCTTGGCCTGTAGCTGTCGTCCGGTCTGAGCTGGGGCAGGCAGTATGTTGGTCGGTGCGGGTTGCTCGGCGCGTTGGCGGCGCAGGTTGGCGGCAATGCGCCGCACGCCCACATCGAACGGCAACAGCAGCGCCGCCAGCGCTAGCAAGAGCGGGAACAAGTCCGTGCGCGCCATCGCTGCTGGCGCGTTTAGGGCAAACGCCTGCGCCGGCGATTCCAACACATCGCCGTTGGCCAGCGCGGCCCAAGCGCGCAGATTTGCGCCGCCACCTTCACGGACTGTGTATTCTGGTGAATATGGCCGCGCGTAGCTGGCGATTGCCTCGGTCAGGCGAGCTACGCCCTCTCCAGCTGGCGCCACGCGGACGAAGTAGGCGCCGGCCTGCTCCAGGTCGGCCTCGACCTCGTAGCGGCCGGGAGATACCTGGTCCATGCGCAGGATGCGCGCGCGCCCATCGGCGTCTATCAACGTCGCAGCCAGTTCGAGGCGCTCGTCAAGATACGCTTCTGGTAGCTCTGCGGCAATCACTGTGCGCTCGTCGCGGGGCTGTATAGCGATTTGAATCGGCGATTGTGGCCTTTCCAGGATCGTCCAGCGGATGGCTTGCGCCCAAAACTTTGGAAAGTCGCGCCACGTCACCCAATCTTTTGCCCAGCGGCCGGTAGCGTCGGAGGTGAACGCGACCGCGCGGCCTAGCCCATATTGCCAGGCGGCCAGGAGCGGATCGCTCTCGCTGGCCCATAGGATGACCTGCGCTGCTGGCTTGGGCGTGCTGGCGATATAGCCCCTCAGCGCAGGCATGGCCGTGATGCCACTCATGATCGGACTGTTCGCGCCCAAACGGGGGAAGACATTTTGCTCAACGATATAGCTACGCTGGGCCAGTGCTGCTTCTTCAGTGAAGATCGTCGGCAGGTTTGCTGCGCGATCCGTGAAGTGGTAGCGCCCGCCGCCGATCTCCGCGATGCTCTTCAAGAAGGGGATGTCTGCGCCATCGCCGAACGCCACCACGGTGAGCGTAACGTTGTGATCTGCGCGCATCTGGCGCACCAGCTCACGGACGCCCTCCTGCCGTTCGGCATCGTTGCCGTCGGCCAGCAGGATGATGAACTTGGTCTGCTTGGATGAGCGCGTGATGATCTTCTCGGCCTCCTTGAGCGACTCGTAAACGTAGATCCCGCCGCCACCTGGGGCGATGCTCAGGATCTGATTGATGTACTTCCTTCTATCGCGGCCGGCGAACGGCCCGATCACGTCCACCGGCTCTGTGTCGAAGCCGATCACCGTCAGTTCGTCATCGTCGTTCACCAGCTCGGCCACCCGCGCCGCTGCCTCAGCAGCCAGGCGCATTTTCATCACGCCGTTCTCCATCAGGCTCATGCTGCCGCTCTTGTCCATCACCACAACGATTGACACAGATGGAAAGCGTTTTGGGTCCTTGACCTGCATCTCAACCGGCAGGGTCTCCTCCAGCGGGGTCTGATAGTAGCCTCCGACGCCGTAGCTGCTTGGGCCACCAAGGACCACTAAGCCGCCGCCGATGTCGCGCACGTAGCTCTGGATGGCATCCATCGCGCGTGGGGAGAGATCGCGGGCCGGCGCGTTCGCCATGACCACGGCCTGATAGCTGGCTAAGGATTGAATCTCACTCGGCATCGCCCGCGGGGATGTTTCGTCATACGAGATGCCAATTACATCGAACGCGCGCTTGAGCGCGCCCACCTCATCCACGCCTGCGGACGAGTCGGGCGGCGGCGAAACCAGCAAGATGCGCGATGGGCCATCCACAATCACAGCCGCAGCGAGCGCGTTATTTTGCGGCTGGGCATCCGCTTCTGGCGCGACCTGGGCGCGAAAGGCGCTGAAGCCGGCCTGCGGCGCGCTGACCCGGACGACAAATTCATTCATGCCGTTGGTCAGATTCACCAGCTCCTGGGCGACGACCTCCGCCCCGGAGAACACTGTCAACTGGGCGCGCATGACCCGATTAGAACGTATGGCGATGTTCAACGGGATCACCTGGCCGGCCACGACGCGCTGCGGCGCGTCCACGCGCTCAACCGCCGCATCTGGCCCTTGCACGCTGGGCAGCGGCACGACGTCCAGCCGAATGTCTGATGCGCCCGCCAGGCGCGATGCCTCTGCTGCGTCCCCGATTGTCTGTAGTCCGTCGCTCAGCAGCACCAAACGCTTCGCTGCCTCGGCAGGGAATAGCGAGATGCCCAGCCGGATCGCGCCCTCGATGTTCGTCCCAGCGGAGCGCACTTGACTGCCAATTGGTGGCAGATCGCGCATGGCGGACATCACCCGCTCCACCTGAGCATCTGCGCCAAAGACCACGACTGCTGCCTGATCCTGGCCATCGCTGCGCATGGTCCGCAAGGCATCTCGGACAAACTGCGCAGCCCGCTCGACGCCGTCTGGTCCTACGCTATCTGAGGCGTCTATCAGGAAGACCACAGCCAGGCGATTGGTGAACTGCACAGCTTGCAGGCCAGCCAGGGCCAGGATAAGCGTAGTGAGCAAGGCCCAGCGCACGAGGAGCGCTGCGATTGCTTGGTAATTCAACCGGCGCGCTGGGCGGCTGCTGAGCGAGCTTTGCTTAAACAGGCGCGGGGCGGCGATCAGCGCGCTCAGGGGCAGGAGCACTAAGAGCATCAGCCACGCCGGCTGGCTGAAGGAGAACACTGACTCAATTCTATGGGCAGCGCATGATGGCTTTCTAAGTGGTTACTGAGGCGCGGTCGTCACCTCATCCTCGAATCGCCTGGTGAGTTCGCGCCGCCGGCGTCCTGCCTCCCATAGGTCGTAGTTCACCAACTTCACTGCGCCGGGCTGAATTGCCTGCACCGGGAGAGTGGCTGCTGGGTGTGTGGGAAACTGATACGCCTTGACCGTTGGGCCGATCTTCTGGGCCTCTGGGGTAAGCACCCAGTCGATCCACTGCTTTGCTGCTTCGGGCGCCGGCGCATTTTTGATCAGCGCCACGCCGCCGATGGCGTAGCCCGTGCCTTCGCGCGGGAAGGAGACAACCAGTGATGTCATTCCCTCCTCAGCGAACTTCAAGCAATCGTGGGCAAAGATAATGGCGACGGCGACTTCGCCGCGGCCAGCCATCAGGCCGGGTGCGGGGCCGCTGCGGCTGTATTGGAGGATGTTCCTGTGAAGCTGGCGCAGATAATCGAAGGCCCTATCTGCGCTGCCCAGGCGCGCGACCTGCGTCCACACTGCGGTGTAAGCTGTGCCGGAGCTGGCTGGGTGGGCCATCGCCACTTCGCCCTTCAGCCGAGGGTTGAGGAGATCGTCCCAGGCCTTTGGTTGTTCCAAGTCAAGCCGACGCAGCACGTCGGCGTTAGAACAGAACCCCAGCGTGCCGACAAAGGTGCCGGTCCACAGGCCAGCAGGGTCTTTGTATGCGCTAGGGATCGCCGCAGCATAGGGGGAGTGATAAGGCTCCAGCAGCCCTTCTAGGCCGGCAGCGATCAAGGTGTCGGCTGAGCTACCCCACCAGACGCTATATTCCGGTTCGCCTCGGTTAGCGCGCAGCCGGGCCAGCGCTTCGCCGGCTGCGAGGCGCACGTAGCCGGTTTGAATGCCGGTGCGCCGTTGAAAAGCCTCGCTCATCGCGTGGCACCAGTCCTCTAGCGTCGTGCACAAGACTGTGAGCCGCTGGCTGGTGACCGGTTCGCCCGTTGCGCGCATTGCGGGCAATGCCGCGCAGGTCGCTATCCCGATCGCAAGGGCTGCGATGGCAAAGGGGCGTTGTCGTTGCGTAAAGCCCATGGAGGCACGCCGGCCAGATAGGGCCGAGGACGCGCTTCGATTGTATGCTGCCTGCCTATTGATGAGCTCCCGCGCGCCGCTAAGATGGCGACGCGCGGGAGCGGTTGTGCTCAGGGTGTTGGAGTGGGTTCTGGCGCGACTGTGACGGTCGGTTCGGGCGTTGGTTCAGCGGCTGCTGTTGCTGTTGGCTCAGGCGTCGGCGGAGGCTGGAGAAAGTCCTCGCGCTTAGCGTTGACGATGTCCTCTACAACGAAAGCGTTCACTCGGACGAACCATGGCGAGCGCGAGACCTTAACTACGTAAGTGTTGTCCTTGTCGTCGCGCGCGCCGATCTTGAGCACCAAAGGATCGAGGTTAGATACGTCGGACTTGAGAGTGAGCGTGAGGATCGCTGCCGGTTGGGCCAGGCCATATTCGGGTTTCTCGGTCTTGCCCAGCGGGCGCGTCATGTACAACGCGGAGACGCGCGAGAGGATGGTCTCCAGCCGGCTCGGGTTAAAGCTCTCGCCGGTCGCCAGCCCTTGGAACTCCCAAACGTCTGAGACGTTGCGCTGGAAGGTCAATGTGCCGCTGATGGTGGTCAAAGCGACGCGCCCGATTTCCTGTTCAGTGGCGGTGAAGTAGAGCGTGTTGATCCAGCTCGATAGGTCGCTGGCGATGTCAAAAGGCGACAGCTTGGTAGTCAAGAAGACCTCGTCCGAGCCATCGAGCCGCACGTTTGAGCTGGTGCCGCGCGATGAGCCAAAGAACAACCTGCGCGTCCCTTTACCAGTGGTCAGGTCCACGCGACGGTTGTAGCTGTCTTCGGAGACCTGAAGGCGGGCGTGGCTGGCTGAGGTGGTCGCTACCGGCTCGCCGACTTGGATGCCAGTCAGCTTGCTGAGCAGGTCGCTCACTTTGGTCTTATCCACCGGATAGTCCTCCACGTCCAGCAGCACCCACTGGTCGTCTTTCTTGGCAATGCGGACTTCTTTGTCAGGGCGCTCGTGGATGTTCAGCGCTGTCACGTCCGCCTCGGAGAGCTGGTCGAGCAGCGGGCGCAGGCGGGATTGCGCAGACTGTGCTGGCAGCACAAGCAGCAGCGCGGCGGCCACGACCTGAACCACGAGGATACCAGCGAGGATCTGTATCGTGCGGTTCATGCGCTAGTTCACCTCCTTGCGCGATGCGCGCCCATCAGCAACTGCCGGCGCCAATTGCATGATCGGCTCGGCTTGCTGGCGCAGCCGCCACAGCGCGCCGATGCCGAACAAGGCGATGAGCATCACCACGTAGTTGGCGATCTCCCACGTCCGTCGCTCGCCGTCGGTGAGGGGGACGAGGGTGCGCGTGACGGTGCCGCGGCTGCGGATGTCCAGCAGCTCCAGGTCCTCCACCGACCAGTCGGTCACGTTTTGGATGAACTGCAGACTGTTGAGGTAGCGCTCTTGGCCCAACTGGGCAGAGAGGTTCATCAGCGCGTCGTTCAAAAATTCGGCGCTGCCGATCACTACCAGGCGCGCGGTGTCGGGGGATTGCTCGATGGTCGCGCCCACCGGGATGGCCGGCTCAGGCGTGGGCGTCGGCTCCGGCGTTGCGCCCGGCAGCGGCGTCGGGGCGGGGGTGGGCGTGGCCTGCAGTGGCGAAGGCTTGCCCTTGAAGAAGCTCTCAAATGTTCCCTGCACAGCCACTGCCAGCGGGTAGGACTTGCGCTCCCCTTCAACCGGAAAGCCAAACTCCGGGTTCGCTGCGAAGTTCGGTTGGATGTCGGTGCCAGTGCGCAGCCAGGCCTGGTCGGTGGAGCGCAGGAGTGTGGTGACCTTGCGCGCCTTGTTCTTCTCAGCGTCCACTTCGATCGGCGAGACGAAGTTCATTGTCACCGCCGGCAGGCGCGACACAATCGGGCTGCTGCGATCCATCGCGTCCGGTCGCACGTCCACGAAGAAGGGATAGCGCACAGCTTGAATCTCGCGCACGGTGATCCCGCCTAGGTTACGGTTGACCTCAACTGGGAAGGGTTCGTTGCGCGGATCCATCACCAGGCTCTGGCCGACTTTGATTCCATAATGCGTCAGCAGCTCATCCAGGCCGGTGATGACTTGTTCCAACATCGGCGAGCCGAAGTCTAGTCGCAGCGCGTATGGCCCGCCGGCGATCACTACCGAACCGCCTTGCATCAGGTACTGGTCAATCGCGTAGCGCGCCTTCTCGTCCAGATTGCGCGGGCCGATGATGACCAGCGTGTTCACGTCTGGTGGGACACGGCCGGTGGATAAGTCCACGTCGCGGACGGTATATTCGCGGCTGAGCTGCTCGCGGATCAGCCGCCAGGTGTTGGGCGAAGGCGCGCCGAACATGCTCGGTGGGGCGGGCGGCGTCCACAGCCCAACCACGTTCAGGAAGCCGCCAACATTGCGCTTGAGCGCGGACTCAACGGCGGTACGGATGGAGATCTCTGTAAAGTCGCTCTCTGGATATACTGCCTGGGCTTTACCGTCTATCTCCAGCAGCAAGTTGAGATAGAAGGTCTCCGGGCTAAAGAGGCTGACCGGCGTGGGCGGGATCGCGTAGCGCTCGGCCAGCACCTTGCGGTTCAGCGCTGCGTTCGGTTGATCGGGATCGATCACCTGATACTCGAACTTGCCGCCTGACTTCGCTTGGATTTCCTTAGCGACTTTCTCCATCAGCCCTGGCACATCCTTGAGCGGCTCGGGCAGGGTCTGCGCAGTGGCGATGATGCTCAGGCGAGCCGGCTGCTCCAGCGCCGCGAACACCGACTCGATGCCGCGGAAGCCACTGGTCACCCGCTTGATCGAGCGCGTGAGGTCGTACTCCAGGTTGCGCAGCCGGACGTCAATGCTGCCGTCGCGCCGTTGCTCGACCTCGATCAGGTCGCGGAAGTTCAACACTGTATTCTGGTCGCCATAGCGCACGAGGATGTCGAAGTAAGTGTTGATGACGGAGGCCTCGTAGCGGCCGGCCACCTGGACGGGGGTTGGCTGAATGCCATAAGTGCGGGCGGCTTCGGTCTCGAGTTCAGGATTAGTGATCGGGTCAATCACCTCCGCAGTGACCCGCCCACGGCCAGCGATCTGATATTCGCGCAGCAGGTCGCGCACCCGCGGCGTCAACGGCGCCAGCAGCGGGTGGGTCTTTTCGCTGATGTAGGCGCGGATCAGCAGCGGCTCCTGGAGGTTGTTCAACAGGTTGAGCGTAGCCGGCGAGAGGCTGAACTCGCGCTGTGCGGTGAGGTCAGCGCGCAAGGCTTGCAAGGGCGCCATCCACAGGTTGGCCGCAGCCAGGTTCAGCACTAGGAGGACGCTGGTCAGGTTCGCCGTGCGGCGGTATGTTGCCGTGCGTGGGCCAAAGCTCCAGCGCTTGCGGTCCAGCGACCAGGCGTTGAGGACAAGGAAGATCCCGGACAGCGAAGCGTAATAGACCAAATCGCGCAGGTCAATCACGCCGCGCTCGATGCTCTCAAAGCGGCTACCGGTTCCCAGCGAGCGCAGGAATTCGCCGGTGACGCCGCCGACGAAGTCAACGAAGCTCGGGTTGCCTATCAGGTAGAACAGGCCACACACTAGGACTGTCAGGATAAGCGCGACGATCTGGTTATCGGTGCGGGAGGAGACGAACAGCCCGATCGCCGCGTAGGCCGCGGCCAGCAGGAGCGCAGCCAAGTAACCGCCGATCACCGGCCCCCAGTCCAGGTTGCCCAGCAACGCCACAGTCAGAGTGAGCGGCAGGGTGAGGGCCAGCGACACGGTCACCAGGCCCATCACGGCCAGGAACTTGCCCAACACCAGCTTCCAGGTCGGCACTGGCAGAGTCAGGAGCATCTCGATAGACCCGCTGCGCTGTTCCTCGCTCCATTGGCGCATGGTCAGTGCGGCCACCAAGAAGATCAACAGCGCCGGCATCCAGCGGAACAGCGGGCGCATCTCGGCCACGCCGCGAGCGAAGAAGGTCTCCGCCCAGAAGAAGATGAACAAGCTGGCCGCCAGGAAGACGCCGATGAAAATTAGCGCCTGCGGCGAGCTGAAGTAGTTATTCCATTCCTTGCGCGCGGTTGCTAAGATGGTCTTCATAACAGTGCCTCCTCGTCTTCTTATGCGCGGGTAGCTAGCTCGTTGAAGACGCTCTCCAACGTGCGCGTGTCGGCGCGCAGCTCGCGCACGGGCCAGCCCATTTGGGCCGCAGCAGCGAACAACGCCGGACATAGATCAGCATCGCCATCGCCATAGATGCGGTAGCTGGGCCCGTTGGCAGTAGGCAGCCGCTCGGCGCGCTTGACCCCACGCACCTGCCGCACGGCTGACTCGAAGCCCTCAACCGGACGCTGAAGGGTGAGGATAGCGTTCTGGGTAGCGGCCAGCTCGGCCAGTCGCGCGTCGGCCTTGATCTGACCATTCATGATGATAATGGCCCGATGGCACACCGCTTCCACCTCTGGCAGGATGTGGCTGGAGAACAACACCGTGCTATGCTGAGCCAGTCGGCGGATGAGCTGCCGGATCTCCACCAACTGCGTGGGGTCCAGACCGATGGTTGGCTCGTCGAGGATCAACAGGCGCGGCTTGTGCAAGATGGCCTGAGCCAGCCCCACGCGCTGGCGCATGCCTTTGCTCAACTTGCCAATCGACCGGTTGAGAAAGCCGGCGATGTCGGTGGCGTAGACGGCCTCTGAGATATAGGCCATTTGCTTTTCGGGCGGGATCTGGCGCAATTCGGCTATCATCTTTAGATAAGCCTGTACCGACATGTCCGGATAGAGAGGGGTGTTCTCCGGCAGATAGCCGATGCGCGCTTGCACTTCCAGGCGATGGGTGAGCACGTCCAGACCGTCCACCTCAACGCTGCCCTCGTCCGGTTGCAGATAGCCGGTGAGGATTTTGATGATCGTGGACTTGCCAGCGCCGTTTGGGCCGAGCAGACCGACGATCTCGCCGGCTTGGACCTGAAAGCTGACCCCGCGCAGCGCTTGGATTGAGCCGTATGACTTGGTTAAACCTTCGACGCGGATCATGGCGCTCCTCCTTGCTGAGTCACTCGCAACGCGGATACACTAACCGGAACGGCGTGCGCAGTGGTGAACTTCTCGTTCAACAATAAGACACCAAGGGCAAAGAATGCCCGCATCGTGTTAGAAACAGATTAACACCCCTCGGCGATGACAAAACGATCCGACGTTTGGCTGATGCTCCCCGTTCTGCTGCTGGCAGCGGCGTTGCGCTGGGCAGCGCTGCCGGAGATGACGGACATGCTGGGCTTCGATGAAAGCGCCTATGCTGCTGATGCCGCGGCATGGCTGGCCGCGCCGCGCCCAACGCCGTTCTTTCCCGCCAATAATGGACGCGAAGGCGGCTGGATCTACCTGCTGGCCGGCTTTGCAGCTGGCGCGGGCCTTTCGCCCTTCACCGTGCGGCTGGCCGCTGCCTTCGTCGGCGTCCTGACAGTCGCAGCGACGTATCGCCTGGGCGGGGTAATGTTCGGCCGTCGCGCCGGCTTGGGCGCGGCGGCGAGCATGGCAGTCCTCTACTGGCCAGTCCATCTCAGCCACATCGCGATGCGCGCCAATCTGCTGCCGGCGCTCGGCGCGTTGAGCATAGCCTTCCTGCTGGGCGCGGTCCGCAGCCGCCAGCCAGGGCTGTGGGGCGCAACTGGCCTCTCCGGTGGCCTGCTGATTTACAGCTATACCTCGGCCTATGTGTGGGCTGCGCTGGTCGGGCTGTTGCTCCTCGTTTTTGCCCTGCGCGGGCAGCGCGGCGCGCGCGGCGCGTTCTTCTTGATGGTCGGCATCGCCCTGCCGATGGCGATCTACGCCTGGCAACACCCAAATCAAGTCCTCCAGCGGGCGGGGCAGTCGGCGGTGCTGAGCGGCCCAGCCGTGCTCGGCGCCCTGGATGCCTGGCTGCGGGCCTGGCTGGTTCGCGGCGACATCCTCTTGAATCACAACATCCCAGGTCGGCCTATCCTCGATCCAGCGGCCAGCGCGCTGTTTGCGATTGGGCTGCTCAGCCTAGCCCGTCGGGCGCGCTGGCAGGTCAGTTTGATCGGCGCGCTGGCCGGCATCTCGATCCTGCCGTCGTTGTTGAGCGAATTCCCGCCGCACTTCCTGCGCAGCATCGGCCTGACCGTGCCGATCGCGTTGGTCATGGGCCTCGGCGCGGCTGCCTTGCCGGCGCTGGCCGGCGCCCTTGTGCGGCGCGCGTCGGCCCGAGCAGCCGCGATGCGCGCGGCTGGTTGGGTTGCGGGGGGACTCATAGCAATTGTTGCGGTGCGCACCGCGCATGACTTCCATCAGACCTGGCTCAAGCTGCCTGCAATTGACGCACAGTTCGAGCGGCCCATCCACCGCGCAGTTGAAACGCTGCACAGCGGCGCAGCGCGCGATGCCGACGCGCCGATTTACTTTGTCCCTTACGAACTCACCCATCCGGTGATTCAGTTCAGTGGCTATCGTCTGGCTGATCGACGGGTTGGCGCCTTCGATGGTCATGCATGCCTGGTGGTCTCTCAGAAGTCGGCGACATACGTCGTCACGCAGGACATGATGACGACGCTAGCTGCTGCGCTAGAGCCTTGGGGGCGCACATCAACGCATGCACAGCGCGCCAGCGCTGCGATTCTTCAATTGTCGCCGGAGATAAGCCGGCTGATAGGCGAAGC
>Ga0308389_1000530_pt1 | contig 27766 bp, 22 predicted proteins | sample Hotspr2Sample148_FD_202362 | JGI IMG/M metagenome (GOLD analysis project Ga0308389, IMG submission 202362) | Hot spring phototrophic mat microbial communities from Mushroom Spring, Yellowstone National Park, Wyoming, United States - 20040719_148 ... | reverse complement strand
AAGGGATTCAATTAAAAATTACTTTGTTTTCTTTTATTTTGAACTAAAACCAAAATTTATGGGTCAGGTTTAAGTTTATTTTGGACATTACTGATTAAAAAGAGATTTCTAAAAAATTGCTTGCGGTTCTTTGGTGATTGTTTTATTATGAGGCTTTAAATGAAGTTCAGACTTTGAAAGGCTGATTTTACTTTAAATCTTTAATTCAGGATTTTAGTTAATGATATTAAAATTTAATATATTTTTTGAAATTGTATCAAAAGTTATATCGGCTGTAGAAAAGGATTTAAGATTCAAAATTCAAAAAATTTTATATCATTAATCAAAAAAAAATCGTAAATAATTCTGATTAAATATTAATGAAACTTTTACGAATCAGACTCCGCCGAATTTCAATTTATCATAACCATATTTATCTCTAATTTTTGTAATAGCTTTAAACATTCTTCTTCTTTTAATTTCAATATCATCAAATAAAAACTCCTGATTACTTGCAGGAGAGAAATTGGTGAGACAAATTCCAATCAATCTAACTGCTATACGACGGGTTCTCGCTTTTTTAAGTAAGGCCCAAGCAGTCTCAAAAACAACTTTATCATCATCAGTAGGTTTTATAGTTTTCGAACGAATCAAGGTTTGGAAATCAATATAACGAAGTTTAATTTCTATAGTTGAAGCTTCCCAGCCTCTTTTACGAAGGGATTGACATACTTTTCCAGTAAGATGAAATAATTCTTGTTTAATTTCTTCATCATTGGTAACATCTTTAATGAATGTTGTTTCTTTTGAAATACTCTTTCTCTCTCTATGAATAGTTAGATATTCAACTCCTTCTCCGTGGGCTTTTCTCCACAAATCAATCCCATATTTACCAAAAGCAATTGAAAAATACTCTGCAGGTAATTTAGTGACATCTCCGATACTAAAAATTCCTCTTGAATTTAGTTGCTGTTTTAAAACTTTACCAACCCCAGGAATTGACTCTACTGGCATTGGAGCAAGAAATTCTTTCTCCATACCAGGAATAATAAATGTTATACCTTTTGGTTTCATACAATCAGAACCAATTTTAGCAACAGTTTTATTGCTTCCTATTCCAATTGAACAAGGTAAAGAGAGTTTATTCCAGATTTCTTCTTGAAGTTTAGAAGCAAACGATAACATTGAACCATACATTTTTTGTGTTCCAGTCATATCAAGATAAAATTCATCAATGGAGGCTTGCTCAATAACTGGTGCGTATTGTTCAAGTATATTTTTAACAGCCTGCGAGTATCTTTCGTATTCTTCAAAATGTCCGTTAATATAAATTCCTTTAGGGCAAAGGCGATAAGCAGTTCTAATTGGCATTGCGGAATGAAGTCCAAAAGCTCTGGCTTCATAAGAACAGGCAGCAACAACCCCACGTCCTAATTTTGGATCTCCGCCGACAATTACAGGCTTACCATTTAAACTTGGGTAAAGAATTCTCTCTACTGAAATAAAAAAAGCGTCAAGATCTAAATGAAATATCGTTCTCATTCTATTTACTTTCTGAACTAAAATTAAATTACTTAATATTTTTCAGAGTGATAGTTAATTAAAAAATTATTTCGATTAAAGTTAAGATACTCACAAAATCTTTGTACTAATTTTTTTTATTAGTTCGGGCGACAAAAATAAAACAAACAAAATTTTAATTTTACCCGAAATTATTTCAATAAGAATTTCTCGAAGAACAAAACTTCAGACCAAATGTAAAAATCACGATTAGACTTTTTTCTAAAACCGTGTCCTTCATCTTTAGCTAATAGATACCAGACCTCTGTTCCATTTTTTCTAACTGCATCTACGATTTGTTCAGCTTCTGTATAAGGTACTCTAGGGTCATTTAATCCCTGTACTACAAATAGAGGTTTTGTTATTTTATGAGCATTTGTAGTTGGAGAAATTTTAAGTAGGAATTCTCTCATTTCAGGAATTCTTTCATCGCCATATTCAACTCTGCGTAAGTCTCGTCTGAAATCAGCGGTGTTATTAAGAAAAGTTACAAAGTTGCTAATACCCACAATATCAACCCCACATCTAATTTTCTCATTGAAATGAAACATAGAGGCAAGTACCATATAGCCACCATAAGAACCACCCGTCACAGCAATTCTGTTTTTATCTAAATCAGTTTGTTTTTCTATCCACTCGATTAATTTACCAATATCTTTAACGGAATTTTCACGATTATACCAGTTATCAAGTTGCAAATAAGATTTACCATATCCAGTTGAACCTCTAACATTAGGTTCAATTACAGCGATTCCCATTTCAACTGCATAATATTGATTTATTGGGTTGAAGGATGGTCTGGCTTGCCCCTCGGGTCCACCATGAATGTCAATTATAACAGGATGAGGCCCTTTCGTTCTCGGTTTATAAATGAATGCAGGTATCATTCTTGTTTTACCATCAATTTCATCAAAAGTTGGATAATAGAATAATTCAGGCGAGATAAAATTATTTAAATTTAACCCACCTACTTCACTAAAAGTCCATTGCTCTAAAGACTGAGTTTTAATATCGAGTAAGAAAACATCTGAAGGGGATGTAGGAGTGTTAATCGTTAAAGCAATTTTACTACTATTTGAGTTAAAAGAAATACCTCCTATTATTCCAGGTGGTATGGATTTTACTTCTTTATAGGTGAAATCTTTAGTTTTCATTAAATATAGTTTTGATAGACCATTTTCATTAACAGTAAAAGCAAGTAAATCTCCTTTTTTATTTAATTGAATAATTTCAACATCCCAGTCAATTTTTTCGGTAAGTAATTTTTCTTTACCAGTAGATATATCATAGTATCTTAGTTTTTTGAATTCATTATTCTGATCCGATGAATAAAAAATTCCTTTACCATCTTTTGAGAATAATGCACTTCCGTATGAAATTGTTTCATTTGTTGGATTAATTTGAGTAAGCTTTTTGAGTGTTAAATCAAATATGTAATAATAACTTTCATTTGCAGAAATACTTTTTCGAACTAAAAGTTTTGTGTCATCAGGGGACCAATCAACTGCTATCCAGGAGCCACCCTCACTAAGAATCATTTGAACACTATCAGAATTATTAAAGTCATAAATATAAATATCCCAATCTTTACCATTTCTTTTAGTTGAAAAGAATGAAAATTTATTGCCCCTATTATTCCAAATAGCTCCGCCATTACTTGATTTACCATCAGTTAACATTTTAAAGTTGCCTGTATTTATATCAATAGAATAAATCTGATAAAATTCACTACCACCAATGTCTTTTGAAAAAAGAAATAGATTTTTATTTTTATCAGGACAAACAGTTGCACTGCCAATAGGTTCATTAAAAAATGTAATTTGTTTGCGTGCACCACCTGGTTTTTCTACAATGTGTATTTGAATTGTTTCTCCAAATCTTGTAGAAATTAAAATGCCTTTATTGTTATGTAACCAATCTTGAAAAGTAGCAGACCTTGTGCTTTGATACTGAAACATCCAGTCTTTAATTGATTGAGGAATATCTGGAATATTTTCTAAAACTAGGTTTCCAATTTCTTTTCGTTCAACTTGTTGAGGAAATATTATTTTAGAAAATATCAATGAGATTATTATTAAACTAAGTAAAGTTCTCATAAAGTTATTCCTTATTTTTAATTACTGAAATTTAAAGAAAGTTTTTCTTAAAAAATTTAAACCGTGTAAGTCATCTTTTTGTCAAAAGTTTAGTCTTAAAAATATATTTTGAATTAGTTTAATTTTTTAGTTTAATTTTAACTTAATTTTGAATCATTAAAAAGGAGAATTATAATGAAGCATATTTTTTGTCAGCTTTAATTTTTTGTTTTGGGCTTACATATCTCTTTGCCCAGATAAATCCTCCCACAAATTTAACAGCTCAGGTTTTAGTTCAACATCATAATAAAGCAGTTAAACTTGACTGGCAAGGACCGACAAACGTTAAGTATAGAGTCTATAAAAAGATAGGGACACTATCAGATACAACTCAATTTTCTAGAATTGCAAGTAATCTTAATCAAAAAACTTACACTGATAGAATGGTAGTGTTTAATCAAACTTATTGCTACTATGTTGAAGCTTACAATATGACTGGGGTTAGTGGACCGTCAAACATTGTTGAAGTGACCATCGCTCCACCTCAAGTTTCTATGGCAGTTATTACAGGAAATGTTTATAATGATTTGAATAATTTACCAGTTCCAAGAGCAAAAGTTGAACTAATTTCTACTACTGCTTTTGGCAATAGAAATACTATTACTGATACATCTGGCAACTTCAAGTTAAGAGTTCCAGCTGGTAATTATTATCTTGCAACCTCTGCGTTTGGATATCAAAGAGAATTTTACGATAATGTAACTAATATTCAACAGGCAACATTAATTACTTTAGCTAATGGAGATTCAGTCAATTTTTCAATAGGTTTAGCACCTATAACACCAGTCCCTACATTCATTCTAAGCGGTAATGTTACTAAAGAAGGTGGGATTCCTATTAGAGCAAGAATGACTATTATACCTGTTCGAAATAATACCTTCTTCACACCTGTGATTGGAAGAAATGTTTTTACTGACTCACTTGGTAATTATTCAATAAGATTGAGACAAAATGATACAGTGGTTGTTTATTGCCATCCTTTAGATTTTACTTTACAACCAGAATTTTTCGATAATAAATTAACATTTGCAGAAGCTGATAGAATTGTAATAACTGGTAATGTTAATAATATAAATTTTGTAATCTCTCCAAAACCAGTTTTTAATAATGGAATATCTGGATTAGTAAAAAATGAAGATAATGAAGGAGTTGAGTCTTTTGTATCAGCATTTAGAAAAATCTCACCAACTGTCAATCGTAGAAGAATAACTGTTTCCTCAGATTCACTTGGAAATTATCAATTTACTAATTTGTTACCTGGCGAATACATTTTATTAGCAGTTCCAAAGTCTGGTTATAGACCGACATTTTTCAGATATGATGGTAATCAAACAATGAACTGGAGGGAAGCTGATTCTGTAGTTGTTACAGAGACTTCTTTAGTTACAAATATTAATTTTACTGTTCTTCCAATCAATACTCCTGGCTTTGCTAAGCTTAATGGTTATGTTAAAGATAATTTCAATCGTCCTGTAGAAGGAGCTTTTGTTTATGTTGTCGATGAAAATTCTGGGATTTATTCCTATGCTATATCTGACAAAAATGGATATTACAGAATTGAAGGATTCGAATTAACTACTTACTCTGTATTTGTTGATAAAGTAGGATACTCTTCTAATGGTAATAGAACAGTTACATTTGATAATCAAAATAACTTTGAAAAACAACTTAATTTGACTTTGAATTTAGATTCCCCAAGTTCTAATGATAATTCTTTTATACCTGAAAAGTTTGAACTTGGACAGAATTATCCAAACCCATTTAATCCTACAACAACTATTAGTTGGAAATCACCAGTTGGTGGATTACATACCTTAAAAGTTTATAATATACTTGGAAATGAAGTTGCTACTTTAGTCCATGAATGGAAAGAGGCAGGTAGTTATACAATTGAATTCGATGCAAGTAAATTAGCAAGTGGAACTTACTTTTATCGATTAACTATCGGAAACTTTTCTGAAGTTCGTAAAATGATGTTTATTAAGTAATATCGATAAAATATATAAATTGTTAAAACCTGAAGGCGAGAGTAATATCTCGCCTTTATTTTTTTAAGAGTTGTTTAAGTAATTTTTAAAGTGTTAGATTAGCCAAGCGTATTAAAATGCTTAATGTTGAGTTTTGAATTGTAGGATTTGCGATTTTTAAATTTTTTTATTGTTGATTTTTTAATTTTTGATTTTTGAATTATTTATTTTAGAACAAATAATAATTAAATCATCAAATCTGCTCAAACAAAATTTTAACATTCATTAAAATCCTTTGTTAACCTCGTATAATTCCTTTGAGAAATTGATGGTTGTTCTCTTCTTCTTACTAATTAAAATTAATAATCCATTCAAATCCGTTGTATGTATTATAGCGGTGTTCTATGTTTAATTCTTAATTATGAGTTTTGAACTATGAGATCTAATGATTATTGATTTTTCAATTGTTAATTGTTCTTTTTTATCAGTACATTTTTGCTTGAAAAAATATTACTCAAAATAATATTTGGACTTAATGTCGGATTAGCTAAATGTATCGAGAACACTAATATGAGAATTAGCCCCACAAAAACGAAACGTAAATAAAAATTAACATAAAAAAAAATTAAAATATCATTGTTAAGAAATGTTGTTATTTTGGTAAAAGCGAATTTCACAAAGTCATCTTAAAGAACAAAGAAGGTTTAATAATTTTATTGTATTATGTCTTAGTAATTAGTATTTAAATATATCTAACAACAGACAGAACAGATTAACAAAAATTAAATCTAATAATCAATTGTCTAAGTTGCAACTGTCTTTATTATTTTTTCTTTTTTATTCTAACACTAATAATATCTTTACTTGAGATTAAATGATTCTAAATTTTTAAATTCATACATTGTTGCGAAAATAATTCTTAACTATTAAGATTTTTCTTCCCAAACTTTTGCAATTTCAACAATTAACTTTACTGCTTCATACATATCTTGAATTGCAATCCATTCTAATTGTGAATGAAAACTATGTTCTCCAGCAAAAATATTGGGTGTTGGTAATCCCATAAAACACAATCTTGAACCATCTGTTCCTCCCCTAATTGGATGCATAATTGGTTCTATGCCCAAACGCTTCATTGCTTCTATTGCATATTCGGTTACTTCTGGATATTTATCTAACACCTCCTTCATATTACGATATTGTTCAATTACTTGAAATTCAAATCTAGAACCTGGAAATTTCTCAATTGTTTGCTCTGCAAGATTCTTGAGCAGTTCTTCATATTCTTTGAGTTTGGGAGTTTCAAAATCTCTGATTATGAATTTTAGTGTAGTTGCTTCTTCATTACCAAGAATACTTGTACAATGAACATAACCTTCTCTACCTTCAGTAGTTTCTGGTGAAAGATTATCTTTAGGAAGTGATTCAATAAATGAAGCAGCGATTTTAATTGAATTGATCATAATATTTTTTGCGAAACCAGGATGAATATTTTTACCAACAAATTTTATAATAACAGCATCAGCGGAGAAAGTTTCTGTTTCAATTTCACCACGAGATGAGCCATCAACGGTATAAGCATATTTAGCATTTAATTTCTTTAGATTAATTTTTTCTGTGCCTCGTCCAACTTCTTCATCTGGGGTAAAGCAAATTTTTATTTCGCCATGTTTGATTTCAGGATGAGTAATGAGATAATTTATAGCATCAATTATTTCTGCTATGCCAGCTTTGTTATCAGCACCTAATAATGTTGTTCCGTCAGTTGTGATAATATCATAACCAATCATTTTTCTTAAGTCTGGATTCTCATCAACTTTAATTACAAATCCACCATTTTCAAGGTGAATATCTCCACCTTGATAGTTGTATCTAATGATTGGATTAACATTTGCACCTGTAACTGCGGGTGAAGTATCAAGATGTGCAATGAAAGCAATGGTAGGAACATTTTTTTCTGAATTGGATGGAAGAGTAGCCATTACATAGCCCCATTCATCCATATGAGCATCTTCTAATCCTATTTGTTTTAATTCTTCAGCCAAAACAGTTGCAAGTATTTTCTGCTTTTCTGAACTTGGAAAAGATACTGAGTCTTCATCGGATTGTGTGTCATATTTAACATATTTAAGAAATCTATCAACACAAGTAAATTTATAATTTTCATCGAACATAAAGTTCCTCCAATAAATTTAGTTTTTCCTTTTTATAATTATTCTTCGATTTAAATCGCGACCGGCTTGAGTTTTATTATCAGCAATTGGAAATTTAATTCCAAGTCCAATTGCTTCAATACGAATTTTTGAAATCCCCCTTGAGAGAAAATAATTTTGAATTGCTTCAGCTCTTCGTTGAGAAGTTTTCAAATTTGCTTCTGCAGAGCCAACATTATCAGTATGACTTTCAATAATCCATCTTGAAAGTGGTTCTCTTTTCATTTCATCTAAAATTTTGTCCAGATGAATGGCAGATATTTGTTTTAATGTAATTCCATCCTTTTCAAAAATTTCAGAGACTTTTAATGTCATCTCTTTGATAGATGGTTTTTCAACTTCGACGGTGTCTTTTTGAGGAGTTTTTATTTCGATGATTTTCTTACAGCCTTTTTCATCTACAATTTCACCTGGAGCGGAATCTGGGCATTCATCAAGATGATCTGGAATACCATCTAAATCAGAATCAAGCGGGCAACCCTTTGAATCAACATCTACACCTACAGGAGTGTTAGGACACTTATCTAAATAATCTGGAATTCCATCATTATCTGAATCGAAAGGACATCCGAAATCATCAACAGATATTCTCTTTGGAGTATCAGGACATAGGTCTCTATAATCTGGCACTCCGTCTTTATCAGAATCAATTGGGCAGCCGTTTTCATCTACTTGTACACCACGAGGAGTGTTGACACATTTATCAAGATAATCAGGAATGCCGTCAGAGTCGTTATCTAATGGGCAACCAAAATCATCAACCGAAACATTTATTGGAGTGTTTGGACATTTGTCTCTCGAATCTGGAACACCGTCTTTATCTGAATCAATTTCTACAAACAATGAATAAGTTAGTCCAATATTTCCAGTAAAGAACATATCGTTGCTTGTACCTCTTTTTGTATCGTCTAGGTTATCATTAGGGCTTATCTGAATACCAGCATTTATATTAAAAGATAAATTATTAGTTAGAAGGAATCTACTTCCAACTTCGCCAAAGAAGTTTAGTTCACGGGGTGAGTATGATTCAGATAAGTAGTTTCTCATTGGTTTTCCATCAAGTCCAATAGGCTCAAACCATAATAAAGAAGACCCGACTGATAGATATGGAAAGGTAACTTCACTTGCTGAAAGAAGATAAATCAATCCAAGCCCTAATGATAAAAACCTTGCTCTGAACTGACTTTCAGGTTCTGGAATTGTTTTATCAAAACCTTTAATAAAGCCCGTATTCAGCAATGCTCTTAGGCCAAAAGAACTTTTAGAATCTGATTTTAAGAATACTTCAATGAAAAACTTTCCTGAAAAATCAAATTCTGATTTTTTATAATCAGTAATTGAATATGTTGCTCCAGGTTCAAAACCAACGGTTAGTGTTTTTGAGAATGGGTTTGGTTTAAAGACTTGTTGAGCAAATAATGTTTGAGTTGAAATTATTAAGAACAAAATAATTTTTTTCATATTTAATCTTTTAATTATTATATACAAAAATAAAACTTATAAATTTCTAAACTTTATTTTCTCACAATAAAATTCGATGATGCTTGAGCAAGAGGAGTTAGAATTATTTGATTTATATTAACATTTGGTGGACGAGTAGCACAATATATGACTGCGTCAGCAACATCATCGGGAGTTAATGGAGTGAGTCCTTGATAAACTTTTTTTGCACGTTCTTTATCGCCATAAAAACGAACTAAGCTAAATTCAGTTTCTACCATTCCGGGGTCAACACTTGAAACTCTAATACCTTTATCAAGTAAGTCAATTCTCAATGATTGACTAATTGCTTTAACTGCAAATTTCGTAGCGGCGTAAACATTTCCCATAGGATAGGTATCATGCCCTGCAGTTGAACCAATGTTAATGATATGTCCTGTTTCTCTTCTAACCATTTGAGGAACAACTATCTTAGAAACATAAATTAGCCCTTTTATATTGGTATCAATCATTTGATTCCAATCTTCAATTTTACCGTCTTGAAATTTATCTAGTCCTTTAGCTAATCCAGCGTTGTTTATTAAGATATCGATTTCTTTCCAATTATCAGGCAGGTTTTCATAAAAACTTTTGACTTGTTCAAAGTCTCGAACATCAACTTTAAAAGTAAGAATTTCAACTTGAAATTGTTCTTTAAGTTGATTAGCAATTCTATCAAGATTTTCCTTTCGTCTTGCAATAAGAATTAGTTTACATTTCAATTTAGCAAACTCTTTAGCACAAGATTGTCCTATTCCAGAGGAGGCGCCTGTGATTAGAACTATTTTATTTGTTAGTAAATTCATAAAAATCCTTTTTTAGTTAAAAACACCTGGAAGTGTAAAATTACATTTTTTACATTTACCGTTTTCAAATTTATGTAAAGCGACCTTATGCCAGTTCCTTTCAATCAGCAATGAACCACAATTTGCGCAAAAAGTTGATTGATTTTTAGTATCGAATACATTTCCAACATAAACATATTTAAATCCAATAGATTCAGCGATGTTTTTGGCTTTTAATAAGGTTGAATGTGGAGTTCGTTCTTTGTTTATCATTTTAAAGTCTGGATGGAAAGCAGTAAAATGTAAGGGAACAGAATCACCCAAATTGTTAATTATCCAATCGCATTCATTTTTAATTTGTTCATCATCATCATTCTCATCAGGGATAAGAAGTGTAGTTAATTCTATCCAGACATTAGTTTCTCTTTTAAGCCAGATTAAAGTATCTAAAACTGGATCCAGATGAGATAAGGTATTTTTGAAATAAAATCTTTCAGTAAATCCTTTTAAGTCAACATTAGCTGCATCAATAAATTTATAAACATCTACTCTGGCATTTTTGTCAATATAACCAGCAGTGACCATAACATTTTTAATTCCTTCCTGATGGGCAATTTGAGAAATATCAATTACATATTCACCGAAGATTGTTGGGTCGTTGTAGGTATAAGCGATTGAAGGGGTTTTATATTTTTTAGCTAGAAGAACAACTTCTTCAGGAGTGGCATTAAGCGAGAATGTTTCATCCAATTTAGCTTTACTAATAGACCAATTTTGACAGAATTTACATCCAAGATTGCAACCTGCAGTGCCAAATGATAGGATAGATGTTCCTGGTAAGAAATGATTTAAAGGTTTTTTTTCAATTGGGTCAATAGCAAAACCAGTAGGGCGTCCATATCCAGTGCTAATAAGTTTTCCGCCAATATTTTGACGAATGTAACAAAATCCTGCCTGTCCTTCGCTAAGTTCACAATAACGAGGGCAAAGAGTGCAAAGGATTCTACCATTATCTAACTTTTGCCACCACTTTGCTTCTTTTAAAGTAGTATTCATAATTAAACTATTTCAAAATCTAACCAATTAATTCTGCCTTTTTCTGATATTGGAGTTCCAGAGGTAAAAATAAGTAAATCTCCAGTTTTTACATAACCAAGATCAATAATTTTCTTTTTTGCTTCTTCAATATAAATTTTCTCCTTCTGAATTTTATCACTAAATATAGGTATTATATTACGATATAGAGATAGTTTGTTCATAGTTTCAAACTTATTAGAAAAGGCAAGAATTTTACAATCAGGATTGTATTTAGAAATTCTAATAGCAGTTCTTCCAAATTCAGTAAAAACAATAATGGCAGAGGCTTCAACACGATTGCTAATTTCAACAACTGCTCTACAAACTGAATCAAAAAGTTTTTCTTGGAAATTATCAGGGATGATATAATCAATATTTTTTCTGTAAAGATAATTGCTTTCAGCTTTTTTGAGGATATCATTCATTGTCTTTACGGCCTCGATTGGATATTTCCCGACGGAAGTTTCCCCGCTTAACATAACCACATCAGTTCCATCCCAAACTGCATTTGCAACATCTGAAGCTTCAGCTCTTGTAGGGATTGGGGAGTTAATCATTGATTCAAGCATTTGAGTAGCAGTAATAACAAGTTTGCCGTGAGCATTACATTTTTTTATTATTGCTTTTTGTAAAACAGGAACTTCCTGTGGTTGCAATTCTACACCTAAATCACCTCTAGCAATCATAATTCCATCAGATACTGATAGAATATCATCAAAATGGTCTACAGCTTCTTTCTTTTCTATTTTAGCAATAACAGGAATATCAAGGCCATTCATAATTAACCAACTTTTAAGCTTTACTACATCTTCTGGACTTCTGACGAAAGACAATGCTATGTAATCAACACGATTGTTTAAAGCAAATTTCAGATCAGCAAAATCTTTTTCTGTTATTGATGGTGTGCTGAGCTTCATTCCAGGAAGATTCATTCCTTTTCGAGGCTTAAGTTTACCACTATTAAGAGATTGACAAATTACTGAGTTTTCTTTTTTATCAATGATTGTAAATCTTAGGAGACCATCATCGATTAAAATTCTATCTCCAATTTCAGCATCTTTAGGAAGCTGCGAATAATTAGTGGATATCTTTTTATTATTACCGATAATTTTATCAATGGTTATTTCAATTATATTGCCTTCTTTAATATCAAAATAAGGTTCTGATAAATCACCGATTCTAATTTTAGGTCCTTGTAAATCAACAAGAACTGATAAGGGAGTTTTCTCATCAACACAAGCTGTGTAGATATTTTTATATAATTGTGAGAAGAAATTATAGTCCCCATGTGAAAAATTTAGTCTAACACCATCAATTCCTGATAGGATTAGTTTTTTAATAATCTCACTTTCAAAGGTAGCAGGACCGAGAGTTGCAAGAATTTTAGTATTAGCAAAATGTTCAAATTTTTCCGGCATTATTATTTTTTTTACCTTTGACTGATTTCAATTGACGTGCTTTTTGATATAAATCTTTTATTCTCTCTTCGACTAGATAAAAAACGGTCCCTGGTTCATAACCTTTTTCAAATTTTCTCCCTGCTTTAACACCTGTCAAGATTTCAATTCCTTCTTCAACTCGAGATATTGGGTAAAGATGAAATTGTTTTTTCTTGACTGCTTCAATAACTTCTTCTTTTAACATCAAATCTCTAACATTCTGGATTGGAAAAATAACACCTTGATTGCCGGTTAATCCCTTAAGGTTACAGATGTCGAAAAAGCCTTCAATTTTTTCGTTAACACCACCAATAGGTTGAACATCACCTTTCTGATTTAAAGAGCCAGTTACAGCAATGGATTGTTTTATTGGTAAACCGGATAATACTGATAATAATGCAAATATTTCAGTGCAAGAGGCACTATCACCTTCAACCATTCCATAAGATTGTTCAAAAACTAAATTTGCGTTGAAAGAAAGAGGTAAGTTCTGACCAAAAGTTTCTCTAAAATAGCCTGAGATAATCAACACCCCTTTATTATAATGTTTACCGCTCATACCAGCTTCACGTTCAACATTCAAAATTGTACCACTACCCAGAGAAACTGTTGCAGTTATTCTTGTAGGTCTGCCAAATGTGTAAAAGTCTGCCTGATAAATAGCTAATCCATTAATTTGACCCACTCTTTCACCTTCAGTATCAATAAGGATTAAACCATCTTTATAAAGTTCAGTTAATTTATTTTCAAACATAGAATGTCTTTTTTTAGCTGAGAGGTAAGCTTTTTTTATATAATTTTCTGAGACAGTTTTAACACCATCTTTCAAAGCCCAGAAATTTGCTTCTCGCAATATGTCAGCTATTTTTGAAAATCTTAAAGTTAATTTGTCCTGTCTTCCAGCGAAGATAGCTGAAATTTCAAGGAGGTAAGCAATTGCTTTTTTATCAAAATCAAGAAGATTTTCTTCTTTTATTAGTTTTTTAATTACTCTTACATAATCTTTAATCACTTCATCGGTTCTTGTTATTTCATAATCAAAATCAGCTAAAACTTTAAACATTTTCTTAAAGTCGTATTCTCTTTCACTCAAATATGCATAAATCATATAGTTGCCAATAAGAATAATTTTAGTGTCAATTTCAATTGGTTGAGGTTTAATAGAGAAAGTTGAACTTAAAAAATTAAATTGTGATTCTTGAATTTCTAATTTGTTATAGGTGAGTATTCTTTTTAGCGTTCTCCACACGCCAGGTTCTTCAAACAGATGCATTACATTCAAAACAAGGTAGCCACCATTAGCACGTAGAAGTGAGCCAGCTTTAATTTGTGTAAAATCAGTATACCATCCACCCTGTCCATCGGAAACTTTTTCAATTGTTCCAAATAGATTTATATATGTTGGATTTGTTTCAATAATGACAGGACATCCCTCAGTTTCAGAGTTATCAAGAATTATATTTACCTGATAATCATAAAAGTAATCAACTTCAGTTTCTTGTTGCTGTGGATTTTCTGAAGGGAACTTTATAGCTTTGAAGTAATTTAAATTTTGTAAAATATCTTCTTCAACTTGAATTAGGTAATTGATAATAGAATCATCGGTGTATTGTTCCTTAAGAATTCCAAAAATTCCATGAACAATTACCTCAATATTTTCCCGCTCTAATTGTTTCAATCTTTCTTCAAACTCTTGATTAAGTTTTAGTCCTTTTTTATAAAAAATTTGTAAGTCTTGAATGTTATTTTGATAATCAGAAAAAATTTGTTTAACCTGGTCTTTGGAGATTTTATTTTCAGATAATAAAACTTCTAATTGAGAAATAGGAGTTGGTTGATTTTCAATTATAGGTAAGATATCAGGTCTGATAGTTTCACCAACGCGAACCTGACCTAATGCAAAACCTTTTTGTCTTAAATGCTGGTCGAAAGATTCCATCAATTCTTGTTCTTTTTTACTAAATTCTTCAATTAAATTTTTCTTTCTAATGATGTAACTATCGCTTTCAAGAGCTAAAGGAATTTTTTGTTTCAATAAATCAATTGCCGATTTCAAATCTTGTTTGAATTGTTTCGCTTTACCTTTAGGGAACTTTAATAATAAAGGTTGGTCATTAACTTTAAAGTTATTTACATAAGCATAGTCATAAAGAGTAGGTGTTTTATCGCTAATTTTCTCGAGCATTTTTTTGATTGTGGTAGCTTTACCTGAACCAGATAATCCAGCAATAAAAATGTTATATCCTGGGCTTTTTATATCCACACCAAGTCTTATTGCTTCTAAGGCTCTATCTTGACCGATTATTCCTTCGATAGGATCAATCTCTTCAGTTGAATCAAATTTAAGTAGTTTTGGATTGCATTTCCATCTAAGTTCAGATGGTTTTAATTTGCGATGCTTGGATGGTTTCTTAAGTTTCATCTTTAACCCTTGAGGAAATCTTAATTAACAATATCTTTAAATCAAAACTAAAATTAAGAAAAATTATTTCAAATATTATTTAACAAGTCCAACTCTAATTACACAATTTTTTATTCGTTCGAATGTTTTTGAAATATTATTATCTAATCCTATAGAAAATCTTATCAAACCATCTGTAAGACCCATAGCTATTCGTTCTTCTTCAGGAATTTCAGATGATGTACTGTGACCAGGGGAGGAGAATAAGGTTTTGAAATAACCTAAACTAACTGCAAGATAGCCTACTTTTTCTTTTTGTAAAAGCACCATTAATTCATTAGCTTTTTCAGAAGATTCTGCATCAATAACTAACATTCCTCCGTAACCAAAACCTTCATTCATCATTTCATTCAATAGTTGATGACCTCTATGAGTTTTAAGACCTGGATAATAAACTTTAAGTCCGAGTTCAACAAGTTTCTCTGCCAGATACAATGCATTTTCACCGTGCTTTTTCATTCTTATATGTAACGAGTGCAGATTTTTTAGTATACTTGCGGCTCTGAAACTATCAAGAACAGGTCCTAAGAGCATACTTGCACCGTTGTTGATGTCTGTTAATTGACTTATAAATTCTTTTGTACTGCAAACGCATCCTGCAACACAATCACTTGTGCCATTTATAAATTTTGTCAAACTATGAATAACTATATGTGCTCCAAGATGTTTTGGAGTTATGAAAATGGGACTGAATGTATTGTCTACAATAAGTTTTAGATTATTCAAATTTGCGATATCTGCCAATTTTGGAATATCTGCTATTTCAAGCAGTGGGTTACTTATTGATTCTGTATAAATAATTTTTGTTTTATCATTTATAGTTTTTTTAACTATATCTAAATCTTGCATATTAACAAAATGAACTTTTATTCCAAACTTCGGGAGAAAATTTTTAAAGAATGCATAAGTGCCACCATAGATAGTTCTATTAGAAATTATCTCATCACCACTATTACATAATTGTAGAATAGTTGCACTAATAGCACCCATTCCAGAGGAGGTAACAATAGCAGATTCTGTATCTTCTAATTTAGCAAGTGCTTCGGACAAATATTTGTTAGTTGGGTTCCAGTGTCGCGAGTATAAAAAACAACCTTCTTTTTCGTGTTCGAACAATTCTTCCATTGTTTTGGGGTCAAGAAAAGTATAAGTAGAAGAATCAGTAATTGATGGATTAACATCACCGTACTCTCCAAAAACGAGATAATCCTGAATTTCAATACTTGGGTCGAAATGATGCATACTTACCTCCTATTATTCTATATTAATTTTGGTGATACATTTAACCGTTGATAAAACGAATTTGGTGTTTACTTTAGCTACACCTGGAATTTTTGTTAATTTTTTTAGTAAAAATTCTTCTACATCTTTTATACTACTTGTAATTATTTTGAGTATAAAATCTTCTTCTCCTGCAATATGATAGCATTCAAGAACTTCATCGAATTTGTTAATTTGTTTTGTAAAAGAATCTATTGAGTTTAATTGATGTGCATTTAATGAGACTGAAATAATACCAATTATATTTTTTCCAAGTTTATCGGGATTCAGAATAGCAACATATTTTTTAATCAAATGTTTTTTCTCAAGTCTTTTAACTCGTTCAAGCATTGCTGGTGGCGAGATACCAATCTTTTTTGATAATTCGAGATTTGTAATTTTGGCATTATCTTGAAGTAAATTTAATATTTGTTTGTCTATTTCATCTAATTTCATAATATTATTAAAAAAATAAAATTGATTTTCTAATAATATAATATGTTTATCTAAATAATCCTAATAAAATTACGTTAAGAAAAAATTATCTCTTAAAACGATTATATTAATTATTTGTTAATTTTGATTATTAAAATCAAAAGGAGTTATTAATTGAATTTTAATTCAATTATTACTGATTCAAAAATTCGCTGTGCGGAAAAAACATTGGAATTTATAAATAACGATTCAATTATTGGATTAGGAACTGGTTCTACTGTGGAGATATTTATTGAATTATTAGCGAAAAATCTTTATAAATTTAGTAATTTAATTTTTACATCCACTTCAAATAGAACTACAGAATTTGCAAAAAGATCAGGAATAGAAATCATCCCATTTGAAAAAATAGACTATGTTGATTTAACGATTGATGGTGCTGATGAAGTAGATATGAACTTAAATGGTATTAAAGGTGGTGGGGGGGCATTATTATTTGAAAAAATTGTTGCTAAAAACTCAAAAAGAAATATATGGATTGTCGATTCAAGTAAAATTGTTAATAAACTTGGAACTTTTCCGCTTCCTGTTGAAATAGTTCCTTTTGCTCTAAATAGCTTATTAAGAGTATTTAATGAGATGAGCTTAAATCCTAAACAAAGATTTTTTAACGATAAACCTTTTATAACTGACTCGAGTAATTTTATTATTGATTGTAAAATTGGTGAAATTGATGATCCAATTGATTTGGAAACAAGACTCAAATTACTTACAGGTGTTGTAGAAGTTGGATTATTTAATAACATTGTAGATATTGTAATAATTGGATATCCAGATGAGTCAAGGATTATTAGTCGAACAAAACATAAGGAGATATAAATGAAAAAGTTTATCCTCTTAAATTTATTTATTTATATTCAAGCCTGCACTCCATTTAAACTCAGTCCAGTAGATTTTTCCTGGCCTATTGAATCAGTATTAAGGGTAAATAATCAGGGCTTTGCTTTGGAGGAAAGATATTCAATGAAAATTAACGTTATGCAATTATTTATTGATGAATTTGGGCAGGTAAATAATATAAACGATAAAGAAATTAGAATTATCCGAAATGCATCTGGGACTTATTTCATTACTGCAAGTGGTTTTAAGAATGTTTATTTATTCAAACAAGATGAAAGCTCATTGTTACTGATAAAAAAAATTTTTGTATCGGAAATTGGTTTAGAAAATCCATATTTTAATCAAAGGGATAATCATATTGAGTTGGTATTTGGAGATAAAAAATTAAAATTGAATAACAATGGAATCATAGGAGATAAAAAATGAATTATAAGATATTTTTACTTTTAGTTATCATAATTCCATTTTTTTCAAATGGTCAATCAGATTATGAGATAGTACAAAACTTTAAACAACGATATCAGGAGATCGAAAATAAAATTAAAGAAGCTGGTTCATTGGAAGAGTTACAGAATTTATCAATAGATGTTAGTAATCTTAAGAATGATTTTGTAATTCATAGGGGACTTCTTGATAAAAGTCTTTATCCAGAAAATTTTCAGAAAATTATCGATAACCTTAACAATTCAATCGTCATTAGAAAAAGCGATTTCACTCAGATTGAAGAATTACAAACCGAAGTTATAAACTTACGCACTGAGTTAGATGAACTGAATAAGAAAAACACTGAACTTTTAAACAAAATCTACATACTTGAAATACAAAGAAAAAAAGACACAAAAACAATTGCTGAACTTCAAAATTTAGTTAATCAATTAAGAGCTTCACTTGCTCAAAGAGATGAATTAGTTTATTCGATTATTGATAGTTTAATTCCAAAATTTGAAATAGACACTAAAACCTTGACTGATACTGAACGAGAAAATTTAGTTCTGGAAGCAGAAAATAAAAATGTTCTTTTTCTTGTAAAAAAAATGATAAGAGATAACAATAGGTTTTTACAACTAACCTCATTAAAACCCGAAGATATTGAATCTGTTAGACAGCAACAGGAAAATTTTGTTACATTATGGCAAAATATTGGACCGAAATTAGTAGATGTATATGTGAACAAACCTGATAAGTCAAGAGAGTTAAAGCAAATTGATGAATTATATGTAAATTGGAAAAATACTCTTAAAAAAGAAATCTGGGAGTCCATAAGAGATGAATTTTTAGTAGGAGGAATAAATTTAAAGAGATTTTACAGCGGAGATGATTTTACAAATGAGATAATAACTTTTATTGATAAGGAAATTAAAGATTATAATTTAAAAGCAAAAGAAGAATCAGAAAGGATATTTTCAATTTTTGCTGATAGTATTTGGTTCAAAACAATAAATAGTGATTGGATGCCATATTTAGTTGATAATAATATGATTACTCAAGAACAAAAAGATTCAATCGACAAAAAAATTTCAGAATGGAAGGAAATTGTTGCTCCATCATACGATAAATGGATTTATTTAGCAATTGCATTAGTTCTTATTGTTGTGATAATCTTTTTGGTAATTCGATTAAAAAGAAAAAATAATAATTCCCCAGTTTAATGAAATTCAGTTTTTAATAACAAAGTAAATAATTGATTGATTAAACATCTGTTAAAAATACTTTATTAGATATTTTAATTAAATTCTTTAATTAACTAAAAAGTCAAGGGGAGTAATTTTGTGTACTTTTAAAGTGAATTTTATTAAGGATAGAATTAAATTTAACAAGTATTAAACTAAAACAGAGAGAGGTCATCAGATTTTTTTCTTCTACTTTTGTTTTTTTGATTTTTAAGAAAATCAGCGAATTCATCTTTTGAAATTATGTATATCTTTCCAACTTGTTCAGCTTTCAGATTACCTGTCCTTATGTGATATAAAACTGCAGAGTGACTGATATTTAATAACTTCGCTACTTCATTTACACTGAAAAATTCTCTCATATTAGAATTATAAAGAATTACTATCTAAAAGTATAATATTTTGATTATAGTTTCAAAATTTAATTTACAACTTCAAACTAAAAATAAAATTTCTATAATCACTTACTTTCCTTAATCTTTATGTTGATTTTAAAAATATTTTTAGTGCTTCTCAAAAGAAAATTTAATGGAATTATAATCTGATTAAAATACATTCTATGAAAAAACCTTTAAAACTTATGTAAAGGATTATTGAATTAAAGTCAGTTATCTTAACTCAGACTATGATCAAGTATCTGATAAATATTAAGTTTCATAACAAATCTAAAAATCAACAATCAAAAAATCGTAAATGTTAATGCTATTGTAAAGTATTCAAATTATCGATTTGGTTTTCAGTGCCACCATAAATTAGTTCTCTGATTCTAGGATTTTTGTAGAAATTATGAGGGAAAGTTATTTCATAAGAACTTACATCTTTCAATTTAAGAATATGTTCATCTGATAAATCATAATTTAATGATTCAATATTTTCTTTAATCTGTTCTAATTTTCGAGCACCAATTATAGGAATAAATAAGCCCTTTTGTTTTCTAACCCAATTTAACGCAACTTGAGAAGGTGAACAACCAATTTCTTTAGCAATTTCCTTAACTGCGTCTGCTATTTTGAGGTCTCTTTCTTTTAGTTCAGGGATAACATTTGAGCGTCCTTCAGAAGGTCTGGAAGATTTAGAATACTTTCCAGATAGTATTCCGCCTCCAACAACGCTCCAAGGAGTAACAGCCAGATTAAAAAATCTTGCAAGAGGTAAAAGCTCTAACTCTGCAGTTCTGTCTAATAAATTGTATTTCAATTGTAACCCAACAAATTTCGTCCAGCCCATCAATTCGGCAAGAGTATTAGCGTGAGCAACAATCCAAGCAGGTGTATCTGAAACACCAATGTAATGCACTTTTCCCATTCTTATTAAGTCATCTAAGGCTCTGAGAATTTCATCAACTGGAGTTGTGTAGTCCCACGCGTGAAGCCAAAATAAATCGATATAATCAGTGTTTAATCTTTTCAAGCTTTCATTAATGGAACGAAACATATTTTTTCTATGATTACCTGAAAAATTAGGGTCATTCATTCTGGAAAATAAAGAATACTTTGTAGCAACAACGAAATGTTCTCGATCAGATGCGATAAATTCACCAACAAATTTTTCACTTGTTCCTTCCGTATAGCGATTCGCTGTATCAATAAAATTTCCACCAGAATTTGCATAAAAATCGAAAATTTTTTTTGATTCATTTTTATCAGCGCCCCAACCCCATTCTTCACCGAATGTCATAGTTCCTAAAGCTAATTCAGAAACTCTTAATCCACTTCTTCCAAATAATTTATATTTCATTCTACCCTCCGTTAAAAAAATATATTTCCATTGTTTAACAAATTTTTAGGATCAAATTTTAATTTTATTTCTCTCATCTGACTTAAAGTTTTTACCCCTAACATATCTAACAAATATTCTCTTTTTAGTTTACCTACACCATGTTCAGCTGAAATTGTTCCATTTAGTTCAATTACTTTTTTACAAATTGATTTATATAAAACTTTTCCCAAAGCAAATTCTTCTTCGTTCTTCGGAAGCATATTTAAGTGAAAATGTGAATTTCCTAAATGACCATATAACACATAGTCAATATTAGAATTACTCATTAAAGTCAAAAGATAATAATAAAAGTCAATCATAACTGCATCGGGGACTGCTACATCTGTACCCAATTTCCTTAAATTATTTTTAGAGATATATTCATTAACTTTCCAAGAAATAGTATGACGAAATTCTTCCATTGTTTTTCTTTCTTTTTCATTAGTAGCAAACCAAACTAATTCATCAGAACTATTGTGTTTAACAATTAGCTTAGTCCATTTTTCCAAAATTAAATCTAAATTGCCAGTAGAAATAATTTGTTCAAACCAAACAGCAGCATTAGCATTTTGATTAATTAGGGGAAAACTATCTCTTAAGAGTTTCAGTGAATGTTTATCAAAAAACTCGAGTGCTAAAGCATCTATTGTATTATTGAGGTTGTAATTGCGATAATGATAAGAAATTTTTCTAGCTTCATCTATAAATTTTAATGCGTTAATTTCTTCATCAAAAAAACATACTGCGGATATTATATCTTCGGGTTTGGGCAGGATTTTAAGCTTTGCTCTGGTTATAATTCCAAGAGTACCTTCTGAACCAATAAATAAATCAATCAAGTCCATATTAGGTTTTAAATAGTAACCAGCAGAATTTTTTGTTAATGAAGAATTGATTAAAGGAATTTTAAATTGAATTGATTTACCAGAATCAGTTTGAAATTTGATGTAATTACCATCGGCAAAAATTTTATCTCTAATTAAATGTAGTTTTCCTCCATCTGGTAAAACTAAATCAAGTTCTAATACAAAATTTCTAGTTGAACCGTATTTAAATGTTTTTGCTCCTGAAGCATTAGTAGCGATAGTCCCTCCGATAAAACAATTTTTCTCAGTTGGATCTGGTGGATAAAAATATCCGATAGAATTTAGTTTAATTAGAAAATCTGATAAATATACACCAGCTTCTAAAATTGTATAATTTTCTTTAGTGTTTATTTCAATTATGTTGTTAAACTTTTCAGTTGAAATTAAGACACCGCCTAAAGGAACTCGACCTCCTGCTAAGCCAGTTCCAGCGCCAGAGATTGTGAACTTTGTGTTCGTATCATAAAATGATTTAACCAGTTTAATCAATTCGTCTTCATTTTCAGGAATAAAAACAGTCTCACAATACCCTTTGAAATTAGAAGCGTCTACTAAATAACTTTGTATCTCATCCTGATTAGTTTTGATAATCATAAATTGTCTCTAAAAAATTTTCTTAAAGATATCAATAAATTTTTTTGTAATTGATAACTTGATTTAATTTTATTGAAGTCACAATCAAAATTTGCATTCATTTTCTTTAAAAGTATTTGTAAAGAATCATAAATGTTCGAATTTGGATATATTGTATCTCTCAAATGATGAATTAGTTTGAGTGTTCTAAAAGCGTCAAACCAGAAAATTTTTTGTTTTTGTAATTCCTTATCGGCAGTTGAATTTTTAAGTATTCTATTCCAGCTTTCTTTAAAATTTTGACTAATGAGAAAGTTATAAAGTTCATTACTAATTTTTTTTGCTTTTGAGATAATTTCTGATGTATCATTTGCATCTTCAGAGTTAAAAAATTCAAGCCATTCTTTTAGCAGTTCAAATATTGAAAAATTATATGCTAAATATTCTCTCTGATTAAAAGGAATGAAATTACTTATTCTTCTTCCAGTTCCGAAAGGAACACGCCAAGATTTTCTTGATGATGGGTAAACTAAGGTTTCTTTAATAGTATAAACTTTGTTCTGTTTAGCAAGTTTTTCTAAAAAGTAAAAATCTTCGCCAGCTTTTTTAGTATTCATTCCACCTGAATTAATGTACGATTGAACATCACAAATAATTGTAGAGCCTATTGAATGATAATTATAATGAGATTTTGAATATGTCAAAGCCAACTTTAAATATCTTAAAAAAGTTTCATAACAAACAATTGCAATAGATTCATTTGAATTATCTTCTATTATGTGTTCATATTCTATAACTGCTGATTTTAATTTGTATTTGTGAAAATTGAAAATAACAGATTTTAAATAATTCTTTTCAACTTTACAGTCTGCGTCAAGACAATATAAAATCTTTGAGTTCAATGATTCATAATTAAATTTTGATAGGGCAAGGTCAAGCCCGATTTTTCTTGCAAGACCAACTCCTGCTAATTTATCAGGCAAAGCCTTATCAGGTGAGAATGCATCAATATAGTTAATATTTAGACACCCATCATATTCTCGAAGAATATGAAAAGTTTTATAATTGTCTTTTATGATTTCTTCATTAGAATTTTTAGAATTATTAATAACTACAATTACAAGAGTGTTTTTTATTATCTCACTGTCGTTTTCTTCAAGTGATTTAAGACAATTTAATATAAATTGACTTTCTGCGATTGAAGGAATAACAATAATATTTTCAAACTTTTTATTACTATCATTTTCTAATTCCCAATAATTTGATGAGAATTTTTCCAAATAATCTACTATAAATTTCGGAAGGATATCAATCGAGTTCATAATTTTTTCTGATAATTTCTAACGATAAGTCTTTATCGGGTTTTTCTAACCAAAAAATTTTTACACCCTCTCTTTCCATTTTTCTAAACCAAGTCATCTGTCGTTTAGCAAATGCACAAATTGCATAATACAATTTTTCAATCATTTCGTTTCTGGAATACTTACCCAATAAATACTCTGTGATAAATTTATACTCCAGACCAAGTTTGATTAATCTTTGAGGTTCAATTTCTTCTTGAATTAGTTTCTCAACTTCATTTATCATACCTTCATTTATTCGAGTAATCAATCGCTGTTTTATTTTATTTCGAACAGTTTCTCTTCCAGGATTTACACCAATATTTAGAGAATTTATAAGTGTTCGCCTTTCAATGGTTTTATTAGATTTTTCTATTATAATAGCTTTAATAATACGATTTTTACTTGTTAAATCAGTAGTATTGTGTGGCTTTTTTATTATTGTAAAATAAAGTTCTTTTAATTCTTCAAAAGATTTTGATTGTAAGTTTTGTTTCAAAATTTCGTTATTCTCAATTTCCTTTAGTTCATAATTCTGAATTACAGAACTAAGGTATAAACCTGAACCACCACATAATATTGGAATTTTATTTTTAGCATTAATGAATAAAAAAACTTCATAAAAACTTTTATAGAAATCAAACAATGTGTATTCAACGCTTAAATCAACAATGTCAATCAGATGATAAGGAATTTTTATAGAATTGACCAGATAATCATTATAATCTTTCCCGGTTCCAATATTAAGTTTTTTATATACCTGTCTCGAATCTGCAGAAATAATTTCTCCATTTATCTCATAGGCTATTTCAGCTGCCAACCGAGTTTTACCAACTGCTGTAGGGCCTAATATTGTTATTATATTGTATTTCATATCACAAAAATAAAGTCCCCATAATTAACTCGGAATTTACTTGAGAATAAATTTGAAAGTCTTATAATTGTAAAGGAATTTTAAACACAATAGGAAAAAAATGGATATAAAACAAATATCAGCTTTTCTGAAAAAAGTAGAATTATTTAGAGATTTAAACGAAGTCGAAATTGAAAAACTTGCGCAGACCTTAGAAACTCAAAATTTTCCTCAAGGTTCACTGTTATTTGTTGAGAATACACCTCGAAAAAATCTTTATATAATATTTGATGGTGAGATAGAAATTTTCAAAAAAACTCCATTTGGAGAAGAGAAGAGATTGTCGTTTTTTACAAAGTATGATTTTTTAGGCGAAGGTGTACTTATTGATGATTCTCCGCATTCAACAAATGCTCGTGCTACATTAAATACATTAGCATTCGTTTTATCAAAAGATAAATTTTTTGAATTATCACAACAAGAAATTAATCTGCCTGTTAAAATATTAAGTAGAATGGCAAAAGTTATTTCAAGAAGAATGCAATTTACCAATACGCGTGTGATAAATCTTGGTGCACAATACAAAAGCGGTAGGACAAGAAAAGAGTATGACTTACTTGGCGAACGAGAAGTCCCAAGTGAAGTTTATTATGGTATTCAAACTTTAAGAGCAACAGAAAATTTCAATATAAGTGGAGTAACCCTGTCATTTTATCCTGTTCTTATTGAAGCATTAGCGATGGTAAAAATTGCATCAGCAAATGCAAACTACGAGTTAGGACTTTTATCAAAGCCTGTACACAATGCAATAGTTCAAGCTTGCCACGAGATTATAAGTGGAAAATATCATGGCCATTTTGTGGTTGATATGATTCAGGGTGGTGCAGGGACTTCAACTAATATGAATGCAAATGAAGTAATTGCAAATCGAGCTCTTGAAATCCTTGGCTATGAAAAGGGCGAATACAAATATTGTCATCCAAATAATCACGTTAATCTATCTCAATCAACAAATGATGTTTATCCAACTGCAATAAAAATTGCTATTATAAACAGTAATAAAAAGTTAGTTGAAGTTCTTGAAAGTTTAATTGAGTCTTTTCATAAAAAGGCTAAAGAGTTTTCTCATATAATTAAAATGGGAAGAACACAACTTCAAGATGCAGTCCCTATGACTTTAGGACAGGAGTTTGAAGCTTATGCAGTAACACTTGAAGAGGAAATAAGTAGACTTGAAGAAAATGCCAAACTTTTTCTTGAAGTTAATATGGGAGCAACTGCAATTGGAACAGGAATAAATGCACCTGAAGGCTACAGTGAAAAATGTGTTAAAAATTTGGCTGAAATTACCGGTTTAAATGTTGTTCTTGCAAAAAACCTTGTTGAGGCTACGCAAGATACAGGTGCTTTCGTTATTTATTCATCTGCCGTCAAAAGGCTTGCTGTTAAACTCTCAAAAATTTGCAATGATTTAAGATTATTATCTTCAGGACCCAGAACAGGTATAGGGGAAATTAATCTTCCTCCAATGCAGCCAGGCTCTTCGATAATGCCAGGAAAAGTTAATCCTGTTATTCCTGAAGTGGTAAATCAAATTGCCTTTAAAGTAATTGGGAATGATTTAACTGTTACCCTTGCCGCTGAAGCTGGTCAGCTTGAGTTAAATGTTTTCGAACCAATAATAGTACAAAGCATTTTTGAATCAATTGAAATGTTAAAAAATGGAATGAATACACTTAAATACAAGTGTATTGATGGAATTACTGCAAATGAAAAAAGATGTAGTGAATTAGTCAAGAACAGTATAGGAATAATCACTGCATTAAATCCCGTTTTAGGTTATGAGGTTTCAACTCAATTAGCCAAGGAAGCATTGGAACAAAATCGCGGTGTTTATGAACTCGTTCTTGAAAAAAACTTGTTAACAAAAGATCAATTGGATAAACTTTTAGCTCCTGAAAATATGATTGGACCACAATTAAAAAGGGAATAATAATGAAATTATTTTATCTTTTAATATTATTAACATTTTTTTATTTAACTGCATTTTCACAAAACAAAGAAAATAAAGTTAGATTAAGCCCAAAAGCAGAGATTATGCAGGTTGTAGGTTTTACTGAGGTTAGAATCAGTTATTCGCGTCCTGCTGTTAAAAATAGGGAAATTTGGGGTAAGTTAGTTCCTTACAACATTGTATGGCGTGCCGGTGCTAATGAAGCTACAAAATTTTCTTTCTCTTCAGATGTCTTTATAGAAGGAAAATTGCTTAAAGCCGGTTCATATAGTTTTTTTGTTATTCCAAATAAAAATGAATGGACACTTATTTTTAATAAAATTGCAGACCAGTGGGGTGCTTTTCAATATAATGAATCAGAAGACGCTTTAAGAATAAAAGTCAAGCCGAAAAAAATAAATACCTTCTACGAATGGCTGACTTATGAGATAACAAAAATATCTGAATATTCAGCAACTATATCTTTAATTTGGGAAAAGATTAAAATAGAATTTAATGTGGAGACAAGGGGTTAGATAATATTTGAAATATAAATAAATCAATAACTCATTTTCATAAAATTGATGTTCTAAAAAGTTTTAATCTTACACAATAATCCATAACCTAAAATTTTTGCTGACTTTATTTTTTTTATTCCGCTATTCTCTACAAACTTTGCAAAGACATCATATTTCTGATTTAACTTGTTTATAAACTTATTTTCAGATATGAAAGTAAAAGGGTAACTAATTGTTTTGTCAACAAATCCTTCGGGGAGTTCACCTATTCCATTCCAGCTTAATTTCGAATGATGTATTACAATTATATCATCATCAGATTGATTTAAACCAAGTCTATTAAATAAGAGCCATTTTGCTCCAGAATTTAAAATTTTTTCAAGGAATTTATATGGTTCGTCTACACATTGTAAAGTTCCCGAAGTATGAAGTAAATCAATATATCCAATTTTATTTATTGCATCATCAAGATTATTAGAAAATTTAAGTTCCTCATTTTCTAACT
>Ga0308389_1000528_pt1 | contig 27859 bp, 18 predicted proteins | sample Hotspr2Sample148_FD_202362 | JGI IMG/M metagenome (GOLD analysis project Ga0308389, IMG submission 202362) | Hot spring phototrophic mat microbial communities from Mushroom Spring, Yellowstone National Park, Wyoming, United States - 20040719_148 ... | reverse complement strand
CTTAAACTTTGTAATACCTCGTTTAATTGATCCACATGTTCAATTTCTACCAAAAAAGTAGCCTTCATAATATCGTTTTTATCTTTTGGAATATCTGCTTCTGCTTTTAGTATATTGGTTTTTGTTACAGTAATAGCCTGAACAAGATCCAAATAAAGTCCTTGTCTGTCTTTGGCTGTAATTTCTATCGCAACTGGATAAACCTCTGTTAAACCTTCCCATTTTACTGGAATAAAACGTTCTATTTCGCTTTGATTTTTGGGCAATTGACTGCAATCTACCCGATGAATTGTAATCCCTCTACCTCTTGTAATGTATCCAATAATCTTATCTCCGGGAACTGGACTGCAACATCCTGCATATCGAACAGGTACATCAATTCCACCACTTACTTCGATAGGTACTTCTTTGGGGTTTTTTGTTGGTTTTCGCTTTATTTTTAGCTCTACTTTTTTATTAGGAGTTTCCTCTTTGGTTTCTTTGACAGGTTCGGTTTCTTCTTTTTTTCTAAAGTATGCTCGAATCTTTTGTCTTGCTCTGGTAGATTTTACGTATTTTAACCATATAGGGGATGGTTTAGGTTCGGGATGAGTAATAATTTCTACTTTATCACCACTTTTTAATTCTGTACTTAAAGGCACAATTCGATCGTTTACAAGAGCAGATTTGCATCTTAAACCTAAATCTGTATGAATCTTAAAAGCAAAATCTAGAACGGTGGCACCGCGCGGCAAAGTAATGATATCTGCATTTGGTGTAAAAACATAGATTTCGTCTGGTTGAAGTTCATCTTTTAATGTATTCAAAAATTCTGTGGAATTTTCTAATCGATTTTTCGCATAATTCTGAAATTCCTGAGTAATTTGTTTTAAGGTTTGCAGCCATTCCAACCTTCCTTTTACAGATTTATAATCCATTCCATGTTTGTATAGCCAATGGGCAGCAATACCATTTTCTGCCCGTTCATTCATCTCTTTTGTACGGATTTGGATTTCCAATGGTTTCCCATCGGGAGCCATTACTGTCGTATGTAGGCTCTGATATCCATTGGGTTTTGGCAATGCAATGTAATCCTTAAACCTACCAGGCAAAGGTTTCCATAATGTGTGAACAATACCCAAAACAGCATAGCAATCGTTTACTTCTGGAACAATGATACGAATTCCACGCAGATCATAGATTTGCTTGATAGTTTTGTTGGATTTTTGGATTTTTGTATAAACAGAATACAAATGTTTAACGCGACTATCGATTTGCGCTTGAATATTCATTTCTTCTAATCGTTTGTACAATGCTTTTTTTACTTTTTTTAAAAAGCTTTCCAATTCTGTTTTAGATTGTTTCATTTCTTCTTTTATTTTTTTTCCTTCTTCTGGACATAATGCTTCGAATGCAAGATCTTCTAGTTCTGACTTGATTTTATACATGCCCAATCGACCAGCAATGGGGGCATATATGTCTAAAACTTCTTTTGCAATTCGTTCGATTTTATGCGGCTTTTGATAATGAATTGTCTGCATGTTATGTAGTTTATCAGCCAATTTTATGATGATTACTCGAATATCTTCGAAGGTTGCAAGTAGCATCAACCGAAGGTTTTCTGCCGCCTCCTGAGATTTTAATTCTGATAAATTTTCTTTGTAAGTATCCTTTTTTACCAAAGAGATTTTTGTAACTGCTTTTACAAGTTTTGCAACTTCATCTCCAAATTCATTTCTTATAAACTCTTCGTTATAAATAGTATCTTCTATAACATCATGTAAAAGACCTGCAATAATAGTTGGTGGATCCATAGACATCTCTGCCAAATACAATGCCACATGCAATGGATGGATAATGTATGGCTCTCCGGATAATCGTTTTTGATCTTTATGTGCTAAGCTTGCTAATTCGTATGCTTTCTGAATTTGATTTAGTTCACTTTCTGATATATCGGGATATCTTTTTTTAATTGTATTAATTAATTGCTTGTAAAGATTAACGATTTTAAAAGATTGTAAATTATCTAACAACATAACAAATACTATAAAAACTTTTAAAAAAATTTTGGCAACTTGATTTTATGGACTATTACTATCAAACGTATAAAAGAAAATTCTTAAACATTAGAGAGCAATATAGTTTAAGAATTTATCCGATTTTAAAAATTATATTTTTGTTCAATTCTTTTCTTTCCTTTGGCATTCTGATTTATGAGTATGGATATTCCAATTTTTATAAAACTCAAAACATCTTTTATATTAAAATTATCATCAATTATTTTTTGTTTTACGAAATCATTAATCTTTTATTATACAGAAGCGATGATTCCTTAAACATAAAGCAATATGTAAAGACAAGGTTTTTTGAACTAATCGTTACTTTGATCGTATTAATATTAATGTTGTTCGAAAATATCATTATTAAGTTTACAAAAATCTTTCTTTTTAGCAATTCTTCTTCTGATTATATTTTATTGATCTACTTGTCGATATCGCAAATTTTAATTTTAGTGAACAATTTTTTACATTTTAGTAGAAATATATCGAATATCAAATATAAAAAGATCAATCCATCGTTGATTTTTTTGATGAGTTTTGTTTTTATTATTTCTTTGGGGGTAATACTATTAGCATCTCCCAATGCTCACAATAATCCTATCGATATTATAGATATAATTTTTAACGTAGTCAGCGCAACGTGTGTAACAGGGTTAGCTAGTATTGATATTGGTAAAGATTTAAACCTTGCTGGACAAATCATTTTATTGGTTTTAATTCAGATTGGTGGATTAGGTCTTATGACTCTTACCTCTTTTTTTTCTTATTACTTATCTGGACAAGTAAGCTTAACCAATCAAATCGTAATGAGGGACTTATTTAGCGAAATCTCTATTGATAAAGTAAAAAACACCTTGAAAAACATTGCTCTTTTTACTTTTATTATTGAATCAATTGGTTCCATCCTTCTTTATTTTACGCTGCCTAATGAATTAATACCAAAAAACGAAAGTAAAATGTTTTATGCAATATTTCATAGTATATCTGCCTTTTGTAATGCTGGTTTTAGTCTGTATACAGAAAGTTTATACAATGTGTCGATGATTTCTCCAATTAGCGTATATATAATCATGTTATTAATTATGTTTGGTGGAATTGGTTTTCCTACTATCAATGATTTATTAAATAAATTTATAAATAAAAAACATAAACTATCATTAACAACGAAAATTGTTTTAATCTCGAATGCTATAATCTGGTCTACGAGTTTTATTGTATTTTTAATCTTAAGCGAAATATATAACATGAAATTAAATTTAGAAGAAAAAATTCTCCATGGATTATTTTTTGCAGTTACTCCAAGAACAGCTGGATTTAATACACTCTATTACAATACGTTTCCGATGCCTTTAATTTTCTTTACATTCTTGTTGATGTGGATTGGTGCTTCTCCTGTTTCGACTGGTGGTGGTATAAAAACCACTACAATAACTATTGCTTTAAATCATATAATGAATCTTCTTAGGGGTAATAGAAATGTAAATATGTTTAATCGAAGGATTGACGAAGAAACGATTATTCGCGCTTATTCCAATGTTCTTTTATCACTGATGACAATTTTTGTCGGAATTTTTTTATTATCAATTTTCGAAAAACATGATTTTTTAAAAATCTGTTTCGAAGTGGTATCTGCTTATGGTACAGTGGGTTTATCATTAGGAATAACATCAGAATTAACGAATATATCCAAGGTTGTTCTTTCTCTAATAATGCTTACTGGTAGAATAGGTGTATTATCTATGCTATTAGCAATCATTCCCAAAGCAAAAGAACTGCGCTATGAATATCCTAAAGAATACGTAATAGTAGGATAGGAGAAAAAAAATGAAAAGTATCAAAAAGATTGCTGTGATCGGCCTAGGAGATTTTGGTAAAGCATTAGTGAAAAAACTCAATGAAGATGGACACGAAGTAACAGCAATTGACAGAGATCTTAAAACAATAGAAGATATCAAAGACTATTGTACCCACGCCGTTTGTTTAGATTCCACAGACGAAACATCTATGTTAGCACAAGGAATACGTGATATGGATCTAATATATTTGACATCTTCTGCCAATTTTGAAGCATTAATCGTAACAACCAAAATATTAGAAAAACATTGTCCAAAAGATAGAATTATTGTAAGGTATAGAAACGAAATTCAAAAGGAAATCCTGGAAAAAATGTTTAATATACAAAAGATATTTAACCCAGAAGAAGAAGCTGCAAAAAATATGTCTCTTTTAGCAAAACATCATATTATTGGGAAAAGTTATTCCATTTTTGACAATTACGAAATTATAGAGGTTCAAGTTCCAAAAAAATACTTAGATAAACCTATTAAAGATTTAGATATTCGTTCTGTTTACAATATCAACATATTAATGATCAAGCAAAAAGACAAAGAAATCGACGTTACACCAGAATATAAATTAACCAACGAGGATGTATTACTAATTTTTGGCCGTCAAGATAACATTAAAAGGTTCATAGATTCTACGATACAAAAATAATCATTTTAAACCTTCTACCTCGTCGTAATCTAAAACTAAATTCAAGTTTTGTAATGCTTGACCAGCAGCCCCTTTTACTAAATTGTCAATAGCAGAAACAATTACCGTAATATTATCTCTACTTCGAAAAGCAAAATCACAATAATTTGTAAACTGAACATTTTTTAATTCTATTTCTTCTGGATTTTTGTAAAATCTTACAAAAGGTTCTTTTTCGGTTGCTTTTTGGATTTTTTGGTAGAATTCGACGTCATTAGGTTGAAAATCTTTTTTCCACGTAATCACGATGGTAGAAAGAATCCCGCGAAAAATAGGCAATAAATGCGGTGTAAAAACAATATTTCCATTGAAGCCAGAAAATTCGTTTAGATATTGAGCTATTTCTGGTTCATGCTGATGTTTTAAAATTTTATAAGCGCGAAAATTTTCATAAACATTTTGAAAGGAAAATCCAGCATCTTCTACCCTACCACCAGCACCAGAAACGCCAGATTTAGAATCAACGATGATATTTTCTGCATTTTTTATAAATTCTCTAAAATAAAACAAAGGAATTAACACAGAAGTAGGATAACACCCAGGATTAGAAACAAACATTGAATTTCTGATAACATCTCTATACACCTCTGTTAAACCATACACCTTTTCGCTCAAAATCTCAGGATATTTGTGTTCAAAACCATAAAATTTATTAAAAATTTCAAGATTATCAATTCGATAACTTCCACTTAAATCTATTACAACGCGATTTTCTTTTTTATAAAATTGATTTACTAACTCCATCGATTCTTTATTGGGAATAGCTAAAAACAAAGGTATTTTTTCTGGTATACTTTCATTATGATGAGAAAATTTTAAATCTGCAATTTTATTTAATTGTAAGTCTGGGAAAACTTCTTTTACCTTTTTTCCAGCATATTGATTACTAGTAATGTGTACGGGTACAAGATAACGATGCTGATTCAATAATTTTAGTAATTCTTTACCAGTAAGACCACCTGCTCCTATTATACCTACTTCTTTCATAAAAGATAAAAGAAAAAAAGTGGTCAGGCTGACAACTATTATACAAGATAAAATCGGCTGACCAATCAATTTTTAGCTAATTTCCTCTTCGAGGATTTCTCCTGTCTCTGGGTTATATTCAATTTCTTCGTCCGAATCCATTTGGTTTGTTGTAAGATTTTTACTATGCGTAATATTCTCTTGTGATAGTTTTTCTCTAATTTTTTGCTCAATCTCTTTACGTATTTCTAGATTTTCTTGCAGAAAGGTATAACAATTTTCTTTCCCTTGACCTAGTTTAATATCACCATAAGAGAACCATGTTCCAGCTCTTTCTATAAGTTCATAGTTTAAGGCTGCATCTACGATACATCCGATTTGGTTAATTCCCGATTCAAAAATTATATCAAACTCAGCTTGTCTAAAAGGTGGTGCTACTTTATTTTTTACCACTTTAACCCTTACGCGATTACCATAAGCTTCTTCGCCTTTTTTTAATGTCTCAACCCTTCGAATATCCATTCTTACAGAAGCGTAGAACTTCAAGGCATTTCCACCCGTGGTTGTTTCTGGCGAACCGAACATAACACCAATCTTATTCCTTATCTGGTTCACAAAAATCACAATTGCCTTAGATTTAGAAATAGTTCCTGTTAGTTTTCTCATAGCCTGACTCATCAACCGAGCTTGTAGACCAATCTGCGCATCTCCCATGTTTCCTTCCAATTCTGCTCGAGGCACAAGAGCTGCAACACTATCAACAATGATCAAATCGATTGCATTCGATCTAACCAAGGATTCTGTAATTTCTAACGCTTCTTCGCCACAGTCAGGCTGAGCAACTAACAACTCATCGATGTTAACACCAATCTTTTTTGCATAGATAGGATCCAATGCATGCTCTGCATCCACAAAAGCAGCAACACCTCCCATCTTCTGTGCCTCTGCCACTGCACTAAGACAAAGGGTTGTCTTACCAGATGATTCTGGTCCAAAAATCTCTATAATCCTTCCTCTGGGATATCCACCTACTCCTAAGGCTATATCTAGAGTTAATGCACCCGTAGGTATAACATCAATCTTTTGAATCGTAGAACTTCCCAATTTCATGATAGAGCCTTTTCCAAATTGTTTTTCGATTTGTTGAATTGTACTCTCTACTGCTTTTAATTTTTCCGGATTGATATTTTCTGGATTTGCTTCTTCATTATAATTTGTACCTTCTATCTTTTGTAGCTTGATCTTTTTCTTTGCCATAATCGTTTCCTCAGTAATTTTTTGTAAAGTTGCCGCTGTGGTATTTCCAGCGACAACCTATCCCACTCTTTTTTAAAGTTTTATCCCTATTGTTCGAAATTCCACCCACCCTAGTTTTAGTCATTGTTTTTTTTATTTTTCATTCAAAAGATTGTATCCTCCCTTTTGTCGTAAGACAACATCCCCTGTTGTCTCTCCTAAACCTGCTCACACTATTTATTATATCTACCCTAAGGACATTTTTCTCATACTTTTTTTTATTTTCTTAACAAATAAATCATAACTAAACATAAGTAAAGTATTTTTTAAAGATAATTCTATAAAAAATTCAAATTGATTTATAGATTTCTAAAAAAACTTAGGATATAATGTTTCTTCTTACAAATGTTTTTAAAGACCAAGAAAAAATCCTCGTTTATTTGTATAAAAAAGATTCTCAGGAATTGATTGAAATACATCAAGAAATATCCATCAATTCTATTCATTTTGATTCGCGAAAAATACAAAATCAAGATTACTTTGTTGCACTAGAAGGAAGCAGAGATGGTCATGATTTTATCGTAGATGCTTATAGAAATGGCGCAGTTGGGTTTATCGTTAAAAGCTCGAAAAAAGAAAAGATTTTTAACGAAATAAGAAACATTCAACCTGAAAAAGATTTGTATATTATTTTAACACAAGACCCACTACATTTTTTACAAAATGCAGCGAAGGATCAAAGAAAGCGTTTTAAAGGAATTGTAATTGGTGTATTAGGTTCTAATGGAAAAACATCCACCAAGGATTTTTTGTATCAATCGTTAAGAATCATCGAACCTAATACATATGCAACAACAGGAAACTGGAATAACCACATAGGCCTTCCCTTAGTTTTGTTGAATATGCCATCTTCGACAAAGATACTTGTCTTAGAATTAGGTATGAATCATCCCAAAGAAATAGATTTACTTGGCAGCATCTCTCAACCCGACATTGCTTTAATTACATCCATAGGTAGAGAGCACATGGAATTTTTTAATTCGATCGAAGATGTAGCAAAAGCAGAGTTAGAAATACTGGATCATCTAAACCATCAAAGTACTTTTTATTATCCATTCAATGCACCATTAAAAGAATATGTAATGCAAAAACAAAAAGAAATAGGTTTTAAAAGTTGTTTTTTTCAACTCAATTATAAGAATGATTTTATAAATAATTTTAATAATATTTTTCTAGGAAAATTAAATCAATCGCAAATTGACTGGAATGAATATAAAATAAACAATACAGAATTAAAACACATAGGTTTATACAACAATCTTTTTTTAACATTATTAGTTTTACACAATCATTTTTTTCCTAACATAAAAAAAAGTCAGTTGGACGAGGTTTTACAAAATTTATCTACAATTAAACCACTATCAAAACAACGGTTCGAATTTTATTATATCAAGAATAGCATCATAATCGATGATAGTTACAATGCAAACCCAGATTCTTTTATTAGTGCAATAGACTCTGTGGTTAATCTATTTGGAAAAAATCATTCCATCGCGTGCTTTGCTGGACACATGGCAGAATTAGGCAATTTTTCTTATAGTGGTCATGTAGAAGTAGGAGAATATTTGGCGAAAAATAACATTGAACTATTAGCAGTATGTGGTAATAGTGATGCGAAATTTTATTTAGAGGGCTATCAAAAGATCAAAGGAAAAATTGATATTCCTTATTTTGAAAATAGCGAAATTCTTGCAAAGAAACTCAACGAATTAATTGTGCCCATTGACAAAGATTCAATATTTTTGATTAAAGGTTCGCGATCAGCAAAGATGGAAATTGTAACACAAAAATTAAAAGAGGTATTCGAAAATGCTTGAATATATTTACAACAATTTTGATGTACCAAGTTATTTTAGAATTTTTGGATATGTCAGCTTTAGAGCAACCCTTGCTGGATTAACCTCCATGATTATAACGTTTGCTATTGGGGATAGGGTTATCATCTGGTTAAGGAAATTAAAATTTAAAGAAACCATTCGAGTTGATGGACCTCAAAGTCATCAAAGCAAGGCTGGAACGCCAACAATGGGTGGCGTGATGATCTTATTCAGCTTACTAGTCTCGTGTCTACTCTTTGGGAATTTTAAAAATCTTCATTTTAACTTATTACTAATCTGCACGTTACTTTTGGGTTTAATTGGGTTTATGGACGATTATACAAAAGTAGTATTAAAAAATAAGAATGGTCTTCGCGCAAAAACTAAAATGTTGCTAACATTCATTGTAGCTTCGATCTTTATCTATTTTTATTATAAATACACACCAAAAGAAGTAATTAGACCAACTGGGATTTCTTATCAAATTACCTCACTCTTTATTCCCTTTTATAAATATCCGTTATTAACGATGCCTTTGATTATAGCAATACTATTATGGTACTTCGCAATACTTGGTAGTATACATGGTGTTAACCTAACAGATGGATTAGATGGATTAGCCATTGGTACTGTTTCGATTGTAACTGTAACTTTGGGAGCATTAGCATATTTAACTGGAACACCCAAAGTAGCTGATTATTTAAACATTGCTTATGTAGAGAATGCACACGAAATCTCTGTATTTCTTGCTGCATTAGCTGGTGCAGGAATTGGCTTTTTATGGTTTAATGCTCCACCTGCAATAGTATTTATGGGAGATACAGGCTCATTAGCATTAGGAGGTGCCTTAGGTATGACCATCATAATTCTAAAAAAAGAAATGCTATTCTTAATCTTGGGGGGAATCTTTGTTATCGAAGCACTTTCTGTTATGATTCAAGTTGCATCGTTTAAATTGACTGGCAAGCGTGTCTTTAAAATGGCACCTATACACCATCATTTTGAATTATCAGGATGGCCAGAGACTCGCATTGTTGTTCGTTTTTGGTTAGTTGGTATTATTTTATCTCTTATCACAATTTCTACTCTTCGATTACAATAATATGAATATTACAAATCGTTCTTTTTTTGTATTAGGTGCTGGTGGAATCACTGGCACTTCTATAACAAATTTATTAAAATTACTTAACAATAAAATCTATGTTTATGATGATAATAAAAACTTAAAATTTGATGAATTTATAAATTTATCTAATTATAATTTAAAAGATATAGAAGAAATACAACATCTTTTAGATCATTATTCTTTTGATTATTGTATTATTTCTCCTGGATTTCCAAGAAATTCGCTAATCGTAAAAGAACTAGAAAAACGAAAAATAGACGTTATCGCTGAATTAGATTTTAGCTATTATGTATTATTTTATCATCTAAAACAAAAACCCTTTATTATTGCTATAACTGGAACTGATGGAAAATCTACAACAACAAACCTAACTGCAACGTTGCTTCGCTCTCAAAACATCGATGCAATAGAATGTGGGAATTATGGATTGCCATTGTCCGATATTGCAATAAATTACATAAATAAAAAAGAATTATCAAGCGTATTAGTAATAGAATGTTCTTCTTTTCAGTTAGAAAAACTTTTTTATTTTAACCCAGATATTTCAATGTTTCTTAACATTGCAGAGGATCACCTCGATCGATACGATTCGATGAAAGATTATCTATTAGCAAAACTCAACATTATTCCCTCCTACTATAAACCACATCAAATCTTAATTATAAATCAAAGCGTTGTAGATTTAATAAAACAATATCAATTACAAGATAAGTTAACACAGATAGAAACAATCATAATCAATTCCCAAGATATACAAAAAGAATTTATCGAAATCTTTCAGCATAAACATTTTTATTGGAAGGATTTTCCCATAGATAACTACCACAATAGAATGAACCTTCTATTTTCTGTTAAAGCAATGGAACATTATCTAAAATTAAAAAATTTATCTTTCGATTACCTAAATTTTTATAACACTTTAACGAAATATCAGGGCCTTCCTTATAGAATTCAAAAGATAAAACAAGTGGAAAATATCCTTTTTGTTAACGATAGCAAATCTACGACGGTTCAATCTTTACTTTCTGCGATAAAAAGCTACGAAAACAAAATAATTTACTTACTTGTAGGTGGTTTGGATAAGAACTTGGATTTTTCTGTTTTAAAAGATTTAAACATCTTTAAAGAAAAACGATTGTTGATCTTTCCTTATGGTTCTGCTTCCGAAAAAATTAAAAATCAACTCAACCTTAATGAATCTTACACCAATATGGAAGAAGCTTTTAATAGTGCCACAAAAAAACTAAAAGAAAATAGAGACCCCAATAAACAATATGTTGTACTTCTTAGTCCAGCTTGTGCATCTTTTGATCAGTTCAAAAATTATAAAGAAAGAGGAGAATTTTTTAATAAATTAGTTTATAATTTTAATTTATGAAAAAATATATAGAAATTGATTTATATTTTTTATTATTATTTTTTATATTAATTATTACAGGAACATGGTTTCTTTTTTCTTCTTCTTCTATTATTGCATATCATCAATTTAAGGATATGTTCTATTTTTCTAACAAGCAAATAATCTGGCATTTTATAGGAATTGTTCTAATGATTTTTTTTATCATTTTTCCAGTAAATTTATTAAAAAAATGGTATTTGTATATTATCTATACTTCTATTTTTTTGATGACATTAGTTTTTGTACCTGGTATTAGCAAATCTGTAAGTACAACCTCTTTTGATTTTAAACGATGGATACAAATTGGTCCATTCTCTCTACAACCATCCGAATTCGTAAAAATCAGTTTTTTGTTGTATTTAGCGATTGTTTTAGAAAGGTTTAATTATAAAGAAAATATAAAAAAATATATTAAAGATTTTTTACCAATGATTCTGATTTTTTTACTATTATTTTTACAACCTCATTATGGAACGATGTTATTATTGTTAATTGTATTTATTATTTTGCTTTTTGTTTCGGGTTATCCATGGATTCGTTTATTATTATTTGGTTTTTCTATCACACCTTTGATCATTATTTTAACAATATTTCAACCCTATCGTTTTGAACGCATTAAGGTTTGGCTAAACCCCTATGAGTACAAATATGATAAAGGCTACCAGCTCGTCATGTCTTATCGCGCTTTTAAAGAAGGTGGATTTTTAGGCACAGATATTTCGCAGGCAGTAGGACATCGCTATCTAACTTATGGCTATACAGATTTTATCTATGCACTTATCGTAGAAAATGCTGGTTTTATTGGGGGACTATTTATTCTTCTTTTGTTTTTTTTCTTATTTTTACGCGCATTTTTTTTGATCAAAAAAATCAATGATCCTTTTTCTTTTTTGTTTGCATCTGGGATCATCATTTTATTTATTGTTCAAGTTTTGATAAACATTAGCGTAACAATGGGACTTATTCCTACAACTGGTATTGGACTACCATTTATTAGCTATGGTGGTTCTTCTTTAATTAGTTATTATATAATGATGGGAATTTTTTTGAACTTAACCAAAAACAAAGTTTATGAAAAACAATAAAATCTTGATCGTAGCAGGCGGTACTGGTGGGCATATTTCGCCTGGAATAGCATTATATCAGGTATTTAAAAATCAATTTGAGACCTATTTTTTAACGTTAGAGAGAAATAAAAATTATAATGAATTTATAAAAAAAAACATAAATCCTTTTTATTATGATTCTCCAAGAATTTCTAAAAACCTTAAAGATATTTTGTTATTTCCCATCAAAACCGTTCTTGCTATCCTAAAATCGATAAAAATCATCGAAAAACATAAAATTAACATAATCATTGGATTAGGTGGATATCCAACTTTTCCTGCGCTCATTAGTGCTATTTTACTAAGAAAAAAAATCTATCTGTGCGAACAAAACGTAATTTCAGGAAATGTAACAAAACTTTTTTCTTTTTTTGCCAAAAGGATTTTTTTAACTTTTCCTATTGACGAAAAAAAATATCCATCGATAGCTAAAAAAAGTCTGATTACTGGAAATCCTATTCGCGAAGAATTATTTGTTGTTCAAAAAGAATTAAAGCCCAAAAAAAACGTAAAAAACATTTTTATGACAGGCGGAAGTCAAGGAGCAAAACAACTCAACGAGATGATCTTAAATCTTTGGAAAGATTACCCAGAATTTTCTAAGGATTACTATTGGACTATTCAGACAGGAATTTCGCATCTTGAAGACTTTAAAAATCAACTCGAAAAAATTGGATTTAATAAAAACATCGAATGCTTTGGTTTTTCGACAGAAATCTATGAATATTTTAAAAAAGCTGATGTTTTAATCTGTAGAGCTGGTGCTGGAAACATTACAGAAGGTATACTTTTTTCTCTCCCAATGATTCTAATACCCTATCCTTATGCAAAAGATAATCATCAGTTGGAAAATGCAAAATATATAGAAAAACAAAACGCGGGAATAATTATTCAAACAAAATCGACAGAAGCAAATGAACTCTATCAGCAATTGCAGAAAATCATCAAAGAATATAATTTTTACAGAACAAGCATAGAAGCCATAAAATACCACAAAAATCCAGCAGAAATTATTAAAGAAAATATAATAAAAGATTTATAATTATTTTTTATTTTTAGGTTTTTTTAATTCCTCTAACTGTTTTTTGTAGATTTTCGGCAACTTCATCTTTTTGATTTGATGGATTAAGACAATCGTATTTTCTGTACTCAATATTTCGAGTATTGCTAAGGATTTTTCTATTCCTAATGCTTGGAACAATTCGATTAAGTTATTTGTACCAATAAATTGAATCAGCTTTATAGTTTCTTCTATGCTTTTTTTCTTAAACCATTTTTTTATGTGCTGAATAGACAATTGATTGGATAATTTTAACAATTCTTCCCAAGAAACGTGTTCTAAAAATAATTTTAAGGAATCAATTTTTATTATTTTAATCGTTTCTACTGCTTTTTTTAAGCCTAATTCCGAAATGGCTCTTCGAATTCTTCTAGAATTTAGAATTTCGATGATTTGAATAATCTCCTCGGTTTTAAAATGGTTCAACAAAAATTCCAATTCTTCGGTGCTAAATTCGTCTATAATAAATATAAGATCTTCGGTTTTTACATGATTGATGATTGTAATCAATTCTTGGGTATTTAATCTTTTAAGAAAAAAGATATTTTTATCCAAATTCGACGATAACAATTGAATTATTTTTTCGTGTTCGCAATTGTCACTAATAATCAAAATCTTTTCTAAAGAGACTTGTTGGGTTAATTTAAAAAAATCCATTCCCAAGATTTTTAAATATTCGATTTTGTTTTGAATATTTTTAATCACAGAAGGATAAAAATTTTCTTATTCGATGATTTGAAAAGTAGATATTTTTGTCTCGTTTTTATGTTTAAGAATAAGAGTATATTGACCTTTTTTTAAATCGCGAATTTTTACATAGGTTTCGGAATGATGAAAATAATTTTTAAAGACTTCTTTTTCTTTGTTGTAAAGAACCAGCATAAAAGGTACTTCGAAACACTTTAATTTAATTATAAGATTGGATTCTTTCGATGGTTCTAAAAAAATTTTTTGATTATTCTTAGGAAATTCAATTTCACAAGTATCGCGATTGGTAAATGCATCGCTTTTAGTAAAAGGTTTTTTATAATCTTGGAATGTTTTCTCTTCGATGGATTTATTCTGTTTAAGGAATTTTACGATCTGATAAAAGATTCTTCCGGCTCCGTTAATACCCGAAACCCCTAACATGGGAACTTCTTTGAGTTTTCCTACCCAAACACAGATTAAATAATGATCTACAATTCCCACAATCCAAGAATCTCTGTAATTATAAGAAGTACCAGTTTTGGCAATAATTGGAAAATTAAAATCCATAAAGTTTCTTCTACCAAAACTAATTCTTCTTAAATCGTTATCAACAAGGATAGAATTGATCTTGTTAATTGTCTCTTTCGAAAATACCACTCTTTCTTGGATTTTCTTTGTTGTTAAATGATGAGAAATATCTAAATATAAAAGATTATCGTCGATTTTGCCTATGGTTATAGGTTTTAGGATTCCATCGTTTAACAATAAAGAATATAAATAGGATAATTGTATTTGTGTAATTCCTGTTGTTCCAAGTGCTATACTAAGATTATAATGATCTTTTGACTTTAAATGATCTATTCCGAGAGAATATAAAAAATCATAGAATGTGTCTTTTTTTAGTCGATACAATATTTCCACTGCGGGAATATTTCGAGAGTTACTCAAAGCTTCTTTAATGGTAATATTACCCAAATATTTGTTGTCATGATTTTTAGGCATATACAAAACATGGTTGATTTCATCATAATATTTTTTGGGAACATCTTCTATCATGGTATTTTCGTTGTAGGATAATTTTTCGAAAGCTAATGCATACAAAAAGGGTTTTAATGTGCTACCTGCCAAACGAACTTTGGTAAAGGTATCGTAATAATTTTCTTGGGTATTATTCGTTATAACGCGAAGTATATTCTGATTTTGGTTTTTTTCTTTTTCCAAGACGATAACCGAACCTATAATAGAATCATCTTTATTGATATAATTCAACTCTTGTTGTATGATTGATTGTATCTTTTTTGTCCAAAAATAATTTATCGTGCTATGGATCTTAACATCAGAATAAGTATTTATAAACCTACAATTAAGATTTTTTAAACAATTTATTAAATAAAAACCGGGATAGAATTGTTGGTATTGATACTTTTTTTCGTCAGCCAATTTTTCTAGAAGAAACTCTGGATAAAAATATTTTATTATTAGACCATGGATCTTATGCAATAATGGAACATTTATTGGAAATATTTTTTTAGATATCTTTTCGTAATTGTATTCAAGGATAAACGATTTACTGGGTTCATTGTAAACAAAAATAGGAATATTTTCTTCTGAATAAACAACAATATATGGCTCATTTGATTTAATTTTTTTATATAAATAAAATATATAAATTAAACAAATAAATAAAATCAATAAAATTAATATAATATATTTTTTCATTCCACTTTTATTTTTATGTAGTTAGATCTTCCATAGATCTCTGGTTCGTACAATGCTTTGGCAGAAGTAGGCAACAAGATACCTTCTCCTTTTGATAGAGTTCTAATAAAATAATAAAATTCATGTATACCGGGATTTAAATATTCCCCAAGGATTTGGTACCTATCTTTATAGATTTCGGAAAAATAAGTATCATAATAATAAAAATTGGGATTTTCGTTTAACATATTTTTTAGTCGTTCACTTTCTGTCTTAAAATCCATATTTACAACCTCTACAAGGGAAGAAATCGGATCACGAATTACATAATTAGAAATTGGCTTATCGTTTACTACCTTTAATTTAATCAAATAGACATTTCCATTTTTTAGGTTAATGGAATTCGAAGAAAACTGAGCAAATTCATTTTTATTTTCGTCGAAAAATAAAACCTCTTTTTCTAAATAAAATCCTTCGGAAATAGGTTTTATATCGTCTAAGTTTAAATTATAGGTAATTGATACAGTATAATAAACAATTTTAAGGGGATTTTTGTTAAAAAAGCTAATTTTATTCGATCTATCAGAAAAATCTTTAAATTCTTTGTCGAATTTATTATAGATGTTATCACCACTGAATTGAACGTTTTTGTAAATATTATTGTTGATAAAAATATCTAAGCTTATGGGATCTATACTTTCGTATTTTTGGCTAAATTTTTCCATCAGTTGTGCAAGCAATGCCTCATCATAACTACTACTTTCGTAGATGTTTCGATTTACTAATGCAAAAAAAACCTTAAAGATAATTTCTGGATTATAATTAATCTGCATTAAGTGTTCTAACCAAACTTTAAGGGTAGATACATTAGAATAAAATGTTTCTTTCGAAGAAAAATAAGGTAAATTTTCTTTTACAAAGACCTTTCTTGTGGTAAATTGTAATGAATTTTCAAAATCTTTTATTAATAAATTTTGTAAATTATTCTCTAAATTAAATTTATAAAGTAAAATTAATAAATATCCTTTCGCTCGAAACGATAAATCAACTTCTCGATTTTTGTTTTGGCTTTGCGAAGATATATTCATTCGTCCATGATTAATTTCTCTTACGACCCTTGTTAGAATATTTTTAGAGTAATTCAAATCGTAACTATATAAAACATAGCTCGCATAGAGTAAAGATTCAAAGTAGTAAAATTTTGTATATTTACTAGAATAATTCAATTCTTTTTTGATATAATTCAACGCTTGTGATACAAGGCTTTTATATTGATTTAAATCAATGTATTTATCTTCGCTTAAAATTCTTAATATATCTAATACATATAATGTTAAATATAAGTTTGAATAAGAAGATGTCTTCCAAGATTTAAATCCACCGTTTGAGTCTTGGAAATCTTTTAGTTGATCGAGAAATAATTTTTTTGAATTTTCGAAGTTATAGACTCCTTTTATATTAAAAGAAAGATTATATTTTTTGATTAGATAGTTGATATAAAATGCAGAAGCTCTTTGTTCAAGACACAAATAGGGATAAACTTCGAAATATTCCAACGAGTTTTTATAATTTCTAATTATTTTTGAAAATACTTCTATCGTTAAAAATCCTGTATTCTTTTTTACATCAGGAAGTAGTAGCATTTCTTCTCTTTCTTTTTGTATAATACCAGAGCTCGCGAGGGATTCTTTGTAAACTTCGTTCATCACAGGTACTTTTAGAATCACTCTATCTTTTTGTTCTTTGGACTTGGTATCTAAAGCGAATTCAACTTCTTCTAAATAGGTTTTTGAGGTTATTTTATCGGGTAGTATTCTTTTGTTTGAATAAAAACATTCGTAAAAAATAGGAGATGATTCAAAGGGTTTTAGAGAAAATTCATTTTTTGTTACTTTACAAATATTGGGTTGAACCTTCATTTCGAACTGAAGGTTTTGAACTTGATTCGAATTATTGATGATTAGTCCACCGATGAATATCTTTTCTTCTGGTCGGATAAAATTAGGAATTACTGGTAGAACAATCAACGGCTTTTGTACTTTAAATTCAAATTCTTTTGTTGCGTAAAGAGTATCTTTGTAAGCAACTGCCATAATTCGAAATGTAGTGATATTATTGGGAAGTTTAAAAGTGACTTTTGCTTCGCCATTTTCGTTTGCTTTAATGTTAGGATTCCAGTAAGCAGTATATTGAAAATTCTTTCTTGCACCATCTTCGGAATCTACTGTTAAACCGCCATTAGCACTTTCGTCTCCTCCACCTCCTGTTTTTAGTTCTAATAGGTTTACCATCGATGTTTTTAGGTATTGATCTAACAAACTTTCTCTATTATCATAAACTTTTATATTATACGGTCTTTTTGTATAGATTTCTTTTACAGCATCTGGAAAATGATAATCAATCAGATCGAGTACACCTCTATCCGCAACACTTAATGCTATATTCGCATTAGCAACAGTTTTTAAGTTGATCGTAATGGTTTGTTTAGGTTCACAGGGATTGCAATTGGTATTTATATCTAAGGGAATTCGTTTGGATTTTGTACTCAAATCCATATAAATGGTTCCCATTTTTATTTTGGGTTTTCCTAAATCCACATCATATTCTTTGGTTTTATTGTATCCTGTTCTTGGTGTATACAACATAACTGAAACATGCACTCCTGGAAGATATTCTTGCTTAACGGGTAGATTAAATACATAACTAGAAGGAATATTTTCAATAATATATTTTTCGTAAAGATCTTCTTGTTCAATAGTTATAATTGCCTTTGCATTTTTAAAAGGAGATTGTATCAATAGCTTTGCAATATCACCTGGTTCGTAAAAAGATTTATCGAATAAAAGCTTGAGGGTTTCTCCTTCTTCCCAGTAAGCATAACTAGAACCACTAACATAAAAAGAACTTAAAGAAAATGCTCTATCTTGGTTGATTACAAGGATTTTGTACGATCCACTTTTTTGTGGTTTAAAAAGAACTTTATTTTCTTCTGGAGTAATTTTTTTGTGAAATTCTAATACAGGTATAAAAGAACCTTCTGTATAATAATCATTCAATCCCTCTTCGTCGTTTTTTACAAAATTACTGTCCCACTCTTCTTTAAAAATATAAACATCTATCAATTGTTGGTTTTTTATTTCTTCTTGTTTTTTTGCATGAATATTTTTTATTCGGATTTCTAAGGTTTCGTTTTCTTGCAAAAATGTTTTATTTATTTCTGTTTTGGGTTGTTCCCAAGAAGGATAAGCATTAAAATGAATATTTTTTGTAATATATCTCTCTGCCATATCATATATTTTAGCTTCTACATGAAGCGGTTTAACATCTTTTATCTCTAATTTAAACCATTGCAACTGTGTAACATTTTTATCTTTGGGAATTTCTTTCACATAGCTAAAAACTTTGTTCTTTAACGGAACATCCTGAAAATTTATTCTATACGTTCCGTCTTTATTAAGTTTTCCTATATCTTTTTTTAATAATTGGTTATCACTAAAAATAGATACTTCTATTCGAGAATTTATCAAAGGTGCACCGAACAAATATCTTCCTTCCAATGTTATGGGGACAATGTTGTTGTAAAGTTGATCTTCTACCTGTGGTGTAATAACTGTAAACGTTAATGGCCTAAATTCCACGATTTGAAAGCTATCTACAAGCTCCCCTTTTAAATAATTTTTTTGGTTAAAGAAAGAGATAGGCTCAATCCTTAAATAATAAATCCCTGTTGGTGCATCTTCATGAAGCAGAAGTTCATCGCTTATAGCGCTACTTTCGTCAATCATCAATCGTTTTTTGTAAATATGTTCTGCGCGAGAATTTGTAATAGATACGTTAAACTCTGCACTATTTTTAGGAATAGGATTGAATTTGCCATCTTTTAAATAGTTTAATATTGCTTTAAAATATACTTTCTCGCCAGGTTTGTAGATTTTTCTGTCGAAAAATACAACTCCCCTTAATAAAGGTTTTTTTACGTTATAATCTATGGATTCATAGTTGATTTGATTACGCGAATGAACGAGAACTCTATCCAAATTGTTTATTGCAACAAAGTTTAAACCTCTTTCCTCGGGATAATTTCGAATTTCGCAAAATCCTTCTTTATCAGTTATACATTTATCAAGAAGACGACCTTCTGAATTATAAATCATCACATTAGCATCGGAAATAAATTGTCCCTTAGATAGGCTTTGTAGAAAAAACCATGTTCTGTATGGACTTTGTTTTACAGTTAATCCTAAATCTGTAAATTGTATTAAATGTGAATATTCTTCTTTTCGATCTTTAAAAAAGATTTCGTAGAAGTTGTTGTAAATTTTTTTATCATACATTGGATTTATAGAAGCATATATCCATCCGTAGTTGCACCTACCATCGGATTTTAAATCATCTTTATAATCGATAAACACAAAGCCAACATCATTGATATTTTTAGAAAGTTGTAAATTCTTTGTTTTTTTTATCAACCTATCGTAAGAATGTTTTATGATATGATTTACGTTTACTTCTGCTACATCTAAACGAATTTCTTTTACGTTAGAAAAATAGATGGGTTGTTTTGGATTACCACAAGCTTCGGAGAAATATTCACCTTGTTTAACTTTTAAATATGGTCGTCGTTCTTTTAGTTCAAATCGATAAGAAATGGTTTTATTAAAAGTAGTACCATAGTTATCTTTTAAACCAGATTTTACAACAACTGCATACGCATTCGAAGGTTTTGTATCCCAATTGTGTAAAGAGATAAATTCAATATGGTCTAAATTTTTTTGATCTCCTTTAAAAGGAACAGTCTTACCTGTTTTAGCATCTATCACCAAAATATATTGCAGGTTTTTTTTTAAATCAATATCATTACTAAATTGTATCCCTATCTGATAACTTTGTTCAAAATACTGAGCATCATTAACAAAAGAAACATCAACAGGACCTTTTGTTTTGTAATTTAATACAAAATCTTTACCAATAGATATATTTGTATTTTTTATAAGCAAGTCTTTTGATAATTGAATTTTTATGTCGGCATCCACTTTTAAATTTTTAAAATCGAATTGTAGGGAATTTTCCAGACTTTTAACTTGATAATTCGTAATCAATTGATTATTCTGAAAAACTTTTATCAGATTTTTATTTAATTCAATGGGATAGTTAAAATCTACATAAACGGTTGTGTTATAACTTAATTTTAAAGATGGATCTGGATAAATATAACTTGCCTGGAATGGTTCAACAGAGAATTTAAATATTTTATTTTTTTTTATATTTTTATTATAAATTGATTTTATATTTTTATCTATCGTTATAATATATTCTTTTCCTGGTATTAATCCTTTCTTGATTTTGTATCCGACTGTATTAGTTCCATACCAATGGATTTCTCCCTCTAATGGTGGGTTAATTTTAAAAGGAATAAAATTTTTGTATTCTTGTAAGATATTTCTGGTAGATAGTGGAATAAGTGGTTGATTAAAGATAATGATGATTTCGGCAGAAGATTTCATAAAATCGATGGAATTAATTTGTCCTTGGGGAGAAAAGTATACTACATCCAAATCTTGATTTTGAGGAATTAATGGCTCTTCTTTAAAGTTTTGCGAATGAATGCTGAAAGTAATCAAAAAATTTAATAAAAATATATAAAATAATTTTTTCATACAATACTTTTTTTCAGAATCATTAGAATTGTCAATTGGATTCTATTATTATTAAAATTCAACGAATCTATCTTTTTTTAGTTTAAATATGGACTTAAATAAAAATAACCAGTGACATTATCTTTATCGAGGATATAATACTATTATTTTGTAAAATTTTCGATATTACAAAAGAAACTTTATTTTGGGGCACGCTATATACAATAGTATAAACTTTGTATGAATCAACTGATAAATAGTTGTTGTAAACAAAGGTTTCGAAGCTTGATTGGGGGTTTTCAAATACAATGATTTTATCAGCAATATGAAAAAAATTTAGGTCTACATTGGTTTCAGGGTTTAAAACTACCTCCTTATTTCCAAAAGATTTTATGTAATTATAAAGATTTTGATAATAACTATAATTCAAATTGTCATTAGAAACCTCGTCTAAAAAAATCCCATCAACATTGTCTAATCCATAAAGCAAAAACCACTGATTTATATCATTCTGAACAAATGCTATATTTCTTACAGCATAACTTGTAAAAACATATCCAATTACTTTAAAATTCTTTAATTTTAGTATAGTAATAGCATTAAGATAATTTGGATCACTTGAACTTCCAGGGCCGTTATTTGGATTAACTACTACAAAGTATTGTTTTAACGTTTGCAGGTTATACAAAGCTTCCCATTGGGATTGGTATTGTCCTTGTGGATAGGAATATAAAGGTATTATGTACGAAGCATTGTCTGCCAATTGTAAAAGAAAAAATGCTAATATTTTATTATTGCTATTAGATCTCTTATCGCAAGAAAAAAATATAACGAAAAAAAATAATAGAAAAATCAGTTTTTTCATTTTTTATTCTATAATTTTTAAAAGTATTTTGGTAATCAATCAATTTTTTATAAAATAAATAAAATATTTTTTTTGATTTTCCAAAAATTTTTTTTAAATTCATCTTAGAGAGTAAGATTAATTGTTTAAAAAAATTATAATTATTTTATATCATTCTTCTATATTTTCTAAATCATCTAACGGTAATTCTTTTAAGTCCTTTAATGGAGGTAAATCTGCCAAAGAACTTAGGTTAAACTTGATCAAAAACTCTTTGGTTGTGACATAAAGTGTTGGTCTTCCGGGAACCTGCTTATATCCTTGTGGTTTGATCAAATTCTTTTGTAATAATGTAGATACCATTGCTCTGCTATTAACACCTCGTATTTCTTCTATTTCTGGTAAGGTAATAGGTTGCTTATAACAAATAATTGCTAATGTTTCTAATACTGAACGAGAAAGTTTTTCATTACTTTTAGGCTTAAAGATTTTTTTTAACTCATCTGCATACTTTTCTGATGTAACAAACCTATATCCACCAGCAATTTCTTTAAGAATAATTCCACTATTTCTTTCTAGATATTCATCCATTAAGGAATCTAGCAGTATTCTGGTATTGGTTTTGTCTAATTGGATTTGTCTTGCTAAAATAGAAACAGACAGAGGTTCATTTGCCAAAAACAAAATTGCTTCTAAAAGACCTCGATAATAATCCATTTCTTCTGGGTCTAAATCCCTATATTCGGGAACATTTACATCCTCTATGTTTTGAACTTTTATTTTTATTTCGCCTAAATCTTCATTTTTTTCGAAATTATTATCAAAATCATTACTACTCATATGTTTAGTTTTTTCTATGTCCATATAGAATCAATATTATTATCGAACAGTAACGGATTTTTTAAAAATATAAATTGGTCCAAAAATCTCTTTTTGTTCGATGATGATTTCGTTTAAGCGTGCTAATTCTAATATTGCTATGAAAACTACAATGAATTCAAACACAGAGATATTATAGGGATTTTCGAAAAGTTCATGAAAGGCAAATTGGGTAGTATTTTCTAATATTTTGCGAATATCTTCTATCTTTTGTTCGACAGTTAAATTTTCTAGGTTAATTTCTAAGTGTTTTTCTTTTTGGGTTTGGCTAATTTCTTTTCTTTTAAGAAAATTAATATAGGCCTGGATTAAATCATTAATATTATAACTTTCTTCTATTTCGACTAATGTTTGATCATTCTGGCGCGAAAATACACCTTCGGATAGTTCTTTGATTTCTTTTAGTACTTCTGCTGCTTGTTGAAATTTTCTGTATTCTAATAATTGTTGTACAATTTCGGGGGGGAGTTTTTCTTGTTCTTCGTCTTCGAATCCGGGATCTGGCAAAAGTGCCTTACTTTTGTAATATAATAACTTAGATGCCATTAAAGCGAAACTGGATGCAAGCTCAATTTTTAATTCTTTTGCCTTTTTGATAAAATTTAAAAAATCTTCTGTGATGCGATGTATAGAGACTTCGAATATATCTACTTGATAAGATTCGATTAATTGCCATAAAACATATAAGGGACCTTCTATTTCGCCATTGGGTCCCTTCCATTTAATAATAAATTCTTCTTCTAATAATAGATGATCATTCGAGGTATAAGTTGTTCCCACGGACTATTTAAATATTTAAAGTTAAAGCTATGATAATGCTTTCTCTGTTGCTTGAATTAATCGCTCTGGTGGAAATGGTTTTACTACAAAATCTTTTACACCCATTTTTATCGCACGAGCTAATAAATCTTCTTGTCCTAATGCTGTTACCATAATAATGCGTGCATTAGGGTCTTTTTTTAAAATTTCTGCAGCAGCTTCCAAGCCATCCTTTTCTCGCATGGTAATATCCATCGTTACCAAATCTGGTTTTAATTTCTCGTACATTTCAATTGCTTGATTTCCGTTTTCCGCCTCACCTACGATTACATGTCCGCGGGATGTCAATGCATCTTTAACTAATGTCCTCATGAATTTTGCATCATCAACTACTAATATCCTTGCCATATTGACTCCAATCTATTTATTCTTATCGGTTCTTAATATTATAAAAAAAGTTTTACTTATATTTTCAACTAAAATTCATTCATTTTTGTTAAATAATCAGCTATTTTGTAATCGGGTAATACTACATCAACAACATTTTCTTCTATAGCACGTTTATTCATACCAAAAATTGTACTTGTTTCTTCGTCTTGTGCAATTACAAATCCACCTTGTTTTTTCAATAGCTTTAAAGACTCTACTCCATCCTTACCCATCCCAGTTAGAATTACCGCAATCGTTCTACCTTTGGTGATATTTACCAAGTTTTCTAATGTCTTATCAATAGATGGTCTTACTGCATGAATTTTGGGACTATCATCTAAAAGAATTTTAAAGGTTTTATCTTGTAAACGTTCGAATAAAAGATGCTTATTTCCCTTAGCAACGACTATACTGCCTGGTTTTAGGATTTCTTCTTGTTCTGCTTCGAATACTTTTAATTTCGCGATTTGGTTTAACCGACTTGCTAACGTAAAAGTAAAAAATTCTGGCATGTGTTGAACAATTGCAATCGGTAAAGGAAAATCTTTCGGTATATCTTTTAGAATATTTACTAATGTTTTTGGTCCACCGGTAGAACTACCAAACAATACAATCTCGAATTCACTTAGCTTTCTAGAAGTTTGATAAATAGAGACAGAAGATACATATTCTGATTTTTTATTCGTATCTTTTTTTCGCAAAATAAAATCATTGTAAACATTTCGAATTTTCTGATACAACTCTTCTTGTATATTATCGAAAGAATATTTATTATCTGTTGGTTTTGGTATAAAATCGATTGCACCCAACTCCAATGCTTTTAAGGTGATTTCTGAACCTTCTTTGGTTAAAGAAGATAGCATTATAGTAGGAGTAGTATCGTGAATATTTTTTTTCTCTTCGAGAAACTTAAGCCCATTCATAATGGGCATTTCTACGTCTAGAATAATTAAATCATAAGAGTTATTTTGTAACATATCCAAAGCAGATTTCCCATTTCTTGCCGTATCAATCTGCGTAATAAAATCCAATTTTTTTAAAAGATCTCCAATGATTGCTCTGGCAAGAGGAGAATCATCTACTATTAACAACTTCATAAAATTTATTTTAATTTTTCGATTAATTGGATTAAGTTTGGTTTAGATGGGAGTAAAAGCAATTTTCCTAATAATTCTGTTTCGTCTCTAAGAAAATCTGCACTTATATAAATGATTTTTTCGTCCGCGCGAGGATGTTTTTTATTTTCTATTAAACGAATTAATTCATTTTTGTTAACTATATAAAACTCTGGAACACTGGGTTTAATTGCCATACCAGATTTATTTGCAATTTCGTTTAAAAGACTTGATCCAACAATATTTGTTAATTCATTCAATACGGATTTAATATCTTCTAAATCGATTTTCTCTTTGTTTCTTTGTTCTACGGGAATTCCCATTAATTCTGCTGCTGTATTGATACCCATTTCCTCGTCAAAAAATAACGTTAAAAGAGATTCGAATTCTCCGGTTGTTTCTAAAAAGATATTATAATATGTTGTATCTTTGATTATTTCCTGAATTTCATGATATTCAATGGTTTTGAATTCTGGAACAGAAATATCAATGGTAACCCCAAGCAGTTGAGAAAGCACTAACCCCGCGTTTACCATACCAGAGTTAACAATGGAATACAATTTTTCGTAATCTTTTTCTGATAAAAAGCTTTTAATATCCGTACTTTTACCAACAAATGCAGGAATTTCTTTATTATTTTCTTTTACGATAACATTATTATTAACGTCGTCTTCGTAAACTTTTAAACCTATTTCCTTTCGTCTTTCTTTATCTTTTTCGAATTCTATTAATACATCTTTGTTAACTTCTACAATTTTTGTCGCATTAGTTGGAATGTTTTCGTTTACTTGTTGTGTTTGAGGTTGTTGGATTGGAGTTTCTTTTTTGTTTTCTACAATGATCGTTTTTTCCGAAGGTGTTTCCGGAATTTTTTTGTTTACAATAACCTTCTTTTTAGTATGCTTCGTAATTCTTGTTAATTCTACTACTTTTTTATTATAATTTTGTATAGCTTTTCTTACTTCTTCGTTTGTTTTTGTTAGAGATAGTTGTTCTTCGTAATTTTTTGTTGCAATTTCAATTAATCCATTTACATCAAGTACCATTACAATACTTCCATCTCCTAAAAGACAAGCACCTATTAAACCAGGTATATTTTTGTAGTTTTGATCAAGAGATTTTATCACAATTTCTTTTTTACCAATCATCTCTTCTACGATGAACCCAATTTTCTTGCTTGCAACACTAGTAATTACAATAGGGAATTCGTTTTTAATGTTATCATCATTATTTTCTACTTCAGGAACAAGAATATCGTTTAGCTTCGATGGTAATCCCATCAAAACAGATAATTCGTAGATAGGAACAATTTCTTTACGTAAGTTTATGATATTTTTTCCTTGCAGTTTTGTAGTTTGAGATGGTAAAATTCGTATTGTTTCTACTACATCTGATAAGGGAAATGCATATTCTTCGTTTTCTATTTTTACATGGATTGTAGAAATAATAGCTAATGTTAATGGGAACATCAAAATGAAAGTTGTTCCTTTTTCTGGTTCTGTTTGAATTTTTACCGCACCTTTAAATTCGTTGATCACTTCTTTAACTACATTCATTCCTACACCACGACCACTCACATTACTAATTTCTGTAGCAGTAGAAAAACCCGGATAAAATATAAATTCGTATATTTCTTGGTCTGTTAAATTTTCTTTATCTTTTACCAGTCCCAAAGAAAGAGCCTTATTGTAAATTTTTTCTTTGTTTAAACCACGTCCATCATCTTGAACTTCGATAAAAATATGATTTCCACTTTGGTAGGATCTTAATATTACTGTTCCAACTTCTGGTTTTCCTTTTTTTAACCTTTCTTCTGGCGGTTCTATACCATGATCAATAGCATTACGAATCAAATGCATTAAAGGATCGTTCAAAGAGTCAATAATGTTTTTATCTAGTTCAGTATCTTCTCCGAAAATTTTTAATTCTACTTTTTTCCCTAAGCTTAAAGATAAATCGCGAACAGGCCTAAAAAAACGCTGAAAGACAATACCAATGGGCATCATCCGCATCTTCATTACACCAGATTGTAATTCTCTCGCTATTCGTATCGCTTGATCAATCTTGGAACGCAAATCTGATATAATTTGACTTTCTCCATATTCTTCTAAGAGATCTTCGTAAATTTTTTGTAACCCTGAGTTTGTGATTACCAATTCACCGACATTATTAATGATATAATCAATCTTTCGCGAATCTACTTTTATATTTCTCGATTTGATGATATTTTCTGATAAATCTTGAACATCTTTTTCTTGTTTTTTTTGAACAGTAGCAGTTTGTTGGGTTGGAGCTTTTTCGGGTATTTTAGATGTTACATCGACAATAGCTGATTTTTTTAATTCAACTTCTTTTACAGAAATTTCTTCTACAAGATCAATCTGACATAATCTCACGATTTGATCTTTCGAAATATTACCATAAATAACAAAACTTAGTTTATCAATGTTTGAGTTTTTTTCTAA
>Ga0308389_1000521_pt1 | contig 28088 bp, 21 predicted proteins | sample Hotspr2Sample148_FD_202362 | JGI IMG/M metagenome (GOLD analysis project Ga0308389, IMG submission 202362) | Hot spring phototrophic mat microbial communities from Mushroom Spring, Yellowstone National Park, Wyoming, United States - 20040719_148 ... | reverse complement strand
CAAGCCCCTTTTTCCCCTCCCCAGGGAAAAAAGTCGTAACCCATTGCCAGAAAACAAGTTAGGTCAAAAACCGCTAAAAGGCCCAAATTCCATAACCCCGCTTCTAATAAGCACTTAGGGCAATCCCTTTCCCCAAACTTCAAAAAATTGCAGAATAGGAAAGAAAAAAAGAACAATTGCAGCCCCGTGGAGGACCCTCTTGGATCGGATTCCCACGGAAGTGGGAAGCCAGTGATTCTGGATTCCTGCTTTCACAGGAATGACACTGTGTGGATTCCTGCTTGCGCAGGAAGGACACCAGGGGGCAGGAAGGACATAGTGGGCCGGGAAGGGGTAGGAGGGCGGGGTTCCGGAGGGTGGGGGACCTGTTGGGCCACTGCACAGCGACGGGACGCCGATGACGATGCGATATGAGTTCGATGTGGTGGTAGTAGGTGGTGGTCATGCCGGTTGCGAGGCGGCTTTGGCCGCGGCCCGGCTGGGCGCTCAGACCGTCCTGCTGACCTCGAATCTGGACACCTTGGCCTGGATGAGCTGCAACCCGGCCATCGGCGGCGTGGCCAAGGGGCAGTTGGTTCGGGAAATCGACGCCTTAGGCGGGGCGATGGGCCGGGCTATCGATGCCGTCGGCATCCACTTCCGCCTGCTCAACCAAAGCAAAGGCCCCGCCATGCACGGCCCACGGGCACAGGCCGACCGGGCCGCCTACCACCTGGAACTCAAACGCCTCTGCGAAGAACAACCCAACCTCCTTTTACGCCAAGAGACCGCCGAAGAAATCCTGACGGAAAAGACCCCGGCGGGCCTCCAGGTGGTCGGGGTTCGCACCGCCCAGGCAGACTACCGCGCACGGGCGGTCGTGGTTTGCAGCGGCACCTTTCTGCGGGGCCTCTTGCACTATGGACCGATGCAACTGCCCGGCGGCCGGGCCGGCGAACCCGCCGTCACTAGCCTGAGCGACTCATTGGCCCAACTGGGCTTCCGACGGGCGAGGTTCAAGACGGGCACCTCCCCCCGGCTGAACGGCCGAACCATCGACTACAGCAAACTGCAAATCCAGGCGGGCGACCCGGAGCCGCAGCCGTTCTCGTTTCTTACCGATCGGCTCCAGATCGACCAATTGCCCTGCTGGGTAACCTACACCACGCCGGAGCTACATGCACTGATCCGTGCCAACCTGGACCGGGCACCTATGTACACCGGACAAATCCAGTCCGTCGGTCCCCGGTATTGCCCCTCGGTGGAAACCAAGATCGTCCGGTTTCCTGACCGCCAGCGGCATCAGATTTTCATCGAACCGGAAGGCCGAAACACCCACGAGGTTTACGTCAACGGCCTTTCCACCAGTTTGCCCAGAGATGTTCAGGAGCAGATGGTTCGGCTCATTCCGGGCCTGGAGCGGGCCCAGATAGTGCGGTATGGCTACGCCATCGAATACGACTACTTCCCGCCGGACCAATTGCAGCCGACGCTGGAAACCAAACTAGTTCGAGGGCTATTCTTTGCGGGCCAGATCAACGGGACCACCGGCTACGAAGAGGCGGCGGGCCAGGGGCTAGTGGCCGGGGCCAATGCGGCTTTGCTGTTGGCGGGCCGGGAACCGCTCCTGCTCAGCCGGGACCAAGCCTACCTGGGCGTCATGATCGACGACCTGATCACCCGGGGCGTCGATGAGCCCTATCGGATGTTTACCAGCCGGGCGGAATACCGGCTTCGGCTTCGGCACGATAACGCAGACCGGCGCCTGACGCCTATGGGGTACCGGCTGGGCCTGGTGGAACCGGCTCGATGGGCACGCCTGCAAGCCAAACAGGCTCAAATTGACCTGGTTCGCCAGCTTTTGGAAAGCAGCCGGGTGGGATCGGAGAGTTTGGCCCACCGGGCACGCCGCCCTGAAACAAGCTGGAACGATCTAGTGGAACTGCTGCCCCAGCTCCGAGAAGTTTCGACGGAGGTGGCTTATCAAGTGCTCTGGGACCTCAAATATGCCGGCTACCTGGCCCGGGAAGAGGAGGAAATCGCCCGGCAACGGCGGTTGGCCCAACGTCGGATCCCACCGGAACTGGACTATAGCGTGGTGCCGCACCTTCGGGCCGAGGCCCGAGAGAAATTGCAGCGGATTCGGCCAGCCGATTTTGCCCAGGCCGCCCGAATCCCCGGCATCACCCCGGCGGATCTGGCGGTACTTATGGCCTACCTGGAACAGCCGCATCGGAAACCCTCCGGCAAGGTCCAAGCCGGGAGGTAACCCCGAGGCTGCCCCACTATTGGCTCCCAGAGGCCACTTTCACCCAAGAAAAACCTCAAACTGTAAACGGCAACGCCGGTTTTTTGCCATAATTGTTGCAAGGTAAGGAGTTCATTTCGCTGTTCGGGTGGCGAGATTCCTTCGGTTACCGGGGAGCGAACCGGTCGTTTTCCCCTGGTTTTCGCCGGGGTTAGGCGGTTTGAATTACAATTTGAGAAAAACGGTACCATTTTAGCGGAATGAAGCCAACGCGCCTCTCCCCTGGTAGGAGAGGCCGGCCGGGCCAAAGGCCAGGCCGAGTGAGGGAGCCTCTTTTGTGTCATTCCCGCGAAAGCGGGAATCCAGAAAGAAGTAGAAGTCCATATTCCTTGGGTTCCCACTTGTCCAGCAGGAACAGGCCTAGACTGCTGCTTACGCAGGAATAACACTTCGTCCCTTCCATTTGGCTAAATAGTTACGAAAAACGAAGGAGGAGAGATATGAAAATGAACGCGCTGATGCTGATGCCGATTTTCTGTGGGTTGATGGTCGGACAGGCCAAGGCCGACAAACCCACCTGGATTTATCTTTCTAGTGCTACGGGGAACCTGCCGCCGCCCAATACGGGCCGACAACAGACAGCCTGTCTGGTGCTGGACATCGACCGGGATAAAACCACCGACTTCGTGATTACCGAGCGCACGGAATCGCCGTCTGTCGTCTGGTACAAATACCAGGGCAGTCATCGCTGGAAGAAATATGTCATAGAAACCCAACGGCTGCGGATTGAGGCAGGCGGCGATTTCTACGACATCGACGGCGACGGCGACCTGGACATCGTCTTCTGCGGAGACGCATCCGAAGACGGAGTCTGGTGGTGGGAAAATCCGTTTCCTCATTATGAGGCGCAGACGGCCTGGAAACGCCACCTGATCAAATCGGGTGATCAGGCACGGTATCAGCACGATTGCCGATTCGGCGATTTCGACGGCGATGGGCAGGTGGAGTTTGCTTGGTGGAGTCAGACCGCCCGGCAGTTGTTGCTGGCGAAGATTCCGGCCGCCCCTCGGGAGGCAAAATCATGGCCCTATAGGAGCATCTTCCAATGCCCCGGCCGAGGCTACGAGGGGATGGATGTGGCGGATATGAACGGGGATGGGAAGATGGACATCGTAGGGGCTGGGTTGTGGTTTGAGCATAAGCCGCCCGATCAATTCCAACCGCATCTGATCGCCGAGCGGCCCAACACTAAAACTGCTGTGGGCCATTTAATCCGGGGAAGCCGGATACCTCAGGTCGTGCTCAGCCCTGGCGATAGCGATGGCCCGCTGGAATGGTATGAGTGGGATGGCGTCCGGTGGAAAGCCCATCGGCTATTGGATAAGGTCATCCACGGCCACAGCCTTCAGGTGGCCGATATCGACGGCGATGGGAACCTGGATATTTTTGTTGGGGAGATGGGCAAGCCTGGAGCCGGCCCTCAGTGTCGGACCCTCATCTTTTGGGGAGACGGTCGGGGCAGCTTCACCGAACAACGGATCGCCGTAGGCAAAGCCCATCATGAGTCCAAACTGGCCGATCTGAACGGGGACGGACGTCTGGACATTCTCGGCAAACCCTATAGCTTCGAAGCGCCCATGCTGCACATCTGGCTCCAGAAGAGAGGGGAGTAACATCGGCGTCCCGACGAAAAGCTCTAGGTATTCTTGTGTTCATTCATGCCGCCGCTGGGAATGCCCCTCGGAAGCCTCCATGGCCGGAAACAAGAAAGTTTTGGAACCGTAGCCTCCAGAGCGATCCTATTGGGTCCGGCTGGAAATCCGCCTTCTCAACCATTCGTGTAGTTTAAAAGATAGGTCCAACCTCCCTGGAAATCGCACCCTCTTGATAGCCACAAGAACCGGAGGGTTTTGGGGCCACAAAATCCATCCGAAAACCGAAAAAATCCCTGCGCTGGTCGAATATGAGGACCCAACGCAGGGGAAAGAATACCATCAAACAAATATCCCACCTTCGGGACGGCAAAAACCGGCGAATCCGTCAGGTTGTGAAAGCTGGACTTTGGCGGCGGCCCATCGGCGGCCTAGAGACCCGCCAAGCTCGGCGAATCCGTTGACGGTAGGATTCGGGGTTGCTAGGCCTCCGGTCAATCCAGCTGGTCCGGCTGGCCGCGGAGGCTATAGCGTTTGGCGGCAAACGGCCAATGAACGTAATTCCAAAAGCCTTCCACAAACCGGGCACGCTCATTCCGATAGTCGATGTAATAGGCGTGTTCCCAAACGTCGATGGTCAAGACCGGTTCTTTGTCGTGTTTTAGGGGGGTGTCGGCATTGGAAAGGGCCATGATCGACAGTTTACCCTCTTTATCGGTTGCCAGCCAGGCCCAGCCGGAACCAAACAGCTTCACCGCGGCATCTGAAAAGGCCTTCTTAAACTCTTCAAAACTGCCGAAATCCCGACGGATGGCCTGAGCCAATTCACCGGCCGGCTCTCCGCCCCCCTTCGGAGCCATGCAATTCCAATAGAAAGTGTGATTCCAGGCCTGGGCCGCATTGTTAAAGACCGGTCCGGTCGAACGGATCACCACCTCCCGAAGCGTCATCTGCTCCTCCGGTTTCCCTTCCACCAGGGCATTCAGATTCTTGAAATAGGCGGCATGGTGTTTGCCATAGTGGAAGCGAATCTGTTCTTCGGATAAATAAGGAACCAAAGCGTCCATGGCATACGGCAACGGCGGTTGTTGGAACGGCATTTTTCGTTCTCCTGCCAATAAAGAACCCATCAGACCAAAACCCACCTCCGACTGCGGAAAAACCGGGACCGAACGGAGTGCCCCGCCCACAGCCAAAGAACCTTGGAGAAACGTGCGCCTGGATAAAAAGCCCATCCTCATCTCCTGAAAAAAGAGGGTCAAAACGGCCAAACCTGCCCCACCCGGTGTTTTAAGAATTATCCGGGCCAAGGCAAGGGGAGTGCCAGGGAGATTAAGGGGGGCTGTGTCGTAATTTGGTTTTTAGCCGAAGTATCCCCCTACCGGCATCCCCGACTGCCCAAACCCTAATAAAAACGAGCAATTGGGTACACCGGAAGGGTTCGGAAGGGGTTGGGCTGCTGGCCGGGGCCAATTTCGGGACAGTCTCCAAGACTTTTGAGGGGGTTGAATCCCCCATTTTGTTTTCCTAAGGCGAAACCCGGCCAAAATTGCCGAAACTTACTCCCCTGGGTGGGGTTGGATTCCTCAGAGGCTGTCTGGAGAAGCTACTCTCGGTGGGCGAGGGTGCTGGACGGCAAAGGTCCTTTTCGAGGAGGGATGGCGTATGGCCGGTCGGTGGATGGTCGGTGTGGCAGTGGGATTAGCGGTTTGTTTGGTGGGCGGGTATCTGTGGGCACAAGCGCCTGCCCAGCCGGGTGGGCCTGGCGGCCCAGGACGATTTTTTGGCCCTATGGGCGGGGCGGGAGGCCGACTGATGCTCCTGATGAACCCGGCGGTCGTCAAAGAACTGGAGTTGACCGAAGACCAACAAGCAAAACTCCGGGAACTCGGCCAGCAGATCCGGGAGCGGATGCAGGAGCAATTCCGCGGTTTCCGAGACCTCTCGCCCGAAGAGCGGGAAGCCCGCTTCCGGGAAATGCGCGAAAAAATGGAAGCCCAGGTCAAAGAAATCCAAGACAAGGTCAATCAAATTCTCCTGCCCCACCAGGTCAAACGATTAGAGCAGATTAGTTTCCAGATGCGTGCCCGGATGGGCGGCGGGGGACTGGGCGGCCTGATCGACGATCAGGAAACGGTCAAAAAATTGGGCCTCACTGAAGAGCAGCTCAATAAGCTCCGCCAAATCCGAGACGAAGCCCGTGAAAAACTCCGGACTTTACCCCAACAAATCCAAAAAGAAGCCGAGGAAAAGGCCATGCAGGTGCTCACAGAGCAACAAAAGCAGATCCTCAAGGACCTGATGGGCGAGCGGTTTGAGATGCCGTTTGGTTTCGGCCCTGGCGGGCCTGGAGGACCGGGTGCTCGGCGTGGTGAGCGGGGTGGCGAAGCACCCCAGCCCAAGCAATAACTCCTCCCCAAAAGAGTTAAATTACCCCCATTTGTCCATATCCCCCCTCGTTGGTTCCATTGGGGCCCCTTTAGCAGGATTCCCGGCCGGGTGGGGACGGTGGGGACAGATGGGAGCCCTCCTCCGTTTTTCGGCAAAAAGCCGGTACCGCCTTTCCGGAAGACAACGGTACCGGAAAGCGTAAGTCTGAAAAAATGGAAGGAGATGCGCCAAACAGGAAAACCCTTCCCGATCTTGGGAATTTCCTGCCGGTCTGGTTACAATAAAAAAAGAGGGGGGAGGAGGGCCTCGTTAGGGAAAACTCCTCCCCCTATTGGCTTATTGCGGAGAGGCGATCCGGCTCCAAGAGCCTGGCCCGAAAATCTGTTTTTAGGCAGATGGACCAGCAGAGCGGAGGCCCAGCCTGCCAAAACCTTAATAAAATGGGGAGGTTAGGAAACCTAGAGGGTTTAGAAAAATTTTCTTGGCCCGCCGGAGTGCCAATGTCGAGCCAGCGGCCAAGATTCCAGGAAGGGAGCCGAACAAGTAAGTAAATGGAAGAGGAAACCATGCCCTCTGTTGGAGGGGCATAAGGCCACCTCCCTGGCGGGAATGGAAGCCCCCTGGTAACCCCGATGTGGGGACCGATTCCCCCTCGATTTAGGAACTTTGGTAACATTTAGCCGAATGAAACAACCCGCCTCTCCTCTCGGGGGAGAGGCCGGCCTGGCCTTTGGCTAGACCGGATGAGGGGGCCTTTATTGTCATTCCCCCGCAAGCGGGAATCCAGAAAGTATCTCAAAGTTCCCGCTTGACCAGCAGGAACATAGGAGCAGACACAAAGCAGCCTGGATTCCTAGTTACGCAGGAATGACACATCGCCGCCTTTGGCCCCCTTCATTCGGCTAAAATGTTACATCCCTGGAAATCCTATGTTATCCCCTTTGGAAAGGGGATTTGCCCATGGAAGTTGGGGAAATTTTGCTAAGAAAAGGTCTTTTGAACGACCGGCAATTGGCCGAGCTCCGCCAGGCCCAAACGGATGGTCTGCGCCTGGATCAGTTGGCCGTGCAAAAGGGCTTGGTCAGCGAGGAGGCAGTTTTACGGGCGTTGGCCGAGGAAATGGGCCTCCAGTACATCGACCTAACGGAAACCGAGATCGATCTGGAGCTGCTGAAACGATTTCCCCAACGGTTTATCCATCGGGAGGGGCTGTTTCCGATCTGCCAGCGGAACGGAACCTTGGTGGTGGCCACCAGCGATCCGTTCAATCTGTATCCGTTGGATGAGTTGGCCGCTGCCACCGGGATGACGGTTACCCCCGTGTTGGCCAGTCGGGTGGAGATTGCCAAGCTGATCAAAACCCATCTGGGCGTGGGCAGTGAGACGATCGAGAGCTTGCTGGCCCAGACGGAAGAAGCGCCGGTGGAACTGCTTGGCCAGATTGAAACGGACGGTTCGGAGCTATCGGAGCTGGCGCAGGAGCCGTCGGTGGTTCGGTTGGTCAACGAAATTTTGTTGGAGGCCATCGAGGCCCGGGCCAGCGACATCCATATCGAATCCCAACCGTCGGGGCTGAAGATTCGGTACCGGATTGACGGGATTTTGCATCCCCAGCCGGTCCCGCCGGAGATCACCCGGTTTCAGGCGGCCATTATCAGCCGGATCAAGATCATGGCCCGGCTCAATATTGCCGAACGCCGTCTGCCGCAGGATGGCCGGATCCAACTGAAAGTCAAAGGCCGGGAGGTGGATGTGCGGGTCTCGGTCATTCCGATGATCCACGGCGAAGGCGTAGTGCTACGCCTTTTGGACAAAGGTGCCATGGAGTTTACCCTCTCGAAGCTCGGCATGGAGGAGGAGATTTATCAGAAATATCAGCAACTGATCCGGCTTCCCCACGGCATCATCCTGGTTACCGGTCCGACCGGTTCGGGCAAAACCACCACCTTGTACAGTTCCCTGCTGGAAATCCGTAGTGAAGAGACCAAAATCATCACCACGGAAGACCCGGTGGAATATCGGTTGGAAGGGATCAACCAGATTCAGGTGCATCCGAAGATTGGGCTGACGTTTGCCAATTCGCTGCGGGCCATTTTGCGCCATGACCCGGATATTGTGCTGGTGGGCGAGATTCGGGACTTGGAGACGGCCGAGAATGCCATCCAGGCCGCCCTGACTGGGCATCTGGTCTTCAGCACCTTGCACACCAACGATGCGGCCACGGCATTTACCCGGCTGGTGGATATGGGGGTGGAGCCGTTTTTGGTTTCCAGCACCGTCGAAGCGGTTATGGCACAGCGGTTGGTGCGTACCCTATGCCCGCACTGCAAGCGGCCGTTTACGCCCGCCCGAGACGATCTGCCCAGGGATTTCCCTTATGAGCAACTGATGGCTACCGGCGGCAGGATTTATCGGCCGGTCGGGTGCCGGGCCTGTCGGCATGTGGGCTACTTAGGCCGAGTGGGGATTTTTGAACTGCTGATCTCCAGCGATCGGATCCGGCAACTGGCCCATGACCGGGCTACCGCCTGGGAAATCCGACGGGCTGCCCTGGAGGAAGGGATGACCACGTTGCGGCAGGACGGCTGGCGCAAAGTGCTGACCGGCCGAACCACCGTCGAAGAAGTCCTCCGTGTAACCAAAGGCGACCGACTGGAAGATTAGAAACCCCTGAGGGGTTATTCCCGTGGCCGTAACATATTTTAGCCGAATGAAGAGCCGGTGTTTTTTCCCTCTCCCCTGGGGGAGAGGGTAGGGTGAGTGGGAAATAAGAGGCCAGCCACCTTCTTTTCTCCCCCTCACCCGGCCTGGCCGAAGGCCAGGCCGGCCTCTCCCGCCAGGGGAGAGGCAAGCCTATGGACCGGACGAGCAGGTCCCTCCAAACAACCCTGGGAACCACAATCTCAAATCCGATTCCAGAGAAACGGTTCCGTAGCAAAGGACCGGAGCGGTGCCTGAGTTTACGTATGTGGCGCGCAAAGCAACCGGGGACAAGGTAACCGGCAGCCTGGCGGCGGCCAGTCGTCAGGAAGTGCTGGCCATTTTGGCTTCCCAGTCGTTATTTCCGGTGGAAATTCGGGCCGAAGCGCCCCGTCGGCAGTTGCCCGGGCGCCGCCGCATCCCCATGCAACTACTGGCCATCACCTATAGCCAACTGGCAGACCTGCTCCGAAGCGGGGTGCCGCTCCTACGGGCCTTGGACGTGCTGCGCAAACAGACCGCGCATGCCCGACTGAGCGAAATCCTTTCCGACATCCACGACCGGGTGGAAGACGGCGCCACCTTGGGCGACGCCATGGCCCGGTTTGAACATCTTTTTGGCGAAATGGCCGTCAGCATGATCCGGGCTGGCGGGGAAGGCGGCTTTTTGGAAGAGGCCCTGGCCCGTGTGGCTGAGTTCACCGAAACCCAAGACGACCTCCGCCGCCGCACCCTGGGGGCGATGGCCTATCCGATGATGCTGGCCGTGGTCGGTATGCTGGTGGTTACCGGGTTGGTGATTTTTGTGGTGCCCCGGTTTGAGCAGCTTTTCGGCCGGCTTCGGGAACGAGGCGAACTGCCGGCGCTGACGGATTGGCTCCTGTGGCTGAGCAACCTCCCGTGGCGATGGGAGTTCTGGTTCCCTTGGGGCGGCGGCATCCTGGGGGGGTTGCTTCTAGGCGGTTTCGCCCTTGCACGTTGGCTTCAGACCGAACCGGGCCGATTGTGGCGGGATCACATGAAACTTCGCCTTCCGGCAGCGGGGGGCATTTTCCTCAGCCTTTCCATTGCCCGCTTTTGCCGGGTCCTGGGCACCATGCTCCGAAACGGCGTGCCAATCCTCCGATCGCTTCAGGTGGCCAGCGATGCGGCCGGTAACCGGGTGTTAGCCGAGGCCATCAAAAAGGCCACCGAAAACATCCGGGCCGGTCAAAACCTGGCCGGCCCCTTGGCTGCCAGCGGGCATTTCCCCCCCACCATCCTGGCCATGATCGCCGTGGCCGAAGAATCCAATACCCTGGAAACCGTCCTCATCCAGATTGCCGACTCCCTGGAAAAGCGCACCTGGCGGCAACTGGATTTGGCGGTTCGGCTCTTGGAACCGGTGATGCTCCTCCTGTTGGCCGGGGCGGTGCTGATGGTCCTGGTGGGCCTATTGTATCCGATGTTCAAGATGAGCTATGCACTGTAAATATGTTCAAAAATGAGCTATGCCCTGGAAAGGAGAAGAGAGTATGCATCTATCCTGGGTGCCATGCGGTGGCTGGTGTCCGGCTGGCCGGATTGCCTGTAAAGGAGAAGTTGGTATGCGTCCACCCTGCCATATGGTGCGGTGCGCGATGGGTCCAACCCGGCGGCAGCGTCGAGCGTTGACCCTGATCGAAGTGCTCTTGGTGCTAGCGATTTTAGTCATCATTGCCTCGTTGGCGGTAACGGCCTATGGGCCGATGCAGCGAAAAGCCTACATTCGGGCCGCCGAAGCCCAGATCAAAGCCTTCAAAACTCCGCTGCAGGCCTATTATTTGGATTTGAACTGCTATCCGACCACCCAACAGGGATTGGAGGCGTTGCGCACGCCGCCGGGCGACTTGCCCAACCCGGCCAAATGGAACGGCCCTTATCTGGATAGTGAGGTGCCGCTGGACCCCTGGGGACGCCCCTATCAGTACGAATGTCCAGGTCGATACAACCCGGACACCTATGATCTATGGTCCCTTGGGCCGGACGGCCAAAGCGGCACCGACGACGACATCGGCAACTGGATGGTCCAATGAACGGCGTCGTCCCCCGCAGAACCTGCCGATCCCCTCTGCCCCCCATCGGCGGGCCGTGCAGACGGGGCGGGCAGAGTAGCTTCCTCGAGCGAAGCAGCCGGGCCGGGCTGAAGGAACTGCCCAGGCTGAGCGGACGGCACGGGCTAAAGGGACTGCCCGAACCGAGCAGCCGGGCCGGGCTGAGAGGGCTAACCGAGCCGATCAGGCGGCACGGGCTGAGGGAGCTGTCCGGCATTGGTGGGTTCGCAGGACAGCGCCAGAGCGGGAAGGCCTCCGGCCCCGTTCGTCCCGCAGCCCTGGTTCGAGTAATTTTTCCCAGAGGTCTGCTCCCCCCAGCTTGGCCCAGCGGCGTTACCCTGCTGGAAGTGATGTTGACTTTGGCGGTGCTGGTGCTGATGGCCGGCATTGCCTGGCCGGTCTTAAGCAGGGCCTTTGAAAACCAACGACTGAAAAAATCCGCCGACCTCCTCCGGGCCGAGTGGACCCATGCCCGGGTGCAGGCCATGAGCACCGGCTATGTATATATATTTCAGTTTACGCCGGGAGAGCAACGTTACAGCACCTACCGCCGGGTCGGCTCGGAAGTGGAACTCTCGCCCGATGGCCAGTTCCAGGCGGTTGATGTGGGCAGCCTGCAACCTTTCGGCAAAGAGCAGTCGTTGCCCGAAGGCATCCGCTTTGCCGGGGGCGAGATGCTCTGGGACAGCAGGGCTGAAATGTACAGCACCAATACTGCCGCCTTTTTGTCGCCGGATCAAGGGTGGTCCGGTCCGGTGTTCTTCTATCCCGATGGAACGACATCGACTGCCCGAATCACCTTGGAAAACGAGCGGGGCCGACGCATCGATATCTCCCTGAGAGGGCTGACGGGCATGGTCTCGATCAGCCAGATCTACACCGCCGAGGAGGGCCAGCCATGAAAGTCCAAGGCCTCCTGGTGTATTTTTGGCCCTTTGGCAGGAGCGGGCCGGGTTCCGGACCAGGCGATCGGCGGGCCTTTTCGCTCCTAGAGGTGATCCTGGCCCTGACAATTTTGGGCCTGAGTCTGGCGGTACTGGGAGAGTTGGCCCGATGGGGTCTGCGCCATGCCGGGTATGTCCGGGATATGACCCAGGCCCAGCTGCTTTGCGAAAGCAAAATGTCGGAAATCGTCTCCGGCATCGTCTGGCCGGAACCGGCCGTCAACGTCCCGTTTGCCGCCGAAGACCTGCTGGACCCGAATGATCCGGTCGGCTGGGTCTATTCCATCGAGCTGGTCGAGACCGACCAGCCGGGCCTGATGGCCGTGGCGGTAACCGTTTCGCAGAACCTACCGCCGGAGCGCAAACCGGTCCAATGTACATTAGTACGCTGGATTCCCGATCCGGGCATCCAAAGCTACGACATCGGCACGGAGGCAGCCGCCCAAGCCCTGCAAACCCAGCAGAACGCTTCCTCCGGTTCGACTTCTGTAGGCGGCTCCAGCCAGGGAGGAACCACCCCATGACGACTGTCTCTGGCACAACATATCTGCCCCGCTCAGGTTATCCCTCCAGGTCAGTTCCCGCCTCTGCCCCATCGGCCAAAGTGGACCGAAGGGGCTGTCCCGGAATGGCCTTCCGAGCCGGGATGCAGGCCCATTCTACAACCTCCCCCCCTCGAACACCCCACCAAAATGGAGGTTTGGTAAGCCAAACCGCTGGGGAAATATCCGGTGAGGGGCTCCGGAAGGCAATGTCGGGACAGCCTCTAAGGTCGGCTCGATCGGGCATGACCTTGCTGGAAGTGATCCTGGCATTGGCCTTGTCGCTGCTGGTCCTATGGGGGCTGAGCATGGCGATTGATTCCCATCTGCGGGTAGTGGACCGGAGTCGTCGGCATGTGGAGCAGGCGTTGTTGGCCCGGTCGCTTTTGCATCGGATTGCCGACGACATCCGAAGCGCCATCCGGTACGATCCGCAGAACATTCGGGCGTTGGTGCCGCAGTTGACCACCCAGAGCTTGGAGGATTTGGCGGCCCAAGCGGGGCTGGGCCAGATGGATTTTAGCGACATCGAGGATCCGGAAGCCACGGCGGCCGAGACCACCGAGCCGCCCCCGGTGCCTGGTATCTACGGCAACCGCTATGAACTCTACATCGACCTGAGCCGACTGCCCCGGCTGGATCAATTCCAATATGAACTTGTGGCCACCGAGGGAAGCCCCATCCTGGACCGAACCAGTGAGGTGAAACGGGTGGCCTATTATGTGGTTCGGCCGGAGATTACTGCGGTGGCCGAGGCAGCCGCCGCCTTGAGCCAAAGCGGCCTGGTCCGGTGGGAACTAGATCGGGCCACGAGCCTCCTGGCCGCCGAAGAAGGCACCTTGACCGACATCGAACGTCAGGTCGAGCCGCTGGCCCCCGAAGTGCTGGGCATCGAGTTTGAATATTTCGACGGCCAACAGTGGCTGGAGGAGTGGGATAGCCAGGCGATGGGCGGCCTGCCGGTGGCCATCCGGATCGCCCTGGCACTGGCCCCGGAGGAACCGACTTCAGGCAGCGGCCTTTGGGGGATGTTTTCCGGCAATTCTGCGGGGCCAGCCGAACCGGTCATTTACCGAATGTTAGTTCATCTGCCAGCCTCCGCCCCCATGCAGGACACCAGCACCCTGGAAAGCCTGCTGGAAACAATGGAGACCGAACAAAGCGAAGGCACCGACCAACCCCAGGAGGCCAAACAAGCAGCCACCGCCTCCCAGGTGGGCGACGGCTCGAACACCGGCACCAATCAGACGGACCAGCAAGGCACCGCGGGCACCACCCGCCGAGGAGTCGGCCCTAGCGGATTCGGACCGGGCGGGTTTGGCCCAGGCCGCGGTCCCGGCAGATTTGGTCCAGGCGGGCCAAGCGGTGAATTCGGCCCTGGCGGCAGACCAGGCGGCCCCGGCGGCAGACCAGGCGGTGGTTCCGGCGGCTTTGGACCAGGCAGTAGATCGGACGGTGGCCAGGACAGATTCGGTCCAGGAGGTCGGTCCGGCGGCTTTGGCCCAGGCAGCGGTTCCCCCGGAAGGCCCGGCGCCGGCCCAGGCGGCGCTTCCGGTCGGTTCGGCACTGGCCCCCAAGGTCCAGGCAGTCCAAGGTCCGGCGCCGGGCCGGGTGGCGGTTCCGGTCAAGGCCCCGGGGCCTCGCCCTCTTCCGGCTCCGGAAGCGGACGACGAAGCACTTTCTTCGGCAGCCAAGGTTCCGGTGGCGGAGGGGGCGGCTCGGCCGGATTTGGGCCTAGTTCCGGCGGTCGAGCCGGGTCCGGCGGCTTTTCCGGCGGAGGCGGCAACCGATGAAGCAGCCCACAGTCCAAACGAGCTCCAATGACGCTCAAAAGTACATGGGGCTTTCTGTACATCTATCCGGTGAATCTACCCTCCTTGCCCGCTCTATTCCTCTTTGTAAAACCAACAGCTCTGAACGGGGCGGAAAACCAGGCGGTTTAGCGTCTTTTGAATTGGCAAAGCTTCATTGCTCCACCGGAGATGCACCCTCGGCCGGCATGGTCCTCATTTTGGTCCTGGTGGTGGTGGCGCTGTTGAGTTTGGCGGCGCTAAGTTTTTCCCAATGGATGCTGGCCGAGCGGGAAGCCGCTGATTTGGCCCTCCGGCAGAGCCAGGCTCAGGCGTTGGCCGATTCGGGCATTGAAATGGCCCGGCTTTTTTTGGCCCTAGACCCAGCGGATCAGAACCAGGCAGGCGGCTGGTACGACAATCCCCAGTATTTCCGGGCACGTCTGGTTCGGGATGATACCGATCCCAGGTGGCGGGGCCGGGTCGGCGTCCTTTCGCCGGCGGTGGATGATATGGGGCTTCGGCAGGGGATTCGGTTCGGACTGGAAGACGAATCCACTAAACTGAACTTAAATACACTGCTCCTGGCGGACGAGTATGCCGAAAACGGCGCCCGGCAGATTCTAATGGCACTGCCCGGCATGACCGAAGAGATCGCCGACGCCATTTTGGACTGGATCGACCCGGACAACGAACCCCGGGAGTATGGGGCCGAGGCGGATTACTATGCGATGCTCGATCCGCCCTATCTGCCGAAAAACGGGCCGCTGGAATCCATCGAAGAATTGCTCCTGGTTCGAGGGGTAACGCCGGCCCTGCTCTTTGGGGCGGATGCCAATCGCAATGGCATGGTCGATCCGGACGAGCCGCCCGCCGATACCATCGAAGGCGTCGATAATACCGATGGCGTAATGGACAGCGGTTGGTCCGCCTATCTGACACTGTACAGCATGGAACTGAACGTCCGTCCCGATGGCCGGCCCAAGATATATCTCAACCAGGACAATATGGAACAATTGTATAAAGAGCTGGAAGAAGCCCTGGGATCGACCTATGCGACCTTCATCGTGGCCTATCGGCAAAACGGGCCTTATACGGGCAGCGAGCCGGGACAAACGGGCGTCACCGGCCAACTGGACCTCTCCAAACCCGCCAAGGTGAAACTCACTCAGGTGTTGGATTTGGTGGGCGTTCGCGTGCGGGTTACCTTTCAGGGCGATGATCGGCCTACCGTGTTGGAAAGCCCCTTCCCGGATGCCCCGGTGATTTCGGAAGCCTACATGAAACTGCTGATGGACAATACCACGGTGAACCCGTCCCCGCTGATTCCCGGCCGGATCAATATCAATCAAGCCCCTCGGGTCGTGTTGGCCGGCATTCCCGGTATGACGCCGGAGATTTTGGAGGAGATTCTCACCCGTCGGCAAAAAGACCCGGTCGATCGGCCGGAGAACCGCCAGTACGAGACCTGGATTTACACGGAGGGCATTGTTACCCTGGCCGAGATGAAGGCCCTAATGCCGTTTATCACTGGCGGTGGACATGTGTTTCGAGGCCAATTTGTCGGCTATTTTGACGGCGGCGGCCCGTCGGCCCGTGTGGAAGCCGTTCTGGACGCCACGGTTCGGCCTGCCCGCGTTCTCTTTTGGCGAAACTTGAGCTATCTGGGCCGCGGCTATCCCCTGGAAACCCTGGGCATCGAACTGGAAACCGGCCTATGGTAAACCGGCACCAAGATGGTAAACCTAGGGCAATATGATAAACTTACGATGATACGATGAACTTATGGCGATATAGTAAACTTATGGCAATATGATAAACACAAAACGATATATAAACTTATGGTGAATTCGCAGTATCCACCGGGAGCGATGGCCCCAATCGGTCCACTCCGAGCCATTGGGCAGCCCCTCCAGGCTGGAAGGGCCTGGCCCGGAGGATATGCTCCAAGGAAATCGTTCGGAGAGGCCCGGCCAGCTGGAGACTGTCCAAGTAAAGAGTTTTTCGGTCCACCCGGCAACGGTTCGGTGTTAAAATAGAAAGAAGAGGCAACCGGTTGGCCGAATGAAGCAACACGCCTCTCCCCTTTGCGGGAGAGGCCGGCGGAGCAAAGCGAAGCCGGGTGAGGGAGGCCTCAAGGAGTACGGGTTTTGGCCCGCAGAAGAAAGCGGATGAAACGTTCGCTCTCCCAGATGAGTGGGTTCACCGGGTGGAAATGGTACCGGAGTTTTTCTTGAGCTTGGCCCATTGTAGCAACGCTAAACTCCCTGGCTTTCGGACAGGTTGGTGTCCCGTAGTTTTTCGAAGATGAATAGGACCAGGCGATGCGTCGGCTGATCGCGTTGGAATGGAACGAGGAGGAAGCCCGGCTGGTGGTGGCCAGCGGGCGCAAAGGCATAGTGCGCTTTGAACAGGCCTTTGCCGTGCCTTTGACCGACGCTCAGTCCACCGGTGCTGCCGATTCTCCCGCGGTTCTGGACGCCAAGACAATCGGCCAGAAGATTGCCCGGGCCGCCTCGGAGCGTGGAGTGGGCCAGGGGGAAGTCTTGGTGGCTTTGGGCCGAAGCAGCATCGAACTTCGGCAATTGACCCTGCCGCCAGCGCCAGATGAAGAATTGCCCAACCTGGTGCGCTTCCAAGCAGTACGGGAGTTTAATGCGCTGGAGGACGATTGGCTTTTGGATTTTGTGCTGATCGACGAGGCGGCCGATCAACCCCGCACGGTGCTGGCGGCGGCCATTGGGCCGGAACTGGTCCGGCAGATTCAGGAGGTCTGTGCGTCGGCCGGCTGGAAGCTGGGGCGGATGGTGCTTCGGCCGTGTGCGTCGGCCTCGCTGGTGGCCCGCCGGCGTCCCGGCAGTGCCTTGCAGGCCCGGCTGATTGTGGATCTGTTGGGGCAGGAAGCCGATCTGACCGTCCTGGTCGATCGGAAGGTGCTGTTTTTGCGGACTGCCCGATTGCCTGGGAATCCGCTCCGGCAGGAGGAGGCCGCCTCCGACCTGCTGCTCCAGATTCGGCGGACCATGGCGGCGGTGGCCAACCAGTTGGAAGGGCGCCGGGTAGGCGCCATCGTCTTGTGTGGGGCTGGAACGGAATATGAAACCCTGGCCCACCTCCTGGACCGACAACTGGAGATCCCCACCGAACTGTTCGATCCGTTGGAGGGGCTGGAGCTTGGCGAGCAGTTGGCTGGCAGCTTGCCGGAAGAGCCAGGCCGATATGCGCCGCTGGTGGGGATGCTGTGGGACGAGTTAGAGGGGATGTCGCCGGCGATTGACTTTTTACATCCGCGTCGGCCCCCCGAGCCACCCAGCCCTCGGCGGAAACTGGCTCTTCTTGCTGCTGCGGTGTTCGTGGCGGTGATGGGATTTTTCGGATATCAGACGTATGGCAAATATACGCTTTCATCTCAGGTGGACCAGTTGCGGAGGCAGTCGCAGGCTTTGGATACGGCCATTAAGCAGGCCGAGCAGCAACAGAAGATGTATGTGGAGATTGCGCGGTGGAAGGATACTGATGTTCATTGGTTGGAGGAACTCCGCCGCCTAAGCGAGCAGTTCCCCCCAGCCCGGCAAGTCATGGTCAGCCAAATCCTGATGGGACCGGGCCGAGGTGGCGGCATCCTGCAACTGACCGGCCTGGCCGCCTCCGCCAGCGACATCGACGCCCTGGTCCAACGTCTCCAAGATGCCGGGCATTCCGTCGTGGTGACCAACCGGGCCGAAGATCCCAAGCAACCCCAGTACCGCTGGCAATTTAAAATCCATATCAGCGCCCCTCACCAATAACCTTGGCCCCATTCCGGAAATTAACCTTGGTCCACCGGAAATTAACCCTGGCCCAATTCCGGAAATCCTGGTAAAAAACGCCCAGCTACAGCCGATTGGCACCAAACCAATGACCTTGCAGAAGCGAGAAAAAATCCTGGCGATCGTGGTGGCCCTGGCCCTGGTGGTGGAAGTGGGCTTTATAGCAGGCCCATTTTCCGGCCCCAGCATGGACCAACTTCGCCAGGAGTACAACAAGCTGACGGAACAAGTCGGCCAAAAGGAAAAAAAGCTCCAGGCCCTGCAGAAGAAGATCGGTCAGGAGCTGGCCGAGTGGAATCGTCGGTCGCTTCCGGCCGATGCCCGCATTGCCCGGTCGGAGTACGACCGTTGGCTGGTGGGCCAACTGGCCAAAGCCGGCCTGAGCAGCATCCGGGTAGCCCCCAAAGAATCCACCAGCCGACCAGGGATATATACATCTATTTCTATGAACGTCTCTTGCCAAGGAAAACTCGGTCAATTGGCCGCCTTTCTCTACCAGTTCTATACAGCCGGTTATCTGCACAAAATTGTTCAACTCAGTATCAAACCCACCGACAACAAAGAGCAACTGGAATACCTGATGACCATCGAAGGTCTGGCCCTAGTGAAGGCAGATAGCCAAAAGGAACTGCCGAAAAACACCACGGTTTCTCTGCCGTTGGGGAACATGGAGAAGTATCAGCAGGCGTTGGTACGTCGCTGGATGGAAGGGGATCGGTATGTCGATGGGGTGGGGATTTTTACTCCGTATGCTCCGCCTCCACCGGTGGTCCGGAACGAGCCGAAGCGGGAAGTGCCGCCCCCGCCCCCCCCACCCCCACCGCCGCCACCCCCACAGTTTGACCATGCCAAATACGCCTTCTTGACAGCCATTACCGAAGTGGACGGCCGCCCACAGGTCTGGATCCACGCCCGTACCAAAGGCCAAACCTATTATTTGCACGAGGGCGACACGATCCAGATCGGCTCCGTCCAAGGAACCATCGGCACCATCGATATAAACACTCGTTCCGTTCTCATCCTCGTCAACGGCCGGTCGTATCAGGTTCGGCACGGGCAAACCCTCTATGAAGCCATCCACGGCGGGGTTTCGGCCAATACAGCCAGCACCGGCGGATAAACACCCGCTGGAACGGCCTGCCAAAACGGGACGATCTTCCTTGGTCCCTGAGCCGGCCGTTCGCAGCCCAATTCCCCAGAGGAAAGATTGCTGAATGGGTACCGAACGTCTTCGGATCGGGCCGGAGAGGTACTCAGAGGCTGACCCGAAGATCGGTTTTTCAGTCAGAGGTACCCCCCAACCAGCGGCCCCCAGACTGCCAAAACCCTAATCAAACGGCATTCGGGTAAACGGGAAAGGTTTGGAAACGGTTTAGCCCGTCGCCCGGCTACTCATTTCGGGACAGCCTCTTCCCGAACCGGAAGCCTTTTTATCGAATCGGCTCCTGGCCCAGGCTGCGGAGGCGGTGGGTTTGGGTGCGGAGCGGCTCATCGGGTTGGCCGGCCAGCAGCTTTTCCACCTCCTCTAAAATGGCTGGGTCTTTGGTCGTTGCCAGGAGGGTGATGGCCGCCGAACGCACCTGAGGATCCGGATCCCGGCATAGCCAGACAAGCCAGACCACCGGTTCCACCCCTGCCATAGAGGGTAACCGACGCACCAAGTCCAGGCGCACCTGGGGGTTGGGATCGACCAATTGCCGGGCCAACTGGATGGATACATGTCCAAATCCACGGCCGGCCAGTTCCGCTTGAACCTCCTTTTGCTCTTCTCCGGTGCCCCAGGCCAAAAGCCCCAGCAATTCCCCGACCTCCTTTTGCTGAAGATGGTCCGGTTTTTCGGCCTGAGGGTCCGGCCCGCCAAAGCTAACTTCGGAGGTCTGACCCGGCTTCTGCGTCGAATCCCCCGGCCTAGGGAGATCTCCTGCCTCCACAGAGTGTGGGCAACGGGCCGATTTCTGCTGCAAACTCCCAGCCGAGGCAACAGAAACTTTTGTCGGGCCTTCCAAAGAGCCGGTTTGCTTGGCTTTGGCAGTTAGATGCCGTCGGTTCGGCTCGGTCCCATCAGGAGTTGTGGGCGGAGGGGAAGGGGGGCCGGAAGCGTCTAGTTCCGAAAATCCCTCTTGGGAGTTTTCTGCCGAGCCGGTCTGGGACAGGCGAACCGCCTGGTTCAGCCGAGGTCTGCCGACCGCCCCAGGCATTCCCGGTCCCGAAAGTTTCCCAGCCACAGGAGGAACCCCCCTTACTTCCATTGGCTCTCGAATCCTCACTACGAATTCCGACGTGGGAGATTCCGGCATGGAAGATCTCGCCGTGGAAAGTTTCGGCGTGGAAGAATCTAGGCTCGAAGATTCCGGGAGGGGAGATTCCGGCATGGAAGAAGGGGAAGATTTTGGGAAAGAAAAAGACGAGGTGGGCCAAGCCGACCGCTGGGCGTGCAGGGTATCGGAGCTGGAACCGGGCAAACTCGGCAAACCTTCTGCAGAAAATCCTGCTCCAGGCAGTCCGCCCCCGGGCAGCCGAAACCCCGCCATCGGATCGATGATCTCACGCCCAGAAGGACTCCCTCCGGAAGAGGTTTCTTCGGAGAAGGTGGGCTGCTGGGGGGACCGGCCGGACTCCGTAGCACCGCTCTCTGGGGCAGGGCCGCCGGACTGACCCAGATACACCAGCAGGTTCTCACAGGCGGCAATCATCTGCACCCGCTCCGGAGAGCCTTCCGGCGGGCGCCAGGCCAAAATCCACTCCGCCAATTTCTGGGCCAGCAGCCGGGAATGGGGAGGGAGCCGTTCTTTTTGGTCAGCTAAGCTCTTGGCCAAGCAGGACAACGATCCGCTGACCTGATGCCAGGCTTGATTTTCCCACTGCTGTTGGAGTTCTTGAAGTTCTTTTTGGGCAATCTGAGCCACCTCTGGCCGGGGGTCGCAAAGCCCCTGGACCAAGAGCGGAATACTGGCCGGGGTGTGGGGAGCGAGTTGGTGGAGTAGATCGATAGCCTCTTCCGAAGGGAGGGTGGGCAACTGAGGAAGGAGTCTGGAAATTGTCCATTTTGTCCAATCTACCCAAATTGCCAGACAGGTGATCCCGATCGCTCCCAGAACCGTGGTACGCAGGAAAAACCAAACCCAAAAGGATCTCCCCCTGGCGGTGGGTGGAGTGCCCACAGCTGCCAGGGTTTTGGAAATGCCGGAATTCCGGGCCTTAGGAGCCAGCGATGGATAAGGGGACATCCTGAAACTTCCTTCCATCCGCCCAGCGGAATGGGTATCTTGGCACTCCTTCGACCCACCAGGAAGGATATTCCCCCGATCGCCCCAAAGCCACCCCGAGGGAATTCCCAAAAGAGGGGGATTCGGCTTTGGGTGAGGGATTTTCCTGAAAACAACCCGTCTGGGCAAGAGGGAAGTTCCGCTCGAAATGGCCTCGAAAGCTCGAAAGGGCATCCCGAAGGGCATCAGGATGGACGTGGCTAAGAAAAATACCAGCACTATCCCCGCGGGTATTTTCAAAACCCCTAAATATTTGTTGCCATTATACCACTATTTTGGGGGATTTGGAGTTGAAGGGGGGAGTTTAGGTATTTGCCAGTTTGGAGTGCCGTTATGGTACGATTTTTAGGGGGTTCGGGTGGGGGTTTCGATGGATAGCTGGGGGTGCCGATCCACCACCCGGTCGGGCCAGACAACGGCAATTCTGTTGAGGGCCTCCTGACCGACAAGCCCAGAGGAGCAACAGAGACCGGCTCTTCTCCGCCCCTTGAAACGGCCATTCCGTCCCAAGGGTGCCCTGAGAGGAGCATTACCCCTGTGGGGACATCTGCTTGCGATATTGGGCGATCTGGACCTGGCGGGCCTGGAACATGGCCTGTTCTGCTTCCGGCAGTCGGCCTGCTTTTTGGCAGATCAGACTCAATGCCACATAGCTAAATGGGTCTTCGGGTTCGAGTTGGCAGACCTTTTCGGCATGTTCGACGGCTTCGTCATACCGGCCCAGCTTTCCGTAAAAGACACTTAAAGCGGAATGAGCAAGGGCATACTGGGGGTCTTGATCGAGAAGTTCCCGAAGTTTTTCAATGGCGGCTTCCAATTGCCCGGACTCTTGCAGACGGATCGCCTCGTCGTACATTTCTACGCTGGTAGGCATGATCAACTCCATAAAATGGGTAAATTAGGGAATTTAAGAAAGGCAGGTTGCTTACATGAGCGTGTCTGGAAATGGCACAGCTCCTCTCTGCTTTCTTCCGTTTCACTTCAGTGTAAACGGAAAACCCCTTTTATGCCAGAGGCTTAGCCAGGCCCCTCAGCCTCCCTCACACGTATTTTAGGAAAACCCAGCAAAACAGGATCAATCCCCGTAGAAGGCCTATCCGATACAAGTTGTAGGCCTGCTCTGGAGAGCGAACCGGAGCGGGCTCACGGCCACCATCCGATGGCCGTCAAGGCGTTTCGCCCGGTGCATCCTTTTTTTCCGCAAAGGTTCTTTTCGGTGAGTACTCTTCAACTGAGCCTGATTAGTCCGGAGGCGCAGATCGGCCGGGGGGTAGAGATTGGGCCATTCTGTGTGATCGAGTCGGATGTGGTCATTGGGGATCGATGTCGATTGGCCAGTGGGGTGGTGATTCGGAGCGGTACCCGACTGGGGCCGGACAACCGTATCTTTGAAGGGGCGGTGCTAGGGGGCCTGCCGCAGCATGTTCGGATGCCAGAAAAACCCGGCTTAGTGATTATCGGGGCGGGCAATGTCATTCGGGAACATGTAACCGTGCATCGGTCCCTGTATAGCTCCGAAGCCACCCAGATCGGCGATAACAATCTGCTGATGGTCAATGTGCATGTGGCCCACGATTGCCGGTTGGGGTCCCATATCGTGGTGGCCAACAATACGATGCTGGCTGGACACATCGAGGTGGGCGATCGGGCTTATCTGTCGGGGGCCGTGGCGGTGCATCAATTTTGTCGGATCGGCCCCTATGCGATGGTCGGCGGACAGGCCCATATCACGCAGGATGTGCCGCCGTATGTAACCGTCGATGGCCTGAGCAGCCGGATTGTCGGCTTGAACTTTGTAGGGCTTCGTCGAGCCGGTTTCTCCTCCCAAGACATCCTGCAGCTTAAAAAGGCCTATCGGGTGATTTACCGAAGCGGCCTGAAATGGGAGGAGATATTAGAGGTGCTGCGCACGGAATTTGCGGAGGGGCCCGCCGCCTTGTTTTATCCGTTCCTTGCCAGCAGCAAGCGGGGCATCGTCTCCGAACGGCGTCCGCCGGCCGAAGTTACCTTGAAATTGCTGCGTCCGGAAGCGGACGGCCAAGTGGAAACCATCTCCATCGAAGAATTGCCCCGCCGACAGGCCGCCGCCGGGTAAAGGGTGGCTCTATCTTCGTTGGGGCGACCAGAGGGGGGCTACACCAGTTGTGTAACAGTTTGGCCGAACTACCAACAGTTTAGCCGAACGGAGCAATTTGCCTTTCCCTTTCCAGGAGAGGCCGGCGGTGCCGTCGGCACCCTGGGGTGAAGAGGACGCTAGGAGGGTAGGCCTTTGGCCCGCCAATGGTCGTGCGAGCCATCCCTCCTCCGAGTAAAGCCCCTCCATTCTGCTAAAATTCTCCTCCCAAGGGGGTAGTCTCATTCCTGGCGATCTCGCCTTTCGGCAGTCCCCCGCTTTCTTTTTGGGAACTCCCAGAGAGTGGCCATAGTAATTTTGCCCGTTTGATTTCTCCCCGGGCATCCTTATAGATTCCAAGCGGGGTTCTTTGTCCCTCTCTTTGGGGTAGCAGAGAGGGTTTTTCCCCATTTTCTGAAGTTTGGGGAATGGGGCGGTGCGTGCCGGAAGCCGGAGACCCCATCGTGGTCTTCTCCTCCGGATAAAAATGCTACCAAAACCGGAACCATTCCCTTTCCGAACGGGTTTAGAACAGAAGGAAAGCCTATTGTGGGGGACGAAGCAAGAAAGGATAATAAATAAAAGGAGAGGAGGGATCCACCTCCGGAGGACAGAGAGCCATGCGAACCCATATCCAGCAGTTCCTTTACTGGGTGATTTTGCTCGGGGTGGTCGTCGGCGTTTTTATAGAAGAAGTCCCGGCCCAGGAGCGCTCTGGCCGAGGACGGTGGTGGGACCGTCGATCTTCGGAGGGCCTGCCCGAGGATCCGGCTGCCCGCCTGCGATTTCGGATCGAACGGGCAGAGCGAATGATCGGTATGTTCGATGCCAACCAAGACGGCGTCATCGAACCCAACGAAGTCCGAGGGCAAATCCGATACATTTACGAACGGATGGCTAAAGAAGCCGGTCTGGATCCCACTCATTCGATTGCGGTGGGCGAATTCCGCTCTGCTGTGATCCGCCATATTCAGCAAAGCGAGCTGCAGGCGAAATCCCCTCCGGGGGCTCCCGGCAGTGGTAGGGCAACGGGGGGCGGGCCAAGCCCACCGGGAACAACTCCTTCCGGTTCCGCCGGGCCGGGTGCAAGGAGTGCTTCTGCAGGGGGGGTGCGGGGGTTCGATGCCCCGGGAAACAATCTCCCCAAGCCGTCCGGTTTTGTCGTTCCAGGCAGCAGTTCTGGAAGTGGGGGCAGTAGTTCTCTGGGCAGTTCTTCTGCTCCCCCGCCGGGAAGTCCAGAACGTCAGCAATTGGAAGAACGAGTCCGCCAATACGCCCAGAGTCTTTTCCGACAATATGATGCGAATAAAAACGGAGTTTTAGAGCGGGAAGAATGGCAGCAGATGCGCGGTTCGCCCGAAAAGGCAGATCGAAATCACGACGGCGTGATCACCCTGGAGGAATTAACCGCCCGAGAATTAGAAAGAAACCAGTTGGCTTTATCCGGGAGCACTCCCACGAGTAGTTTCGGCAGTTCTGGGACGAGTTCCTCGCCCTCGGCAGGCGGCGCAGGAAGCACATCGAGCTGGACTTCTACTAGTTCGGGTTCGTCGAGCAGTTCTGGCAGTTCTTCTCGATCCACCGGGAGCAGATTCGGTGGGAGCGGTCCGTACCTGTCTTCTTCTAGCACCGGTAAATCGGGTCAGCCGGTCCGAGTCCGGTTTCTCACCCCCTTGGAACGACTCCCTAAGGGATTGCCCGACTGGTTCGTTCAAAAAGATGCCGATGGCGATGGGCAGGTGTCTATGGCAGAGTTTGCCACCGAATGGACCGACGCCAAAGCCGCCGAGTTCCAAAAATATGACATGAATAACGACGGCTTCATTACGCCGGAAGAATGCCTCCGGGCCGAAAAAGCGAAATAGCGCACCTTTCCAGCGGCGGCATTTTTTTGAGCTGGCGTCCCTTTGAACACCACTTTCCCAAAATGGGATGGTTGACTCTCAACCTGGTCGGATTTAAGAAGGTACGAGCCGTTTTCGCCGAATGAAAAGCCCTTTTTCCCTCTCCCCTGGCCGTCCAGCGTGTAGTCTGGCCGGAGGCCAGGCTGAGTGAGTGGGCGAAGTGTCATTCCTGGGCAAACAGGAATCTACCCCCCTTGTCCTACCCAAATCCCCTTCATCCCACGGAGCTTCCCCATGCACAACCCGAAACTCCATTTTCCCTAAAAAACCCCTTGACTCCCAAGACAGTATCTCACCCGGCTTCACTTCGCTCAGCCGGCCTCTCGACGGCCAGGGGAAAGGCGAGTTAGTTCCCTCGGCTAAAAGATTACGAAGTCAGAGGCTGTTCCGAAATTCCTTTTTTAACCGGATGTACCACCACCCGGCAGCCCCCCGAGGTGGCCAAAACCCTATAAAACGGCAGTTTGATAAGGCAAATCGGCTGGCAAAGGAAGGAGGGCCGTCGTCCGTGATCCATTTCGGGACAGCCTCTCAGACTTTTTGGAAAGTGCGGTGGGCCTATCTAAACCGTCAGAAAACGCGCTGTTTCAAGGCCCCACATACCGCCACAGCTTCCCATAGGGGAAAGAACAAGCAGAGGGTTACCGGCCGGAGCGGTTAAATCGGCCTTGGCGTCCGCTTGTGCCTCCCTGGAAGGGGAAGCCCCCTTGGGAGCCGAACTGCCCCTGAAATCTCTGAAATTGTCTCCCTTGGCCACCAAACCCCGAAAATCCCTGCCCCCCGGGTATCATAAAGGGCATCTGGACTTGCCCGGCCGGTTGCTGTTGCTGTTGGCCGGGTTGGGTTTGTTGCTGGCGTGCTCGGCTGGCAGCGGAGGTTCGGCCAAACTGGACATTAGTGCCCATTAGCGCTGACAGTGCCTGCTGCACAGCCACCGGATTGGCGTTTTTGAGGTTGACGACTCGAATGGTTTGGTTCGACTCCGCCGCTGCCGCGTCCAATTGCTTGACCAATTGTTCCACCTCTTGGAACAGTTGATCCGGCGCCACCACGATGATGGAATTATTCCGGGAATCCACACCGATAGCCATCTTTTGCTGGATATCCACTTGGGAACTCCCAGCGCCGCCTCGGCCTCTGCCACCGCCCCCGCCTCGGAGCATCTGGATGAACTCCTGCGGGGTAGGAGGGCGCTGGCCCGCTCCGCCCCCGATCAACCGGTCGCTATACACTTCTCGGAGTAACTCGGCGATATCTTCGGCTGCTGTATTGATGACCGGAATGACTCGGGCCTTGGGTTGGACGGCCACCGGTTCCGGTCCCTTTTCCTGATCCAAAATCTTCAGGAGCTCCTCGATCATTTCGGTATCTTTGGGATTAGCCTGCACGATGAGGGCATTCAGTCGGGGGTCTGGCGTGATTTGGATGGTTCCAGTCGGAGCAAGTCCACCCGGCGGTCCGCCTGGCCCGCCCAGGCCCAACAGGGTGCCTAAAATTCCACCACCGGCATCGCCCAGGGCAGCCCCGGCAATATCGCCCAAAAGTCCCCGGCCCCCACCCATCGGGGGACCGCCGCCCGAGGAAGCACCGGCCGCCCCAAAAATCCGCTCCAACAAATCCGCCACCGCCTCCGCCTTCGCATGTTTCAGGTAAAAGACGGTTACGTTGCTCTCGGGCAAATTGGAAGCGATACTGTTCAAAAGATTCTCAAAGGCATCCAGGGCTTCCAGGTCTTCGGAGGCGATCATGATGCCGCCCGGCCCCGGGGCCACCACAATCACCGGCGGTTCCTCAGCACTCCGGCGGGCCGTCGGCGGGGTACCGGCAGCCGATTCGGCCGGTTTCGCCTCCGAAGCAGAAGAAGACGGCGCCTGTCCAGAAGGCGCCGGCAAAGCCGACGGCGTGGCTTCTGCCCTCGGAGGGACCGAGGGCGTTGGTCCGGTTTGTTCTGCCACCGGCTTTTCGGAAGCAGGCGGCGTCGGAAGTTGCTCGGCGGAAGAAGGCGTTTGCAGCGTTTTCGCCGGAGACGCCGATGGCGATTCTCCTGCCGACTTTTCTTCCGACGTTTCCGACGGGGCCGTGTAGGAAGCTAAGAAAATAGGCGTCCTCGTTCGGTGGAGGGAAGAGGGCCATCGGTCAGCGGTCTTTTCCCCCGCAGGTTTCGGAAGGCCCCGGGGAACCGGTTGGCCGGTTGGAGCCTTTGGCGGAACGTCCGGGGGATTGGTTTCCGGTTGCTGGGGGCCGGCACCAGGCATGGGCGGTACACCCCCTGGCATAGCAGGATGAGTATCAGTACCTGCCGTCGGCGGGCCGGCCGGTCGCCAAGCTCCTGGTCCAGGAGTTCCGGGCGGTTGGGGGGGAAAAGGCGGTTTTGGAGCGGTCCCGCCGGGGCCGCCTCCCGGGCTGGAAACACCCGCCGGGCTGGGGGAACCAGAAGGATTGCCTGCCGGGCCGACTTCTGCAGGAGGCCGGATGATTCGGGTCCGAAGTGCTCCGCCTGTAGATCCGCTGCCGGAGTCCGGCAGCCCCAATGGCCCAAACAGTTGCTCCAAAAGTCCCTCCGGCGTCTCCGATGGCCTGGAGCCAGTCCCGCCCGAAGTGGCCGACGAACCAGTCCCTTCAGGTCGTCCCGGTTCTTCTTCGCTGCTGGGCCGCATGGTGGGGATCACCGCCGATGG